>OMLO01005616.1_pt1 | contig 10537 bp, 9 predicted proteins | sample 1674811 | NCBI WGS metagenome assembly OMLO01 (sample SAMN06265003, study PRJEB25207) | coral metagenome | isolation source: Coral host | place: Mexico:La Bocana,Puerto Morelos, Mexico | collected 2008-11-13
CATAGGGCGAAAGTGCGAACTTGGAACAACTGGTGGGTTTTGAGTTCATCGGTGCAATACAGTATAAGATTAATGTTTATTTGCATGTGTAAGTGGATATGTACAATATGCACTTGTACACATGCTTGTCTGAAAGTGCCATATTTTCTGAAACCAAACGTATGTCCTACATATATCTACTTGTGATTTTTTGGCTGTGTACACATGGACCCGCAAGTGAAATTGTTGGCTGATACAGTGTCGGTTAGAACGTAGCTAGAAACATTCAGATGAAATAAAACACCACCTCTGTTCAAAACAAAGGAATTGCTATGCGGTGGCGAAGCAGGGAGGGTGCAGCAAGCGACGTTTCTTTGTTGCATGTTTTTTTGGTTGCTTTGTTTCATGTGTCCACTTCCGCGTGAGAACATTTGTTCTCTTTCTCATCAGAGATAACCGTCATCTTCTCTCACCAGAGATAATCGTCTTCTTCATGCAGTTGATAACGGATAGGCCTTCATCAGATTGGTAGCCATGGATCTCATCCAAATGTTGACTTAACAGATACAGACTGTGAAGTGTCGAACCACCGTCCTCGTTGAAATTGGATTTGACAAGTGAACTAAGTTCTGCCAGTCATCATTACTTTTGTTTCTTTGGTCAATGGTGGTTCAATTTGAACTTTACACATCTAGGCAGTTTGGAAATTACAGAAGCTTCATGTGATTTCACCACCAAACCGTAGTTCAGCAAGGGAATCCGAATCCCCCCCAAGTACCCTTCATCCATCGTGGTGACTTCAACAAAATTCCAGCATCTCATCCGATGCATATTTCCGGATTTTTTGGTCCATCCAGGAATGGACGTCAAACACCTAACCCTGCTAGGATATATAGGTTCCCAAAATTCCACTGTCACAAAAAAAAACCTCATGTCACAAAAGTCTCCACTCAAAATCAATCAGAAAACACCTCCCGGCAGTTTTACTTCAGGGGAGATTTTTCGATGGGTTGGGATCAGACGATGTTTTCCCATAGATGTTTTCTCATTGGTCCAATGGGTCTCATCTTTCATCACAGCTGTGGAGCTGCAGGTTTTCATGGCCTATCTTCTGCTGCAGCCTGTTGTGTTTCGTTGGTTGCATTGTGAGCATAACTATCATTCGAAGTGATAAGTGGCTGTAAGCAAACTGTGGAACGTTGGAACGTTGTTCTATTTAGGATGTGGGTTTGGAGGCTTGTGTCCTTATATAACTCAGGCTCTTCTCTTGTTGGTCAACCTTAAGGTTCTTGTTGCTGTGATCGATATCTTTTTCACCGGTGATACTGTATGCTTTTGGAAGAAGGGTAATGTATATATGAGCAGCTTGTGGTGTTTGCACATGTGAAATATCCAAGCCCCATTTTCATGCCCTCTAGCTCATTCCAGCCTCAAGAGTGTTATGCGAGAAGTTGCCATCCATCTCGCCTGGTTGGTCACCCATTTTTGTAGATCATTTGTGGATAAGTCCTCTGAACGCTTTGTGGTGGAACTCAGTCAGGAAGTGAAGATTTTACAAGCTGAACTGCATAGAGCTCATCGCATCTTAGAGGGTTACAGCACTTCATTTCAAAGAGAAGAAACTGCTTACTGGACCTTGCAGCGTGGTAATTTGGTTTTTGTACTTCTCATTGCCATTCTGACTTTTCTTTTGTGGTGGTCTTGGACAAGCAAGCATAGAGGACCGATCCCAACTCCCAAGATAGGTGACACCGGCGGTTCCAGCGATTCAGATTCTGGGTCTGAGCTGGACCAACCATCTATCGAGGGGATCACGTTTGGAGGGGCGACCACGCAGTTGTCAAAGCCGTCAGGGCCCATCCGGCCATCATCCTTTGGCAAAGGCCGTAAGTAAGCTCAGGCATGGCAGGTCCTGATGATAGGACCCTTGACATCAAGGAGGCGCAGGTCCTGGTGCATTTTGCACCAGATCCAAATGGTCTAACGGACCACCACCGCATTTTATTATGCCGTGTCAGTCCTGGGCGGTGGGTTGCAGCTTCTCCAGACTTTGAACTGGGTATTCTTGACCTCAACACCCAGCGACATACAGTTTTGAGACGTAGAGCTGCATTCCCCGGACATCTCCTAGCATCCACTTATGCTTTTGATCCCATCTCTCGCAACGAGCTTGAAGAGCTGCGGCGTGATGCCAAAGCTATGGCAGCAGTTTTGGGGGATGATGACGACGTGGAACAGGAGGCGTTGGTCTGGGTCTTCTCAAACCCAAGTTCGGACAAGGTCGGTGTGGTCGTCGATCGGGACATCTCTGACCAGGCAGTGACTCTAGGAAACAAGGGTCTTGTGGAAATCAACGGTGAAGTCGAGACCATAGAAGAAATCCCGCAATCCAAGGTGGCAGACTATGCAAAAGAACGCAAAGGTGGTTTGGGAGATCTCAGGACCATCGGTCATCATGTCGATGAGAATGGCAAGAGACACATCTCTCTACCTGAGGCTTTTGCTTTGTTGAGACAGACTGACTTCAAGGATTGGGGTTTCAGTGGGCCTAGAGCAGTGAAAGAGTATCTGTCATCCATTCGTGATTCAGCTACAGAACTCCCCAGTTATCATGTCCAGTGGCTCCAGGCCAGTGGTGCAAACCCACGGTCTGCATTAGTGAATGAACATAAGATCATCATCGAGTGTCTTCGCCTCGCATTGTCTTGAGATCAACTTGACATTAGCAATCTGCAGGCATTCGAGTTGTTGACCCGGAGGGCCATCCAATTAGAGATTGCCGTGTCTCGTAATCCCTCAAATCCTGAATTTAGTGGACTGGAGACGCTGCTTGAATCACCCTTGACAACATCAGGGGCCGCAAAGACCCGTGAGCTTGACCTATGGCTCACTGATCGTCTCAAAGAGAAAGCCCAGATTCAGAAGCAAACCAGACTTTTCAGGGAAGAGCATTCGTATGCCAATAGGGACAAAGGGAGTCATGTCAACTCCGATGATCATGATGCAGGTGGTGGAGGAGGTTGGAGAAAGAAGAAAAGAGCGAAAGCCAAGGCGGCTCCTAGCACAGGAGGTGCTGGGGGCCTAGGGAGCCTAAAACCAATTTTTGCACCTCTAAGGTTGTTGCCAGACTGACCTCAGAGGTTTGTTCAGATTTGTCTGGCAATGTGGGCTTCGTATCGATCCCATGGAGACCCGCTGCCCCTTCCTCCGGATTGGATTGAATGCAATGCGGAACGCAGTGGCCTCCCTTTTCCACGCCGAGGTGCTTGGACTGCTCGTGCATTGAACACCCTCGGATTGCATGGCTCGAATTCCGATTTTGATCAGCAGCTGAAGTCAGTTCCTCCGAACAAACCCCAACAGGCTGTGGCCTCTCGGATTTTGAAATGTCTTAGAGATGCCGGTGATCCGCCGCAAGGGTTGACCCCGCTGAGTGCCTTTGAGAGTTTGGGAGGGGGGAAATGCCTCTATGCAGAGGAGCCGAAGAATCTTGCACAATATGATTTTAACAAACTCAAAGTCGTACAATCTGTGTTGAAGCCTCGTAGTGTTGAAGACATGTTGCCACCTTATGCCAAGTCTATCCTCAATAAATCCCAAACCATGATTGAAAAATCAGCGCAAGAGCTGATTGATCAGGGCCCTGTTGATATCCAACCATATTGGGATCCCAAGCTGAAACATTCGGCCTCTGAAAAGAGAAGGCTGATAGTTGCATTGGCGAACCAAGGGTTGATAACATTTAGGACCCATATCAAAGAACGCATTGGTCTATTCTTTGTGAAAAAGAAGACGCCTGAGTGGATTAGGATGGTTGTTGACGCTCGCAGAGTTAATGCATCACACAAAGAACCTCCGTCCACACGTCTCTCAACTCCGAGATCGTTTCTAGATTTGCAACTACCAGTGTCCAGAGATGATTTGCCCATGGCCTATGGTATCGAAGCTGATGTTTGTGACTGTTTTTACAATTACTACTGTGAAGCTTTGGCAAGTTGGTTTGGTATAGACATGCTTGATTCTATTGATAATTGGACCAATGCTGGCTGGACACCTACTGATTTGTTTGATGACCATTCGCAGTGTTACACCAGATATAGTGGATCCACCAACGTTTATCCTGTTTTTCGGGGCCTTTGTATGGGGTGGTCGTGGAGCCTTTACCTGGCTAATGAATCGGTTGCCTTCATCACGGGGGGTAGTGTCCCACGGCCTTTGAGGGAGATTCGTGATAAAACACCCTTACCTTCATTAGAAGATGGCCCCATAACAGGTGTGTATGTTGATAATATTTCTATCATTGGAAAGACCATTGGTGAGACACAACAGATGGCAGATCGTATCAAGAAATACTTCAGTGATGTTGATATTCCCCTTACCTGGTCGACCAGTGAGCCTCAACCTGTCTTTGAAACAGTAGGGTTAATTCTCGATTTTGATCAAGGCGAAATCCGAAACAAGCCGAAAAGATTGTGGCGAGCCTTTTTTGCAGGCCAGGAGATCCTCCGGAGACGCCGTGTTCCCACCAAGGTGTTAGAAGTATGGTTAGGACACATGACCAGCATTTTTATGATTTCACCCCACGCTCTTTCGTGTTTCTTCCACATATATCGATACATTCAACAACACCGAGATGGCCGTTCCACTTTGTGGGCCGAAGTTCGCCATGAGATTCGTTTGAGTTTGGGGATGATCTGGTTGAGTTGTAGTAGCATCAAGTTTGACCCTGTTTATCATGTAGATGCCGGTGATGCTTCCAGTAGTGCATATGCTTTAATGTATACCCTTGCTACTCCTGTCGAAGTTCGTCATCTCATTAACTGGAGGGAGAGTTGGAGATACCAACCCATGCCAATGGTTTTGAAGTCAGCGGCGGAGTCCGGTTCCAGGGATAAGGTTCTTGAAGCCCTCACTGCATTAGAAGGTGATCCTAACTTGAATCATTTATTACCCCAGGAAATTAGACCGGGTAAAGCGTTTGGGGCTGGGCTTCAAACACAATATGCTGATTGGCTTTTAGAACTTGTTGGGGAACCCCATACTTGGCAGAAAACGAGTGCAATTTCTTCACAATTCAAAGCACGGGGAAAGAGCAGAAAGCTCGCCCTCGAGGCGCCAACACTGGTGCCGCCTGTTCCACAGGCAATGTGCGACCGGAGGCGTTATACTCTTTTGTGGCGGAAGAAGTGGCGTTCAACAGATTGGCACATTAACATTAAAGAAGCAGCCGTGTGTTTGTCTTCACTTCGTAGGACCGCAAGATCAACATCCCTACACGGAAAGATTAAAGTAACACTTACTGATAACTTGGCTTCTCTTTTCGGGTTTGAACGGGGTAGATCATCCAGCTGGGCGTTGAATCAGTACTGCCGAGCTGCCGCCTCTTATGCAGCCGCAACAGGCATCAGATGGAGGATACGGCACATCGAGACTCTTCGAAACCCAGCAGACAAAGATTCTCGGTTCGACAAGCCTGTAAAGAGGGACCAAGTTTATGAGAGTAAAGTTAATCTGCCAAATTTTAATCTTGCCTCCGTAACAAATGAGGTCCAGAAATTAGACCCCAGGAAGTCCCCAAAAGAGGCCCCGAAACCTGCATTTTGGACCAGAAATCTGGGACTTGCTGGGGTCGGATCCCTCGAGACAAATTTAGAGAGGCATTTGGAAATCCGGCAAGTTAATCAAGTTGATGAAATCCAAGATAACAATTATATTGGAGGGTTGAAGTCAGCCAGACTCAAGGCACATCCCCTTAGTTGCATCGGTAAATCATATCAGACTGATCCAGTCCAGTGTGACAAACCGGTCGACTGTTTCACTCACTCGTTGCATTCGCAATCTAGGACTTCCAGCAGAAAGCCTGCAAAAGTTTCCGAAGCACTCCAGTGCAGCTCGTCGGACAAAGACATTGGTGGTCAATCCGTTGAAGGTGGGACCAGCCCCGGGCAAGGTCAGCATCAGAGCTATCCTTCTGATAACCCCAAATCTTTGTCTTACAAGCGAGGTGGATTGTTTCTTGAGGTTTTTTCGGGAAGTAATCGTTTCACAAAAGCTGTTGTTAGTGAGGGGGGTGGAGTCTTGACGGGTATTGATTTTTTACAAGGGCCCCATCACGACCTCAGAAGGCGCAGCACTCAGAAAGTGGTGCTTTCATCGATTCGTTCTGGACGAGTCCGCTATGTCCATTTAGGCACCCCCTGTACTGTTTTTAGTGCTGCCAGACATGGAATTAGGAACTTCCAGAGGGCCCAAGATAGGGAACGTGAGGGGTTAGAATTTGCACTTTTCACAGCAGAAGTGATTGAGACATGCAATCGATACCATGTTTACTGGAGTCTTGAAAACCCCCAAAGATCAAAGCTGTTTGCAGTGCCTCTCCTCAGTCGTCAACTTCAAGAGTCACATGTTAGAAGATTCGAGCTTGACTTTTGTATGTATGGGGAAGTTTATCGTAAACCTACTTCTATTTTCACAAATTTGGAATCCTTGCAGGCTCTCGTTAGAAGATGTGTACACACAAAACATCAAGACGTTTTGAGGGGATCGGAAAGATATTTTGTTGATGGGAAATGGACAACGGCCCCAAAAACCAAGAGAGCCGGTGCTTATCCATATGAACTTGTTGCACAGTGGGCCCAAATTCTGTGCCCCTTGTTGACCCCGTCTTCAAGAGACACCGATTTGTTGAAGCACCAATGGGACTATGAGCTTGGCCAAGCGGCAAGCTGCAAATATTCAGAAAAACCGATTTGCAGCTCTCCTGCCAAACTCCCCGAGTGTCAGCAAAGCGACGGGTGGCTCGCAATCGTGCAGCAGTTTGAAAAAGCTGAGCCAAAAGGCACAGAAGCCATCGGTTTCGGCCAACACACAACGCAAGAGATCCAGAGAAGAAAACGTAGAACGAGGAAGACGGTCGAGGACAAATCCATCAAGCAAATCTTCGGCTGCCTCTATCAGAAGTAGATTACCTAGGCACAAACAACTCAGAGCTTTGAAAGTGAAAGATCCCACACTGTTGCGGTATGCATCTGCCGTGGCTTTGTTCCAAGCCTACTGTCGCAGGCGAAGGTTAGTCAACCACAGCATTGCCGATGTAGACCTGCACTTATGTGAGTACTTCGCTGACCTTTGTGACCAGAACAGACCATATAATGATGCCTCTTATGCATTGTTTGGATACATTGTTTTACATGCTGACGAAAGTATGCCTGAAAGAGACTTGCTGCCAAGAGCTAGACAGGCCTTGAAAGGGTGGAATGCCCATTACCCACAATGCTCCAGAACCGGAGCCGACTTTCTGATTTGGTTCCTACTCTGTGAACATTTGCTTGTGCAGTCGCCAGCTTTTGCAGCAATCCTCCTACTCCAGTTAGACACATATGCCAGACCGTCAGAGATAATCAATGTCAGAAAAAGGGACGTCATACGCCCAGTGTCCAAACAATGCAAGTTCTGGGGTATCATCTTTGGAAATAGTGGCTATCATGAACGAACCAAGACCGGCACTCAAGATGACACGGTGTTGCTTGATTCCTTCAATGATTTTGCCCCCAAGGTCATGAAACTGGTTTTTGAGCAGTGCCCACATGACGGTGATTTTTTATTCCCAAACATCACCCTTGCTGCCTACGAGGACGCTCTGAAGATCGCAAATCAACAAGCAGGGTTGCAAAAATTTTCATTCACACCTCACGCAGTTCGGCATTCGGGACCTTCCGTTGACTTCCTACATCATAGCCGGTCAGCAGAGGAGATCATGGCCCGTGGCCGATGGGCCACCCTCAAATCTATCCAACGTTACCGCAAGCCTGGACAGATGTTAGCTAAGATGGCCAAAATCCCTCAGGCCATATGGACACGTGCTGAGAAATCTTTGCCAGTAGTTCTGCGTCAACTAAAATCCTTCTATGGGGGTACATCCCCAAGATAAAACAAGTTGGGTTCGGGAGATCGAACTATTTGGCATTATGAGATGCTTGGATGTGTGGAAGATGCTTTTTCGTGGTGTGTGATGTGAATACATCTTGCAATCCAAATTAACTTTGTGATCGAACGTTCTCTTCATGCCTGAATATCAGGCAGTCGCATTGACCTTCGGATGCAGACCTTTTTCAGCTTCAGCAAAAAGATGACTCAAAGTGGTGGGGCTGTGGAAAGTGGAACCGTTGTGTCAATATATATATATATTTTTTTTGATATATTTAGGAGCGATTTGGGGCAATGAGCGCCATTGTAAATCCCCACTGTCCAGGATGACATTGTCCTTAATTTGTTTATTGTATGGCATGTCCAAGTGATTTTTTGCTGTTTTTATCGTGGCATTGGTTTTTTGACGACGGTCAATTAGACTATATGATTCATGAATCAAGAATGCCGGGGTATATTTACCCGTTGCCATAATCAGTATACAAGGGTTTTTGTTGATTTCATCCAGGTGCGCGGTGGCAAGTTTCTGGAAAAAAATGGGCTGAGGCATGCGGTGGCGGTTTACGACGAGCCACTGCCTTTCGTTACTACACGGAACCCCTTTTGGTGGGTGACACTGCAGGTGGCGGAAACCGATTTTAGCCAATGGGAAAGGTGAAAAATCGTTTGCCATGAGGGATGTTGCGAAAGATTGCTTAAAGAACTTCAGGAGCATTTAGTATCATGTAGTTGCATCATCAGATCATGTTGGTTCAGGATGAAAATTTCGTAAATGAATTATGTAGCATGATGATGCTGAACATGATCTTCGCTTCAGGGTGTACGAGCAAAATGGTTGGATAGGTGTATATGTATATATACATATTTCTTTGTCCCCATGGATTTCCAACAGTATCCAACATTTTTTGTAGCAATAGAAATATATCATTTCCAGGTGATTTGGACTGCCGTTGGTTTTGAGGTGTCTCCAATTTCTGGGGGTCAAGCAAAAATGGATTTGCAGTGGGTTTCCCCCACATCAAAACATGTTTTTTTCATGGTGCTTTCCAGTTGAATGAGGCGAAGTGAAAGGTTATCCTTTGCCGCGCACTGCTGAACGCTATTCGGTGAGCAGTATCTTAGCTGCGGCGTTTGTAGAAAACGGCGCGATGACCAACTTAAACAGGGTAAACATAGAGGATGTTTTTAGATTCGTCCTGTCTGCTGTACTCGTACACCACTTTCACCACAGGTATCAATACGGTGCTAGACTGGCAACCCGACACCTGCAGTCAGTCAATTATTTTCGTTTCTTGGGAGTTTGTTGCCAAGTTGTTCTGGCATGCTGTTACTTTTTGATGTATAGCTATGATATTTTAATTGAATTGCAAACATATCATATAGTGTTTTCAATGAAGGCCAACAAATGATGATGATGTTGGTACGGTATATATATATATGTTTATTTTTTTTGGTGTGTGTGTGTTTTTTTCCTCCCACCGGGTCAGCGGGGGTTGGCAATAACACAGACTGAGCTTTTCAACTGATTGCAGCTGATTCTTCCTGGGAGTTTTCCCAGCAAACTTAGAGTTTGACCCCCACTTGATCCTATAGGATCCAGTTGTTTCTTGGCAAGTTGACATGACTCTTGTCGGACCTTGGAAAGGTCCAAGAGTTTAAGAATTGTTGTCTCTAACAGCATCTACTGAAAGGTTGATGTCTTCAATCAAGCTGTTACACTGGTTACTTTCAATGCAACCAACAATTTTTGTGTGTTGTTGGACACTTTGGCGCCATCTGATGTTGAATTCATGAGTTTCATCAATCTTAAAGAACCATTACCTTGGTTTCCCTTGGCGCCCGATTCGCCCAATTTCTTTCCATAGGCGACTGTGACTTGTTGAGCCTAAATCTCACCATTGATGGTAACACAGGCGCCGGTTGGGCAGTTTCAATGAAGAGCTAACACCTGGGGTGTTGGACCTTGTAGAAATGACTCTTCTGAGTATATAATTGTAATTCAAGTACAGTATCAAATCGGAGTCATGATGCTTGTATATTTCAAATATGTTGAATTAATGAATCTATTGAATACGTATTTAATATATACACATGGGCCATGTCACATGGGTGTGGTTGTGCGTGTGTCCTTTTGATGCATGATGTTTGTCCTGTAAAGCATTCAGAGTTGGTAGCTATTTATCACCCAAAGTCCTCAATTATCAGGACGTCATGGTGATTTAGTCGGGGTCACGAACGCTATGTTTCAACTGATTCGGGCACATTTGCACAAATGGTAGTATGACATCAACCAAATCCCACCCTGCAAAGGATCATATGGGATCCAATGAGCAACCTGTTTGCAACCACCTTTTCCTCCACCTTCCACATGAATGACTGATGTTCTCCAACTCTATGAGCAATCCCTGTTTGGAAACCAATAGGTTCTTGGTGAATGGCTTTGCATCGGTGATCGAATTTTACTACCAACTGTTGCGAACAGTGGGTTTTGTTTAAGCAGAGAATACAAACATATGTTCAAACATGCATATAATTTTTGAGTGTACATATTGTGCATAACTTATGTACATAGATACCGATATAAATTCTCTTTATATATATATATTATATATATATTTGTTAATTTTATCTG
>OMLO01005617.1_pt1 | contig 10535 bp, 6 predicted proteins | sample 1674811 | NCBI WGS metagenome assembly OMLO01 (sample SAMN06265003, study PRJEB25207) | coral metagenome | isolation source: Coral host | place: Mexico:La Bocana,Puerto Morelos, Mexico | collected 2008-11-13
TAAGGTGGAGTTTGGCCCAAAGAACATCCTACCTGAAAATCAAGACAATGAAGAGAGAGCCTTGCTGACGGCGATCCTTGTTGGACAACGGTGTGGCTCTGTGACGACAAATGTCACTTTGATAGACTGGTTTGAACGATATGAAGATGGCTTGAAGACTTGGCAGGCTCTGGTTGACCATCGGAGGCACCAAGAGTACCAAGTCTATGTCTTTGGAGAATGCTGGGTAGTCTGATATAGACCTATACAAAGGCGCAGGAAAAAGAACAAGCTTGCTTTTTGTACATTTGCTTTCGGTATATACCAGAACTTTTAAATCGGTTGATTTCGTTCATATATCGGAAGTTTCTCACCCTAAACTTCTTTATACCCTTGTTTTTGGCCTTTTGTCCGGAGCGGTCTAAACCGCTATAGGCACTCAACTTGTTTGCATTGTTGAGAACTTTGAAACATGTTTTCCTGTTTGGAGAAGTGTTGGAAAGGAGTGTTGTATAGAAGTGTTGTAAAGAAACATATATTTTGTACCATTCATGTCGATAAGGACTTCAACTCTGTTAATATTTTTTCGGCAAAGTGTCTGGAGCGGTCACAGCCGCTGCACACATGTGCGTGCCATCACTGGAGCGGTCACAACCGCTGTGCAATTGCATTCAAGCACCGCTGTGGTGCCTTTACAGAACTTTGAAAGATTTTTTTGTTCCTGCTGCCGTTTCTACAGCTGAAAGTGACTGGTCCGTGAATAGTAGGTTTTGAAAGATGGCCACCGTCCGTTGGGAGTTTAAGGGCTCCGCGGCAATGGCAAACCTGAGCTGGCTTTTGCTCAACCATGGTGGAACCTGGGGCCAGCTCGGTCCGAAGGGCAATGCTCACGTCAGCAAGGCGTGGGCATGTGGCACTGCTGACCCCTTTTTTATCACCTACAAGCCCAACCAATCATACAAAATGATTCCCGCCGGTTGGATGAAAGGAGGACTTTGTCTACGTCACTATAGCTCCATGAGTGACACGGTGGTTTTGTGTCGTCCTATGGACGCACATGTCATTATCAACGTGGATTGGTGGCGAAGAGCCGATGGGTTTGTAATCGACTGCTGGCGCATGAGCGGGGCCAATTGCCTGCATGTTGAAATGCCTGAGGCTTGCAATTGGTGGAAGATCAGCACCTTGCTGTTTGAGCACCAAGGACTTGCCCATGTTGGTTTGGTCTATAAGGACACTTTGATCCCCAAGTGCAACTACATGCAGTCGATTCTGGAGCCGGACTTCCCGGAGCCGGACCCAATGCAGTCGATTTTGCTGGATCCGCCCTCTAAGCAGCCTGCAGCAGCATCCTCGGCTTCGAAGAAAAAGCCTGCAGCACCGGCATCCTCGGCTTCGAAGAAAAAGCCTGCAGCAGCGGCATCGTCGACTTCGAAGCAAAAGCCTGCAGCCCTGAAAAGGCCTGCGAAGATCGTGGCGAAAAAGGCCAAGTGAAGTGGCCAACTGACAGCTTGAAGGAGGTGAAAAAGATTTGCGTCTGTTTGCAACGGTCGTGGGTTTCTGGTGGGTGGGAGCGGGCATGCTGAGCACTTGCGATGGAGCGGTACAACCGCTGTTTGTTGCCTTGGAGCGGTCACAACCGCTGCATGTGTCCTTGCCTTGGAGCGGTCACAACCGCTGTGTCCTTGCCTTGGAGCGGTGACAACCGCTGTGTCCTTGTCTTGGAGCGGTCACAACCGCTATGCCCTCGCGTTGGAGTCGCAACCGCTGTGCCCTCGCGTTGGAGCGGTCACAACCGCTGTGCCCTCGCGTTGGAGCGGTGACAACCGCTGTGTCCTTGCCTTGGAGCGGTCACAACCGCTATGTCCTTGCCTTGGAGCGGTGACAACCGCTGCGTCCTTGCCTTGGAGCGGTCACAACCGCTGTGCCCTCGCGTTGGAGCGGTGACAACCGCTGTGTTCTTGCCTTGGAGCGGTCATAACCGCTGTGCCCTTGCATTGGAGCGGTTGCAACCGCTGGTCGAGACTGCGCTGGAGCGGTCACAGCCGCTGTGGTGATTTGCGTTGCAACTTCATGGCAGCGGTGCAAAGTTTTCAAACTATAGCACTTTTGCAGAGTTGTTAAGAAGAAATCATGTTTCACAGAATGGAAGCAACATTTCAAGTTTCTGCAGAGCTGTCTATAGCTGAATTCACAGCATGTGTAAGATATAGCTGCTTTTTCTTTTAGCCAATTCTAAAGATAAAGTATAAATATACGCTCGACTCAACAAACACCATGTCATTTACTTTCTTACTTTGGTGAAGCCATGGAAACATGGCAAAGAGAAAGCGGGAAAGGGATGAAGACTTCTGGAAATGCACCGGACTATCGGTGAGCGACAGTACTATTAGGAAAATTGTGAGCAGGATCAAAGGCCTTCCTGAGCCATCTTCTTCTGAACGCTCGTTTGCTAAAAGGTTTCCTGAATTGCAACACTGCCTCGTGGAGCATTCAGAGATTCTAGATGGCGTGCTCCTCTACACCGTGGATTTGAGCAAGTATTTGCAATGCGTTTTCAAGGCAGCGCCACACATTGAAGCTTTCTTGGAAAAACAGCTGGCCCAAGCGCAACGTGGAAGGCTTGGTGTTACAGGCGTGCTTTACGCTGATGAAGCTGTACCCGGCAATGTGCTTTCCCCTGATTTGGCCAGGAAAAGTTGGTGCATTTATTTTTCGTACCTGCCACTTTGCCGTTTCAGAAATGAGAAGCTATGGTGGCCTATAGCATGTGTACGCCACGACGTAGCTGACAAGCTGCCTGGCAAAGTGGCTCAGCTGATTTCATGCGTTCTGCAAAGTTCCTTACCTTTCTTGCAAGGGCAAGTGATTGGGTCCACCCTTGTCCACACCAATCAGATGCTTTTTCTAGCCGACGAAGACGGCTTGAAACAAAGCCTTAGTGGCAAAGGAGCTTCTGGACTAAGGCCTTGTTTGAAGTGCAGCAATTGCATCGCCAAAGACAAAGCTGCCCCAGGATACCACACGATTGAAGAAGCTACATTTTCACGTTTTATCCCTTATGAAGATGAGACCGTGCGCGATATTTTCAAACACCTTTCAGACTTAAATGATCATGGAAGGCAATCGAAACTGGAAGAGCATGAAAAATTATCTGGGTGGAAGCACAATGACCACGTCTATCTGAAAAGGGATGAGCTTTGGTCTCTTTTGAAACCCTCGCAGATTCACTATGACGTGGTGCACAATTATTGGTCCAACGGTGTGTGTGGACAGGAAATATCCTTCTTCTACAAGGCTATCACGGAAAAAGTTGGTGTACAAAGAGCAGACCTTGTAGCTTTCCTTGGTTTAAATTGGAAGAAGAGCAATGCAATTGGTGCTACCACGAGTTCTGCATCTTTGCAGTCCTTGGTCAAGGACAAGCTCTTGAAGGCCCGGCTTTTTTTTTAAGTGCCAGTTTTTTTTTTAATCTTCTGCAACGATTTCTATTGTTTGACTTTCTTTTCCATGTTGCATGCAGGCAACGACGGATTATAGAGGTGACGCTTCGCAGACCTTGACATTGCTACCGTTGCTCAATTTTTTTGCTCGAGGCTTGGCTGGTATTCAGCAAGTGCAGAAGGAAGTTGATTCTCTTGAAGCATTGTGTTGCGTCTGCAACTGCATCCTGTCGGGGAAGCAGTGCCCGGAATCGATCCAAGGCTTGGAAACCTTGCAGGCCAGGCATTTGGAACTTTTCAAAACAGCCTATAGCCCAGGTAGTGTCAGGCCAAAGCATCACTATGGACTTCATACAATGACTCAAACGCAGGCAGCCGCATGCGTTCTAGACACATGGTGCACTGAACGAAAGAACAAGCTTTTCAAGTCGACGTTAGCGCCACTTGTAAAAAGACTATACAAATTCGAGCAATCAGTGCTAGTGAGATGGCTGGAACATGACATTGAAGCCTTGAAACATACATCCTTCGATGTTTCTTTGCTGGCACCAAAAGATGCATGTGGCTATCTATGCGCACGTGGCGTCCAGCACGAGTGTGGGAAAATCATGGATGGCAACGTGCTGCTTTTCGCAGATGGGTCGGCCTGCCAAGTGAAGGGCTGCATGCAGGACAAGGTGAACAAATCTATCTTTGTACTTGCACAACCTCTTGAATTGATAGAGAAGGGGCTCCACTTCTCTTGGAGCAAGTGGGCGCTACAGAGCAATGTGGTGGCCATCTCTTTGGATGCAGCGTTGCAAAGTTTACGCACAAGTTTCTATTCTTTGGAGAACGATCGCCTCATCTTGCTTCGGTGAAAATCAGCAAGGAAAGGAAAAGGAGCGGCGGGAAAAGAGACTGGAGCGGTGGCAACCGCTTGCATGAAGCGGTAAAGCAACCGCTGTATGCACGAAGCGGTGCCAACCGCTGTCAAAAAAAATCGTTGCTTTAGAGCTCCAGGAAACAAAACTTTTTGGTTTTTGAAAAAACTGTCCAAACGTCTAAAAAAAAGTAGGCTTCAAAAAAGTTACAAACTACTTATGAAATAGTTATAACTAGTTATAACTTAAAGTTATGGACTTAATCTTTGACTACAGCATAAGTAACTTATAAGTAGGGTTATAACCACCACCGAGCACTATAGAAGGCCAGTGAGAAGCTGGGGAGGTGGAGAATTTGGAAGGTGTGATCTTTCGCAAAGTGAGAAGGCCATGGTTCTCGAGGATGACACCATGATGATGCGAATGGTGGTGCTCTTCTTGGTTTCGAGCTATGTGAAGAAAGCAAAAGGCGCAACACAGCAGCCTTGGTTCCTTCTTGAACAGCCTGCTGACCCATACCACAAGAATGAAGAAGTGGTATCTTGGTGGAGAACGTCTCAGTGGAAGGCGATCAAGGATGAATTCAACTTCAGTGAATTGACCTTCGACCAATTTCATCTTGGAGGCGAGTGCAACAAGATGACAACTGTTGGAGGAAATCTTCCTGTGTCGATTGACCTCTTCCAGGTGAAACGGAAGACACCACCCAAGGGAAGGATACATGACTCTAAATCTCTCTCTCGGTGGGCACCTGGAATGATGGATGCAATTGCAACTTCTTTGATGCAACATGGACTTCGACAAGAACCTCGTATGGCTCAGCTCTCATGGGCTGACCATTTGAAGAATGGCCACATCCCTTACAGGAGGGACTGTCGTGTCTGCCAGGAGACTCTTCAACTTCAAAGACCCCATCGCAGAGTCAAGAATGCAATCTCCGGAGTCTTAAGTGTAGACACCGCTGGCCCTCTCGAACCTTCAACTGATGTGGATGGAAGTGAGGCGAAGTTTCTTTTAGTTGGAGCTCTGACTTGGCTGGTTCATCGTGAAGTACCTCTGAAAGAATCTCTTCCTGAAGGACCTCTACCAGAAGATGCTCCTTCCTTGGACGTCATCCTTGAAGGAGATGAAGATCAAGAAGAAGAAGGTTTGGGACAGTCTTCCTCTCACGACGCATCGGGCAACGCGGAGGAGGCGCCCCGGGACGTTGTGGAAGAGGAAGCAGTTCCCGAACAAGGAGGTCCAGAGGAAGAGCTTGGAGACTTTCAGGTTCAAGTGTTTCGGATGGCGATTCCGATGCCATCGAAGAGTGCACCAGTTGTGCTTCAAACAACCATTGAGATGATTCTTCGGTTGAGGGCCAATGGATACCCCATTCACCGTGTTCACTGTGATCGAGGTCGTGAATTTCTTGGCCACTTCAAAAGGTGGATGACTTCAAGGTCAATTTTGGTGACCCAAACTCCTGGGGCGGACCCTCAGGGAAATGGTCGAGCTGAAAGAGCTGTTCAGAGCATCAAGCAACAGGTCCGTCGTGCGTTGCATGCAGCAGAGACCAACACAAATCACTGGGCCTTTGCAACTCGCTATGTGAATGAGATTTTGGCATATCAACGACTTGCCAAACCAATTGATTTTCCCCAATTTCTCGCTCCAGTTCAATGTCGGAAAAGGTACTGGAAAACCAAATCTCTTGGACCAACGGTGGAAACAGTGAAGTATTTGTTTCCAGCATGGGATAGCCACGGGCACTGGGTGTTGGATCAAAATGACAAACCACAAATCACGAGGTATGTCATGATGCCCATCGTTCGACCTGAACATGAAGTTCAATGGCAGGCAGTGGAGCCTGAGGTGGAAGATCAACAAGCAGTTCGGAGAAGAATCAGGGGAAAGACTTCAGTTAGAAGCTGTGAAGCCAATCCCTTGGAGGACAGCTTGGATGATAACAGGCAGCATCAGCTCAGATGCGCTCAAGTTCTTGAAGAAGAGATGATTCAATTGCCGAGTGATGATGTTGATCTGGTAGGGATCGAGGTTCCCGTTTTAGAGAAGCTCAAAAAGGCTTCTGTTCTCGAAGGACCTGAAGAAGAGATATACTCCAGACCAAGATCATCGGTCAAGATGAAGTGAGAAGAGACTGGGCATCTTGGATTGAAGCAGCTGAGGAGGAAGTGAACTCTTTGCTTCGTGAAAAGGAAGCATTCAAGGAGTTGGACAAGGCCCAGGTTGAGGAGCTAGTGAGGAAAGCTCACAACTCTGGTCAAAAGGTGGAGTTCATTCCATCCAAACTCGTCTTCACCAAGAAGCCAGCAGAGAAAGGGCATCGTCGGAAGGTCCGATGGGTGGTGTGTGGAAACTATGAGGCACCATCTGACCATGAGCAGAACTACTCAGGCGGGGCCGACATCACGGCTCTCAGGATCATGGTGGTTTTCGCTTCTCAATTTCAGTGGAGTGGTTCCACTGTCGACATCAAGACAGCCTTTTTGAACGCAGAATTCTCTACCGAACCTGGAGAAACCGTTCTTAAACCTCCACAATTTTTCTTGGAGAGAGGTTTCATGAGTAAGGACAAGTTTTTTCTTCCACAGAAGGCCATATCTATGGGTTCCGCAGAAGCCCACGACTTTGGGGCCTTTGCAGAGATAAACACTTGGCCGACTTTGTGATCGAGGTTGATGAGGTGACGCTGCACCTTGTTCCACTTCAATCGGAACCCAACCTTTGGAAGATTGAGGAAAAGCATCGGTCGGAATGGACTGATGAAGTGAAATTGAGAGGACTGCTTCTCACTTACGTGGATGACATCTTCATCGTCGCAGAGGAAGCAGTAAGAGAGAAGGCGCTATCAAAGGTGATGGAGACTTGGAAGACCAGTCCCCCTGATTTAGTTGGAGAGAAGCCGATCAAGTTCCTTGGCATGAACATCTCAAAGGTCTTTGATGAGGAGATCAAAAAGGAGGTGTGGTATGTCAACCAAGATTCCTACATCCGGGACTTGTTGGAGAAGTTTGACGACCCCTCGAGGTTGATTCCAATATCCCGTGAACAGGCTTTGATGGAGCCTGATCCTCAAGAAACAATCACCCCTGAAAGGGTGAAACAAGCCCAACAACATGTTGGCGAGCTTCTTTGGCTTGTCACACGGAGTCGACCAGACATCATGTTTTCAGTGGCTTGTATGGGTGCAAACATCACGAAGGCACCAGGAAAGGTGTCAATGGTGGCTTCTCAGTGCCGTGGATATCTGAAATCTGATGTGGATGGTGGTCTCCGGTTTGCCCCTCAGGACACGTCATCGATGTTTACCTTGGAAGCTTTCAGCGATGCCTCCTTTTCACCTGACGGAGGACCTTCACATGGATGCTTGGTGATCCTTCTTAACGGATCAGCAGTTTTCTGGAGAAGTGGAAAGCAGCAGTTGACCACCTTATCAACGGCAGAGTGTGAGCTAGTTATCCTGGCTGGGGTCCACCTCTACGGGGTGGTCAGGAGTAACGTGTTTTTTGATAGTTTCTCACAAGATCAGAAGATGCGGCAAACGGACCCTTTACCGACAGTCTCGTTTCTGGTTACTGCTGCTTGGTATTAACTCATGACCTCGAGACTTCAACATGTTAGGCTCATCAACCTATTTCGACAGGGGATGGTTGACAGAGCGACATCTCCGGATGTCAATAAAATCCCTGTCGCAGACCAGTTAATGAGACGCTCCACTGGGCCTTTGATCTGTGCTACACAATTCTCGCGCTGTGGACGATGGGTTGGCAGAATTCGACACCTACACAGACCTTCTCGATTGGCTAAGCCAAACCTGCATGTCACATGTATAAATACTCAAGGTCTAAATTGGAGATTACTTTCACATGCACACAAGCTTCGTTCATTGCTATGTACAGCAAGAGAAAGGAGTTGGAATATCACTATGCTTTCGGAACTTCATTTTTGTACAGAGGATTGGGAAGAAACAGCTACATGCAAACCACAAGTCATTTACATTGAAGAATTTGCTTTGATTCAATGGCACCGAGTCGGTTTCCTGATAGATTGTCACACCAGACAACAATGGGAGTTGCAGGGGCGTCCGTTTCATACTTCAGGACCAAGAATCTTTAGCATCCAAGTAGAAGAATGTGGGGTCCCATTTACATTTGTATCCATTTATGCACCTGTTCAAACAGAAAGAGTCGAAAGAGAAACCTTTTTCGGCCAGTTGGACCATTTGATTCAGCGAGTTGACCACCAGAGACTCACCATTGGAGGAGACTGGAATGGCCACATGGGCCGTGACACCGTGGCAAAAGGTCTTCCGTCCAAAACAACCGAGGGTGGGCATGGAGTTCAAAGATGGATCGCTCAACACCAATTTTTACAGATAGCAGATCACAAATGCACCATCAAAAACCGTGGAACATGGAGACATTCACGAAATAAAGCCTGGTATGAGTTAGATTATTTTGTGACGACCTCGGATATGACCCCAATGATCCAACACATAAAGGTTCAACCATTTGTCTTTTCAGATCATTTGGCAAAAGTTATGTGCATACACCCCAGCACAGGCAAAAGCAAGCAGTGGAAGGGACATCGATTTCACCAAGCAGCGAAATACAAACAAGCACCAGTATTGGACTTTGCTGCCATGAGAGGACCAACACCCACAGCAAGACACATCAGGGATACCATGCAGCAACAGATGACCTGCAAACTGCAAGCACTATTACCGGAACTTCACCTCACAGAAAACACACAACAACCTACACAAACACTCTTTGTCGATGGATCTTTTTACGGCTCCCCCGGTACACCAGCAGAACAACATACAGCAGGATGGGGACTCCATTTGCCAGACCAGCACTTGACGTTCTATGACGCAGTCATCACCGATCCCAATCACCCTCTGTGGGTGGGAGCAACACAACCCTCCAACAACACAGGTGAACTTACAGCAATGGTGTTTGCCCTTATGTGGGCTTATTACCACATCAATCAGAACAACATCACAATCGCTTATGACAGCACATACGCAGCCAATTGCACACAAGGAATTTGGGTCACACAAGAAAATCAACAGCTCGCCCAAACAGCTCAACACTGGCTACGCCTTTGCCAAACAAAATTCTATGTCTCCTTCCGCTACGTGGCAGCTCACACCAACTTACAAGATTGGTGGTCCATCAACAATGAAGCAGCAGATACGGCAGCCAAAAAAGGGGCCACAGGGCAAAACAACTTACAAGATTGGATGCACACAGGAGTCCAAAACACACCTACACTACCACCATTACCGCACATTGCCTGGCCGCAGCTATCACAACTTTGCCAGGAGGTCATTCAACAGTGCATACCTACAAACAAGCCAAACCAACAGAACATACCTTACAGCAGACAAGCACTCCAACAGCTGGACAACAAACGAGCAATACTCAAACAACACCAAGAACATTTTCACAACACGAGAGGAACACCACAAGAACAAGATGCATACAACAAAGTCAAAACATACAAGCGATCTCTTCAACAATGGGCTCGAAGACAACGAGCACTTTGGATCCGGGACCTCTGCACACAATTGGATGAAGCTATGCGACTACAAGACACAGGTCGCTTCTATCAACTCCTCAGGAAACTTGGTGTCAACATACAAGGCAAAACCCACACAGGACACAACCCATTCGGCCTTGAAGAAACAACACAGTTTGTGGAACAAGTTGGCAACGAACATTACGAACCACCAGCAAACTTACAGCAACTCTTACCACCTCAACACGACATTGCGTGGGAATACGGCCTTCCACCAGATGAAAGGGAGGTCATCCACGCACTCCACAAAATGAAAGACAGCAAAGGTGGCACAGATACCATCACAGCAGGCTGCATGCGCTCGTTCGGACCGATATTTCAACGAGTAATAGCACACACTATCATACAACTCTGGAACACTGAACCACATACCTGGGACAAATCAATACATGAAGTGATTGGCGTGCTGCTCTACAAAAACAAAGGGTCTCGGCAGGACCTTTCCAACTACAGATGTATACAGCTCATCAATGTCATCTCACGTCTCCTAGCCAAAGTGGTCGATGGCAGAATACAACACCTTGCAGAACAAAAACAGTTACTACCAAATGAGCAGTATGGATTCCGCAAATACCGATCCACAATTGGACCAATTATGCTGGTCCGAAACATTGCAGAACAACTACGGGCCTTCCCCACGGACTACCACCCACTCCTTCTCTTG
>OMLO01005618.1_pt1 | contig 10534 bp, 7 predicted proteins | sample 1674811 | NCBI WGS metagenome assembly OMLO01 (sample SAMN06265003, study PRJEB25207) | coral metagenome | isolation source: Coral host | place: Mexico:La Bocana,Puerto Morelos, Mexico | collected 2008-11-13
GTATGTATGTATGTATGTATGTATGTATGTATGTATGTATGTATGTATGTATGTATGTATGTATGTATGTATGTGTGATTATACATGAACATATGAATGGTATACAAATCACCCGGAGAAATGGTAAAACCGTTGGAGTTATTTGAAGCAAAAAAGATCCAAAACAAGTAAACAGTACATTGCAATTTCAGACCCGAACTTCCTGACGCATGTCTCAGCAGTGAGAGGAGGTGCAACATTGCAGGGACACACAAGAGACACAAGTTGGAGTGATATCAAGAAGCCGTGCCTAAAGGAGCGACGGGCGAACGAAAACACAGAAATCAGAAGATCATATTTGAAGGATCTACAAATGATACAATATCAAAAAGTGTTGCAAGTATGGTTGGAAAAATCTGGCAGCCATGCGGAAGGATTGAAGCACGCTAACTGCAAGAGTCTAGATGGAGCCGATAGTGCATGGAAAAAGAAAGACACTAAGTCCACTTACCAAAGTTCGGCATAGCATGCAGTCACTGACCCGAAAATCCTATCAAACAAGAAAAATTGCACCCGTCCTCCATCGCCAATCCTGCACATTCCAGTGCACGGGCATCCGAAAGGCATTGGGCAGCGATGGTCTTGAACGACAAGAGGCATAGCATCACATGCAGCACTCTGTGGGCAAAAGTAGGCAAGGGTCTTGAATCCCCAGTGGAAGGGTGGGTTGTAAACATAGTGGGTCCCGAAGGTGACGTTCTTGAGACGTAATGCGGTCTCGAAGTCACACCCGACCTCCCACATAGCTTCGGCCAAGAAGCCCACCTCCTTCCGACCTGGGAGGTCATTGCTGGGATGGTTTGCATAGGCACGAAGCTGCTGTGTCCATGATCTCCATGGAGTGAAATTGCGAAGCTCTGCCGCTGACCGTTGGTGGGTACAGTCGCTTTGTTGGGGGTCGTGCAACTTTGTCAAGTAGCGGTCACTCATGACGCATTTCTTGGAAGAATAAGGGCAACCCTGGACGAATATGAACTCGCCACCAGGATCAGAACATCCACAGGTCTCGGAGCAAAGCATGCGGGTGACGAAGCCTCGGCCACCATCAATAGTCCAATCTGGCAAGCCGGTCAAAGACGTGCAGTAGCCGACGACATCGGCACAACTCTGTACACTCCAATCATCCAAGCTGTCACGCAGATAGTTCAACATGGTCTCATCTCTGTCCGCCACATCTCCGCAATCCGGGTTCAATTCGGCGATCTGGTCCTCTATGGAACGTGAAAGGAGGTTGGTCAGGTGAGATGGTTGATCAACCCAAAGACCAAAACCACCATATTGTTCTGAGAGGAAGGCACCTGCTTCCTTCACAGCATCAAGCTGTGCAAAGTTCATGTTCTGACTTGAGTTGGTCCGGGACAATAGCGTGAAATGGCGATGGTCGACTGCCCAAATGAAGTTGTGTTCCCCTCCACAGAGCAAATGGCTAACCTGTGTCAATGTATCCGTCATTGGCTGCAGGATGCCTATGTAAACTGCAATGGTTAGACATGGCACCAATAGGGTCAGCAAAACAGACTTCACATCAGTACCTTTAAAGCGAGGATAAGAAGGCACCTGCAACGGTTCCAAGCGATCCAGGAGATCTTTTCCAGCTGTGCTAGCACAAGCCATGAAAATGTAGTTGTCAATGTCCAGGATAATGTCCAAACTGACAGCATTCAACAAGAGCTCCGTCACATTCACTGTGTATGCCAGGAAGAAGGAACCAACGTAGATGAGAAAGCCAGCTGCCAGCAATCGATACACCAAGAGCATGTAGCTCACCACCTTTCTTTTCCAAGTTGTAGATTTCAACCTGTAGACAATCATTTGAGTGAAGGGGTTTTCACGAGCTTGGATCTTGGTGGGCTCACCGGGAGAGGTTGGCAAGGCCAAGATTGCACGATGTAAAGCCAATGCCTGGCTGACTTCCTTTGCCACCATCATGTACCAACATAGAAGTGCCACGATGCAAAGAGTCTGCCCATTGAAGAAAGATGCTACACCAACTTCGTCAAGCTGGAGGTACTTCTTCATGTCATCATAAAGTGTCATTTGAATACCTGACACATGTAGAGACTTGTCCTCCGCACACACCCGTTCCACTAGTGACTTTCCAACCACTGCATCATACTGCGTGGATGAGTGTGCCACTGATAGCCTCCATTGCAAGGCATCTGCGACAGTAGACTCATCGATTTCTGAAATAAGGAAGTTGAACCACGCAATGCCGGCGAACACGCCTTGCATCAGTATGGTAGCACACACCAGTACAATGCTTTGGATGGAACCTACTCGACCTACCCTCTCATGCCCAGCAAAAAGCACCAAATCCCATGTGGATGCTGCAAATTTGTAGTATTCTTGGGGGGTTAGATCTTCAGGCTCCTGGAATCTCATTCCGAGGGAGCTAGTAGTCTGCTTCTGGAAGGAGAACCTCATGCGTTCTGATTCGTCGGAGTCAGGCAGCTTGGGCATATCCACTCCAATGGACTTGGTACCCAAAGTGGTACAAGTTCGCGCAGTGGTGATTTCAGAGAAGACATCAGCGTCGTGAAACTCCAGCCCTGCATCCTCATGAAGCAACGTTGCCAAAGCATCTGATTCCTTTCCTTTGCATTCCAGTGCATACAAACGTTCATTCACTTTCAAGTCCAGAAACCACTTCATGCATTTCTCCAAGCGCTGGAAGCGCTGCTCCAATTCATCAAGGATAGAAAGCTCTTGGCCTTCCATGGCAGAAAAAAGGACCGCTAAAGCCGCCAAAGGACAATAGAACCTATGCAAACATAGGTGCCTAGTCTTGACATGTCTTGAGCCCGCCAGCACGGCACCATGGAATGCCATCTGAATGCTTGTTACTTGTTGAAGTGCTGAAATGTCATGCGTAAGCAAGTCTCAGATTGACAGGCCCCTAGGGCATTCATTTTGTATGATCTCCAATCTCCACTGAAAAAGTCGGGCTGAAGCATTCCCTCACCTTTGCCAGCTTCAGCGGTGCGCTAGAAGAACCTTGAGAGAGACTCCTCCGGTGCTGCCACAGTCGCAAACGGCGGGAACTGCAGTACATTTTGTGAAAACAGCGATTGTGCCAAATACGACAAGATTATCCGCAATGACTTGGATATAGCCTAGATTTTGTGGCCAGGAAATATTCCTGGGAGCTTGGAGTGGGAGGCGCTGCAGCCAGTGGATCACAAGTGTTCAAAACCATGAGCATGGCAGCATGGTGCTGACTTCCCGAGAAGTTCTTGTTCAAAAGACGTTTCGACATGAAGGCTGGGAACAATGTACAGTAAAGAAATTGAAGTAAAGAAATTGAAACACCTACAGCACCAGTGAAACCAATGCAGCCAAGCGGCCAATAAAAAGCTTGAGACACTCTTCAACTTCACATGATGAGGCAAAACTAAGATATGTTGAGACCCGAAAAACAAAATGAAATCGTTCACGCTGAATTCTTGTCTTGTCCTCCATAGCCATGGCTGCGGTCATGCCAAGCAATTTGTTCAACTCCGGTCGGAAATTAAACTTCAAGCAGGAGAGAGGCATGCCACGCATGTGCAATGAGCAGTACAAAGTGGTGAACCCCTAAGGCTTCTAACGGCTTCCAAGGCCTGAGACTGCTGCTTCAACAATTCACCTTCCTGCTTCCAACCATTGCTTTTTAGGAATGGTAATGCTGGTAATCTCTTAGTCAGCCAAGCCTTGAAAGCATTGCTGGCAACAAAAACCTTTTGAATCCGCAAACAGCCTTCTTGAGGGTGTTCTCATGCAGGATTAGAAGTGTGTTCTGAATTTCTCCGAATTTGGAGGGTGTGAATTCCGGAAACGACCGTGGTGGTCAGAAAAGGCCAACATCATTGTGGGAACAGTGCTGAACCATGTTGAGCACTGCCTATCCCAGGCTTCGACCGCTCAAACCCTCAGCCACCACCCACTCCGCAGCTGGGCAGAGCTGGCAGCTTGACAGCGTTGACAATGACATTTCTCACAGCGTTACAAATTTTACAAAATATCATGCTTCCCTATCCAACCGACAGATCCCTTCCCCGGAGAAAATACATGCAAGCAGGACGTACTCCACAAGCTCTCCTGTCACTCGACAGTTGGCATGTAAAACCAACTGAAGAACACTGAATTTTGTTTGGTACAAGCTCAGCTGCCAAATTTTGCCTGGTGTTCCCCCCTCGGCGCTGAGGGTCAAAGCTTTGGCAAAGCCTCAGCTGAACCCCATTTTAGAATCCTCCCACACGACGACTCGACAGCATGAGTCACTCTCAGCAAACTGCTGAGCGCAGCGTGGGTGCCACAAATTAAACCTAACGGAGGTCCAAGGTGCACTTTCCCGTGCAATGTCTGCCAACGGATAATGAAACCTCCAAAAAAACCGTCTTGGCCTCTGTCGATTGTGAGTCTGGAAGTCTGAACCCACATTACTCCTAAGACTCAGGCAGCACTATTGTATGATTCTCCTGGACAACAATTGACAAAATGACAATTTGATATTTGACTGGTGACCTGGGCTCACCAACGTTGCCAAGCTAATAAGCTCGCCAATGTCCAAATCGCTGGTAGAAATGAGCACCTTATGCATTCAAGCTGTGCAGGGCCTGTACGCAGTCACGGTCTTAAACAGAAGTATCTTGGAGGTCTCCATCTTGGACTCAATATCAAGCATACTCAAGTGAACAGCGCACGCAAAACTTCTTGCGCAAAATCCTTAATCGGAAGAGCAAGAGTCAACCTAGATACTATGTAGGTATCTTGCTTACATATACAGTATTTACACGTACACTTAAACATCCTCCAGCACTCCTGCGGCAATCTAACAGAGCATTGGGATCTCCTGTTTTACCAACAGGACATACATCTGCAAATGGCGGATGTTCAATTGGTACGTTGGATTAGGGGAGGCTAGATTCCCACATGGGCTGAAGCGATCTCAATCAAAACATACGAAACGAAAAGAGGAAGCAGGCAAGCAGAGCGTTGCGCACTCCGTCCATGTCATCAGTGCTTGAAATGCTGCACGAAGCAAAGCTTCTCCATGAGGGCATGTCTTTGCGTGACTGATGGTCTTTCTGACAGACTGAATAATCTTGCTCAACTATCACAGCGAGTTACCATGGGTCAACCAGGGAAGCTTGACTAATGAAAAATGAAGTGGCACGCTACATTCGAGCTGATCAATCCACTATGAGCTAGCTCTTCAACCAGGCTATTTCGTCTGTTGAGTCACTCGTCTGTTGAGTCACTGATGATTCATGAGATTCATAAGTAGATAAGTCTATGCCCATGGCAATGCGGTCTTGGATCTTCCGTAATATTGGAAAACTTCCATGGGAATAAGATCCACACATTCATTTCCTTCTGACGTCACTGCTTTGTTGATGGGATGCGGGATGCGTGGCTGATCCATGCTTCAGGTCCGAGGCCCCTACTGGATCAACTAGCAGCAAATCCTGCCTCATAGTGATGAGGGTGAAGCGGCGTGAGAAGGCGGAAGGAGGTGCGAGCATCGACACAAATGAAAGCTGCCAAACCAAAAATTGTTGTCCAAGGAGCTCTTGTTGTGTCCCTTGGAGGTTCGCGATAAGTTCCTGGGACAGAACTTGCCGCGATCAGCGGACATGTTCTGTTTTTTCTGGGTTCCGCCCACCTTTCCGTTCGAACTCCAAAGCACAAAGTGGAAGAAGGCCTGAGGCAACTCCAGAAAGTCCTCGCCACCTGGCACAAGTCTTACATCATCTGGGGTTGCAACCTTGTCCACGCACCACGCCTTCAAAAACAAATTTTGTCACTTGTTTCGCATCGAACGTTTTGCAATTCCAAAGCCTCAAGGCTAGTACCCCAGCTTTTGACGCAGAGCCATGGGCTCCAAGGATTGGTATTCACAACCTGCACTGCTCAAACAATTTCACGAGAAAACTGCCCTCAATTTTTGGGTGACAAGCTGCTCCAAATTCCAACGTTGAATTCCGAGCCTAATGACGGCATTCGAAGCCTTACAGCAGCCGGCTTGGAGCTTGAGGCGCCTAGTCAAGGCAGTACGGCAGTACTCACTGGCTCCGTTTACTGACTGCAATTCGGGTGCCCCTGAAGCTGCTTAGCAACCAGACCCTCCAAGAAAAAACACGGCACAGGGCACACGGCAGACCAGAAGTCCATCCTAATAAATAGGTACAAATCAGTACATAATCAATACAAATTGTATTGAATGGAATTGTAAATCCAATACAATGACTAGTCAATCATAGTCAAAATGCCAAACTCCAGAGCTCGCAGAACAGGATCTAAGCTAGACAGTAACTAACTGCGGGCCCAAATGACAAACAAAGTGCTCAACAAATGATTTGTATGCTGATGTGCATCTGGCGAACGCCATGAACAGGGAGAGTTTTCTGGCAATGAAGCAATGAACCGAGAATTGCCTATTGAACTTGAAACAAAAATCACGGAAGGCCCTGGCCCGAAACGCAGAGAGTGCGAGTATTCTTGCACCTCTCAGTCAAACAAGAAAACGGGCAGGAATGGATGCATCTTAAGTTTCAAACAAATGATGAAATGATGGATACTACCACACAGACGCAATGAGTTGTCAACGAACAATTTTCTCACAACTCTCAAACTATCGGCAGGCCCTGCCGAAGCTGCCTCCACCCTGCTGACAACTCCCTCGGTGACACTACATGCTTCGCCACCTTGGGGGCTGCAAACACGAGACCAAAGATGCAGGAAAGGAAATGCATCTGTCATTATTATCTGCCGTACGTCTCCGCAATGACATTTCATTCAGCTTCAGTGCACATCTCGCTCCTTTTTCTTAACTCGCAGGTTGCGATAGGTCAAGGCGTTCAGCCAGATGCTTTGGTATCCCTGATCTTCAGGGCCCTGGTTCACAGGGGTCGTTCAACAGACGGTGCGTTCCACGCAGCTGGTACCCAATGCATTCTTCTTAGGATACCGCAAAGCATTACATGAAGCTGAAAATTCGGCTGACCGCAAAGAGTGGTAACTGCCATAGGAGTTCAACAACAGTTGTAGTATGACAACGGAACTTGAACTGACGGACAAAGAGATCTTGGAATCCAGTTCTGGATATACCGTCACTCCAATTGGATTTGCTTTGAATCCATTCAAACCAGAGGGAGCATTGTAGATGGAATAGGAGGAGATGAATCAACTGAGACATGTGGTCTAAGTCTTCATTCTCCGACCTGCCTTTCAACAGAGACATCAAAGAGGCAATGTTGTCAATGTACCAGACTCCTGTGCATTGTCGAAACTCATCTGGAAATGTGACAAAAGCTTGCAAGACCATAAGCAGTTCTAGCTGAGCAATGTAAACATCGCATGGTTTCCATAGCTGCACCACAGATGGTGTAATTTTTACAACAGCTCCCAGCCGTTGGAAACTACGGTTACTGAGTAGGAAACCTCCTGAACCGATAGTTGAGTCTTGCGCTGCGTCGGATGCTCCTGATATCCTGTGTTGACAGGAAGAATTCAAGAAAATGATCCGCCGAGGTTCGAGAGAAAGGACTGAAGAAATGGTACTGAAGGAACGTCTCAACTCAGTGGTGAGGTAACTTGTATGGTCAAGGTACTGTCTGTCTTTAAGTGCGTTCAGCCCTGCTCGGGCAATCTTGCCAAAGACAGCTTGATCCAAAATGTAACACACCCATAGAGTTTTGCCGCGGTACCTGGATGCAGTTGGTTTGAAAGGATAGCCGTACGAATGAAGTCCTGTATTTTGACTTGTAGTCTCTCTCTAATCCAAACTTGGATGCGCTGTTCAGTCAGGATTGCGCTGAAATCATGGACTAAGCCCAAAAAGTCGCCTGACACACTGGGCCCTTGCCTCTTGGCTTCAGCAAAGGGGTAGCCAAGCAGGCGCATAACCTGTGCCACAAGTTCTTGACTCCTCGTTGCTGTGGACTCCCAGTCCTGAATGGTGGCATCATCATAATAAAATGAGCATAGGAGGGCAAAGCAACGCCTCAACAGTGCTTGCAGCAAAAAGGGAAGCCTGTTAAAGGCTGTGACTGCAAGTGGAAGTCCAAAAAGCATTGAGTGGTATCTCCGGAAACGGGGGCTACGACCATCTCCACTCGGGTAGCACACAATGCACGCCCAAGATCTTACGGTAGGCATCTGGGAGGTCCTTTCCACAGGTAACTACCTGTTCAGGCAGCTTGGCCTCAGCTCCGAAATGGCGTAAGGTTGTCGCTGCAAAGGCTTGGACATGTGCACATGGCTGTAAAGAGTTTGTTGCCGTCTTGGCTCAACAAACTCTGTCCTCCACTGGCTGCATCGTCGATGACCCGCTTCTTGTGGGTAATGACAAACCGCTTGATGAGCCTGAAGGTTGATTGTGAGCCTGGAGCTCGTCCCAGCCAAATTCTGGTGTGCACCACTGATTCTGCTCGTCGACACTGCCAGCATTATGGATAACTTCCATATCTTCAGGGGACATTGCTCTATGCCGTAACTCGGCTAGTAACCCATAGGCATCATCCAACCCGTTCTCTAAGACATCAGATAGACTGACAAAGGAAGCTGGTTGTGAGGCCCAGATTCCACATGGAGGCGCATGGCCACTGCAACAGACCCACCAATAGGGCTATCAGGGCAAAATGCACATGAGGGTTGACATGCCGCAGCGCAGCAACTTGCTGTTGCCTAATGGCAGCAGATACGGTGGCCAACCTGTTTGCCAGCTCTCGAAAGACTTCCAAACCTGCATCTCGATAAGAGGCTAACTGTTGATGGTACAGTACCATGACAGAACTAGCATAAGAAAGGTCTCGATCCACTGGGGCAAGGTAATCTAATGGGCAGCCCTGAGATTGCACATGCATTGCAGCAAAGAAATGCTGCTCTGGCTCAAGGTTGAATGGAACCACTGCTGGAAGTGCCAAACGCTTCCCAGCTGCTCCTGCTTGTTCGGCCATTCCGGCGCGAAAGGCTGCGACATCTAATGAAGGTAAAACTGTTGGCCCAAGCGGCCCGTCAGTTGCAAAACCTTGATCATGCACCCAATCCCGGACATGTACAAAGACTGGCTGGTTGATAAGATCTTCCAGCACCGGCCATCGAACTCCATGGAAATTCACCTGCGGAAATTGATTCTTACTCAAGCTCACTGCAGCCGTCTGACTGAATGCAACGGGCATTGATCGGACTACACGTAGTCCTGCAAGCATCACCAAGCGCCATGAAGTGCTACGTCTCCTGCGGCTGGATTGGTTGCGGTGGGTTGTCATCATGTAATGGGCAGCAATGACATCCCCATGGCAAGGGTCGGTACTGTGGCAATCACATGCTAATCTCTTACCAGACAGTTCAGGTACCTCCTGAGCTAGGGGTGAGGCTGCTCAATGGTTGATGAACTGCAGTATTGTATCAACATGTGTGCCATGTGCGCCAACCCCAAAAAGGATTCTCCCATTTGGATGGACTAAGTCGATGGGTAAAGTGTAGACCACGTCTGCCGGTAAGGCTTTATCTGGGAGCAGTACGTCATGGATGTGCATTCGGATTGGCATGTCAAAGAATTCAGGCCCTTCAGGTTTAAGGCCTAGTGACAAGGCTGTAGGTCCCATAGCAAATTCGCGGAAAGTCCGTGGGTCCCATTGCGTCCAAGCACGCCTATCCCCAGCACATTCAATGGCTGGAAGTCGGGAGATGCGCATCACTGCATACCCTTGGGCTGCTGCCCAATGGCTTGCTGCTACTGCTAAAGTAAAGACTAAGGCTGCGCTGTATTCAGCCTCTTCCTTGCTAGGATAGATGGTAGCTCCATCATCCTGACTATGCCAATGTGCACAACGTAAATTAAGCCAAGCTAGTAACCCTAGCATATTGCGCCTAATAGTTTGGACTTGCCGTCTAACTGAGTTGAAACAACAGCTGTCATATTCGAAGTCATGCCAACAACCTTGGCTATGCATCCATACTTCATTGGGATCAGCCCAGTGAAAACTGCGACGTGGATTTTCACGCATGGCACCCCGTCCATGACTATGCATAACATGTTGCACTGCAAGTTGGAAGTCGCTAGCCTTATTATCCGCGTCAACCCGCTGTGCCTGGTCCTCAGGCAAAGTAGGAAGACCTCTTGGATGTTGCTCACTCCGAAGGGGTTTAGGTGCTCGCAATCCTGGCAGTGCAATCTCACGGATACGGGATTTGGCGCTGCAATCCATCGCTGCGCTGACCAAATGGCATGTGGGCAATACATGAACAATTGCTCTCTGAATTGAAGAATTGGTGATATCAAAGTCACGGTCAATCTGAAGATCAATCGGTTGCACTACTTTCCAACCTGCCCAACAAAAAGCTTGAGACAAAGGATACTTTGGTCCAGAAAGAAGATCCAAAAACACTGGAATGGGGCTATGGTCATCATTCGTGGCAACTTGATCATTCCTAACATGCATCAATGAGGCAACGGCCTCCTGGAATTCAGCCAGTCCCCCCGGTTTTCTGGATTCGCCAGACACTGCCG
>OMLO01005619.1_pt1 | contig 10533 bp, 3 predicted proteins | sample 1674811 | NCBI WGS metagenome assembly OMLO01 (sample SAMN06265003, study PRJEB25207) | coral metagenome | isolation source: Coral host | place: Mexico:La Bocana,Puerto Morelos, Mexico | collected 2008-11-13
ACTTTGCCTGTAATTATTTGCCACATAAATTAATCAAATGAAATGAAACAATATTCAATAAATAACACATTTGTAAATTAAAATATACAAACAGTTTGCTCACTGTAAATCTCCAAATACTTAATGTTTCACACTTTCTTTTAAGAGACTTGATGCTTCTCAGTTATAAAATAAATTTCAAAAATAAACTCACAAGAAACTTCATCTATCATTGTCAAGATTTGAAAAACTATTCAGAGCATGTTATTTTACAGTCACAGAATGGCTGAATCAATTAACCCTCTTAAATTTTGGTTTTTGATTGATTTTTTTCTGGTAATCCAAAAGCTGAAAAATCTAACTAAACTACTCTTTCTGATATTGGTTAAAATTTCTTTATGTTAGCAATCTTGGTTGGCAAATGGAAATATTCAAAAAGGTATGGAAAGCAAGAATTGCTGTGATACAAAAACTGATTTGCACATTAAAACCACTTTAGACTATTCAGAAGAAGTTACAGTCAATAATACTGAAAATTTGGCATCTGAAACCAGCCATTTTTGATGTAACAGTGGTAATCTTCATCAGCAATTTGTCTCGCTCTCCATTTGACTATAGTGCTGTCTCATCCATACCAGCATTTATCTAACAACTGTCGCTTGTTGAATGAGAATAAATCAAACCCATAGTCAATGCTCAGACCATCTGACCTCTAAAACCCAATTCACACCTAGAAACTAATAATTATTAGACCTAATTATTTTCAAGTAACTGTAAGTAACCAAACTAGTCTACTGCTTCAGGGGGCCATTTCATCTGTCCAAGGAATGATGACTTGAGTTTCGTATATCTGCCATATCTTTCCAAATTACAGTGTTGTTGACTGGATCGCCACCCAACTTCCTCAGAGGTCTTGGTTGGAAATTTAGCATTCGACTTTCCCACTGATAGCTGGGATGCCACATTGGAATCAATAGGAGGAAGTTTCAGGGCTTCACGTCGTTGCTTTACCCTTACTGCTGCTGTACCATTTTCAACACTTTCAGCCTCATTTGCCAGCTAGAGAAAACAAAAAATTTTACATTCAAGTTGTCACTAAAGATAAAAATCTGAAGACGTGACTTTTCTTGCTAAAGTAACGAAAAGGCCAAAAAATTGTGCCTTTTGGATATAAATATTCACAAGGTTCCAGGGCTGGGTTTAGGGAAGAAACCCCTCCACCCCAATCCTCTCTTTCAACAGAATGGGGCAGCCCTCTGAAACAGCCCTGAGGCTCTTGGATTCATCCAAGGAGCTACATATAACTAGGCTGAAGAATACGAGACCAGCCCTTAAAATTAAGTCAGCAATTTGTTTGCAGATTACACTACATTCAATTTGACTAAATTTTTGACGGAATGGGGATTATATTTAGGCTTGCATTCTATAATACTGGCCTTGAATAAATCAAGATTACTTTACAGCTTATAGTTATAACAATTTTTCAGCAGTAACAATACGAATAATTTAGGAAGCAATGCTTCACGGGCTTCATTCAACCCATATACAAGCTTAAATTTAAGCTACGACACCTTGCACGTTCACAACCTCTAACCTACCACACACATCTCATCTCTTGGCGTAAATCACGATCGAACACGCGAGCAATTGAACGAGAAACCATTCCAAACAAATAACCAACGCTTCTAGAACGTTTTGGACATCGTGCAACATAGTAAGCTTAAATCCTGTAATCCTTCAAGGTAGAGGTAAATTTTCTTTATTTAGCAAGAATAAACACAACTCACAATCTTGTATTGTCCGATTAGAAACCCCCAGTTCTCAGGCCATCGCTTCGCAGCACTGTGTTCATGGCCGACGTGGTCTTTCCTGGTGAAAAACGGACGACTTGACGTCAAAAACAAATTCGAAATATTACAGTACAGTGCATCTCAAACATACTTGAATGTATGAACTTCGTTTACGTTTTCCAGTACAATCAACAGATGTGACAAATAGCTAGTAAAAGTTCGACTTTAGAACTAAGCCTAATTAGCAAATTTACTTGAACAATCGGATGCTTCTCTTACCAGATTTGGTCCTGATGGACAAAATTGAATCCCGATTTAGCTTTTCCAAACACCATGTAGAAATCGGTTCCCTTTTAAATGTTCCAAGCACTTAAAAAGTTTACTGAAGGTGTAAGCAACCTCGAGTTTGCGGCACTTTCCTCTCCATGGCAACCAAGTTCCACGTGATCAGAAATGATTTATTAACCCTTTTCCACTTCCTCGACCAACCGTGACTCGATCGGGTGTTTTGGCAAAAAAAAATTTGTCTTTCATTATTTCTTATTTCTAACATTAGGTAGCTCGACGATATTTGCAGCAATGCTACTCTGCAAGTTCTTGGGTAAATAAAGTTCATGCAGGAACCATATTATGGGCTCCTAGTTCATGGAAATGATGATCCGGTTTTCCGGCTCTCATGGAATCAGGAGCTCCACATTCTGCCATGATCACTAAACCACCTGAAAGAACCGTGAGTTCAGCGCGAGGATTGGGGAATGAGGAGAAGAAAAAAAAATATAGATCGAAGACTGATGTTCTGGCACTGTGGCACCCTGCAAGCTTTTTAGTTTTCAGAAGAGATTGACCACATGGCTAAAATAATTTACACAAAATAGCATGACCATGGACTGGGAAGAACCGTAAACTTCAAAGACTCTTCAAACAACCAGACGCCAAGCGCGCAATTCAGATTGAGAGCAACAGTATTTTTAAAATAGGTCCTTCCGAGTTACTTTCCTCTGTTTCAAAACGAGGACTATTACAAATGGACTATTACGTATATTACGCCTGATGTTTTCAAAAAAAAAAAAACGGACAAAAAATAAGAGAAAGAAATAATCTTTTGCTTGTAAGTTGATTCTCTAGAAAACCTTCAACAGTGGTCGCGTACCTGAAAATAACTGGACCGGCAATTGAGCAATTTCATTGACTTACCTTTAGGTCATTGCCTCTCTGGACTACTATAATTTCTCCATCCCCGCACCCGCAAATAAATGAAAATCACCCATGATAGAAAAATGGATTTTAAATACATTTTATAGAAACATTTGATGTTTATTTATTTTTCCTTTTAGAATTACCCTAAACATTTGTTTGTATCTTTAAGCTTCTTTACTCCCTCGAAATGAGAACTCCAAAAGCGACAACGCGTGACGCGCGAGGTTTCCGAGCTGTGTTTCTGTCGCCCAACGAGTTGGAACTATTTTGCATCATAATTCTAACAGAGAATTTTAAATTTAAAGCAGCGTCCACACTAAACCGGATAAATTTGTAATATGAAAACGAAGCTTTTCGAGAACGCTCTTTCAACCCAAGGAATTTAGAAATGCCGGCTTTTCATTTCACGTGGATGGAAAACACTCTGAAAACGGAGCTTTCCGTAAACGATGACGTCACGATCACCAAGTGAAAGTTTTCCTCAAACAGAAATAAAAAAGGAACGCTGATTGCTGCGGTTTCAATTTTCCAGCGTAGTGTTGGCGTTGGAAAATATTTGACGCGTTTTCGGAGCGAAATGACCGTTTTCAAATCTCTCTAGCGTATTGTGGACGGAGCCTTAGATTTAAGTTGCCTCGGTGGTATCATTAAAAAATTGCACCCCCGTAAAAGTTGCCGCAAGCCCTTCATAATATCTATCTACCTACAAAACTCATATGCTACTATTCATTTGTGATGAATTTTATATCCTAGCTAGCTAACTAAATTATCTACAATGAAACAAATGTATGAAATGACCTCCAATTATTTTGACTAATCCTTGACATCATAATTACAATACGATATTACTAAGTTACGCGGACTGCACGTGTGTCTTAATTTCTCGAAAATTTCTGAAAACCGATTCTAAATGAGGAGAAAAAACAAGGGTTTTTCTTGTTCGTCAACCTCATTCCCATGGTTTTTCCCTTTGAAATTGGGAGGGGTCCGCCCCTCCTAATTTCAAAGAGAAAAGCCCTGGGAACAAAGGTGACGAACGGCGCACACTTTTAGCCCTAGACCACGTGACCCGAAAACGATTGACCGCGGTGAATATTGAGGCCTAGGGACTAAGGAAGAAACGATGTAAAAGAAACTCAAGAGGGACTACCCTTCATCCACTCCCCGTCATTTTGTGAACAATTCCTCATATCATCGTGTACTAACGATATTCGTCGTAGGTGTTTTCTCGCCAAGTCTGAGAGTAAATATTTTCCCTACTTATTTTCTACTGCACTAGAACACCCAGAAAACAAACGTCAATAATTTGGTTAGTAAAGTCAATAATTCTGTAATCAATAGAACCTTTCAATATCTTTTTATATGATATGAAAATAATTTCGCAGCCGCTATGTTTAAGGGTTTGTCGTATTACCTGTGGAATCACTGGTGACTTATTTTACACAGTGAAGAACATTTCAAGACTAAAATACCTGGTGTCAAACTAACCATGTTTTGCCATCAACTCCAAGAAATCCATTAACTAAGGATATCTATGACTAAACCCCCTCCCACCCCACCCCTACCCCTTACACTGACATGTCAAACTTATTAAACGTTTAAATGAATGAACATCACAAAATGTTATAAATGGCGGAAACTGTTTGCGTGATTCACGAATAAATACAATTTGAAAGCTATCTTCTATGTACTTCCAGCACCCATCCCAGCCAAACTGATCACAACCTCTACAATATTTAAAGTTCATCTTTAACTTTTTTGTTCCATTTGTTCAAGCTCACTGATAACTTCCGCCATGTTTGGTCTTTCTCCAGGTTCTTTTCGCACGCAATTCATCACTAGGTCTCTGAAGCCTCGATCTGTTATCAAAGAGATCTGGTCCAGAGTCTGATGAGGCACTGGGAGTTCCCGGATGCACATTTCACACAGCAGCAATCCAAAACTATAGACGTCAATCTGCAAATGAGAGACAGTTTAATGTCATCTGCAAATGAATTAAAAAGCAAACTGTAGGAAATGTTAACCTCTAGCATTTCGCTGAAAAGAACTGAGAGAGGAGTGAGTCTTTCAAAATTACTTTTAGATGACATGACTGTTGGAATATTTTCAGGTCCTTCACGTTGGTATCTTAGTCTTCTCGGCTTCGTCGTCGAGAAAAATGCTGTGCGATGCTAAAACTAAAGACTGTGAAATGTGTTTGTCGGCACGAAAACTGTGAGCACCCTTAGCTAATGCCAATAAACAGTGAAAAGATGAGAAAATAACTTAAGTAATAAAAAAAGAAACAAATTAATCATTCAAGGAAGTGACTGTGTTCAGTAAGGAAGGGTATTACGTTGGAACATACCAACCTGACACCCTCAAGAACACCTCGCAGGATGGTAAGGGTTTTCTTCCGCTCACTCCCTATTCAGCGTTCCTTACCACCAGAGATAACTATCGTCCTTTTTGTTTATAAGCGAAAATTAATGAAAATTCTACATGCATGCAACCATCAGGGTAACAACAATTTAAAAAAAAATGAAAAAATAAAGAGGAATTCATTTGACGAACCTTTGGTGACTGCTCGGGCGAGAGGGCCTCTGGCGCCGAGTATATAACAGCCCCTGGATTAATGGTCCTACACTGTCTCATAAAGTTCGCAGTACCATAGTCAGCCACTTTTGCACGCCATTGCTTGTCTCGTCGCCATAGCAACACATTGGCGCTGCTAACATCGCGGTGAATTATGGGAGGTCTATTCAGATGCAAGTAGTTCAAAGCTCTAGTGACGTCTAGTGCAATGGTGACTACGTCGGCTTTGTCGAGAGGCTGCTTCTCAAGCAGGTCTCTCAAGCTAATGTCCATCAGTTCTGTGACAAACAAGGGTACGCCATCATCATTCGTAGCTCCGATAAACTGCAGCAGGCAAGGATGACGACATCTTGAGGCAATGCCCATCTCCCTCATAAACAAACGCCTGTTGTGTGGGGAGAGAATCAGTTCATGGATCTGCTTCACAGCCACTCTACATCCGCGAAATTTCCCTTCTTTCACGACTCCCCAACCACCAGTGCCCAGACTTCTCCCTTCCGACACCTCCACTTCATCACGACTGATAATCCAGTCACGTGACTCTAAGTCTGGGTGAGCCTCAACCGAGTGTGTTTCACTCTGGACTGTTTGTTGTTGTTCGAACTCTGCTTGATGACTTAATCTTTCTTGTAAAGCCTCCAACTCTCTTTGTAACGTTGCCTTTGTTTTCCTCTCCTCTTCCATTCGGCTGACAGAGTCATTTAACTGTCGCTCCATGTCTGATGTCGCAGCCCGTTCTTCTATCAAACGCCTCTCGAAATCTGCCCACTCGCGGTCAAACCTTTTCTGCATTTTACGAATCTTACTTCGTTCCTCCTCTAGGAGACTTTCAGCCTCAGCTCTGTGAAGTGCTTCTTCACTTAAATGCTTGTGCAAAGCGTTACATTTCTCTGCAAGCTTCTCTCGAATTACTAGTTCTTCGTCTAGCCGCTTTTCTAAGCTGGCAATCCTTAATTTGCTCTCTTTCAATCGGTACTGGGCTTCATACAAGAGCTTCTTCTCCTTCAGATATAACTGTTTAAAGTCTTCTTCTTCATCGTCACTTGCTTTCTTCACCTGATTACGCAGCGTATCATTTTTGCACTCATCACTGTCGCATCCATCAAGCTCGCCAGTTGTTTCTGAATCGTCCGTATTACTTTCATCCAAAATCAAAGCCTCGCTCCTCTCTTTAAGAAGATCTGCTCCCATTAACGAGTGTTCTGAACTCTCCATCCCAGAGTCCTCTCCGCTTTGCTTCGTTTCGACCTCTATACAGGCGTAATCATCTTGCTCGTTGTCTTCTACAACAGATGGAAAGGAAAACTGGAAACACCAGTAAATTACCTCTATAACAATCAAATTCCGCACGGGTAAGATAACTGCCTGTTGTTTTATCGACCAGTTTCTAATCACTGCCGTAAAATCAACGGTGAGGGACATCCCCATTGCCAGACAAAAGCTCTTGGGAACAAGGTTGGCAATGCAAAACTCAAAACAAAGAACGATTCAACCAGTGCCAGGCAGCGGGAAACACCCAGGATAAGGGGGTATTCCCATAGACTGAAATATAAGTAGGTGCCGAGGGATAGGGTTTGGTTTTTGCGGTTCCTGATCCTTGCAGCTGTAAGTGGAGTATCATTTTGAGGCTGTTGGCATTGTGTCTGATGTGAACGAAAAGCAAACTCTATGCCTGATGCTTAGGTCATTTTTTTGGGTTTGGACCTAAATAGGGTATCAATATGCGTTTGCTTCATCCTTTAATAGGATCCCCTTCGTTGCACACACCTATTTAAGGGAGTAAACCCCTCCCAGGGGGGGAAACATGCAAAGGTCAACTAGCAATTGGTTTTGGTTTTACTATGTTACGCAGAGTGTTGTTATCAATTTTATTTTTATTTCATAGCATTCAGCATCCCAGGAAATATCCATACCCCTCAATCTTAGTTTGCTTCTTCCCACCACTTATTTACTTTGCTTTGAAAATTTTTGTCTTTGGAGACTTTCCTCCCCATTAGAATTTCCAGTAACTCTCCTTGGAGTAAATATGGATATTTCCTGGAACTACACAATGGAATTAAGAAAATTTGGTTTTATCAAATGGGTTGACAATGCAATCGGCCACCATAAAGATATTCGAAAGCTGACATTTTGAGTGTTAGCCCTTCTTCAGTCAGTGAGAGCAAATCAAAAACTTGCAATAATCAACATCAACACTGTCTCGTTCAACCACTGTGCTTCTCAGTAACAGATAAATCTGCATCTAGGTCAAACTGCAATACAATGTATTTTTATTACCTTTTACACTGACATCTGGTTCTTCAACAGCAACTGTAAGTTTATCCAGTGACACAAATAACCCAGCTCCTGGTGAACATCTAAAATATCTTTGGCATCTGAATACTCCATCTGTCGTTCCTCTGTTCCGAAAGCATGGATCCTAAAAAACAGAATTGAAAAGATCATGTCGGTATCCTTACGACTTCATAAATATCATTAAAAATAAAATAACATATACTTTAGTACGTAACCATGACAACCTAAGTTTCTTTTAGGAAAGTTCTTTGTTTAGTTTCTAGTCATATGTTGAAAGTTACAGTAACTAAAAACAGATGAATAAATTTCTTAAAAAGACATTCAACAGATTCTATTGACAACCTTATTCATTAGAATAAAGCAAAACAACAAATCACTTTGTGCTTCATGTAAGATGTCATTTTTTGTCAGCTTCTGGGACAACACTATGCTACGTGACTTTTCTTAATGCACCGGTACTATCTTAAGTTTCACTAAAATTTGGCCATGGCAAGTGGCCTTAATGTAGTCAAAAATATTGTCCCATTTTTACTGTTTAGTGCTTCATTCCTGAACAAAACAAGGCCAAAAACAACTAAGTCTACATCATTTTATTTGTTAAACAGCCAAAACAAAAGAACTCAAAGTTCAATATTTTCAAAACAACGAAAACTTTTAATATGAAAAATGCAGGTCATCCCCGGTGGTTGTGTTGGGCAGATGTATTAGAGGTTTGGTCAGGGTGATGCGTTTGTAATCACCCATAAAAGAGCAGCTCTGATTGAAAGTCTCTGATTTTTGTTTATGTCTTTACTGCACCTTTCGATAACATTGGACTCTTAAATTAAAAGCTCAACTAACAAATGCATTTTTCTCGATGGCTCCTCCCAGCTTTCGACTACTACCGAGTGCTCAGTAATCAAGTCAAATCCTATAACACAGTTCAGAAAAAGTCAATTTTTGCTTACTGTCCACTTTTGCATCTGTTTATTACATTAATTAAATAAGCCAATAAAAGAATGAGCTGTTGCCACACATTTGCGGTTGCCATGCATTGGCCTTCAAACTTTAGCTTTAATGGGCTTGTGATTTGCCACTTTTGTATGATATAATAGGAGGCATTTTGCAAATTGTTTCAGCAGTGGCCAAGTTTGGATGAGATTCCCTAATGGCATATCTTTTTGAAAGCACACTTAAGGGCACTTAAAATTGTTCTTTGACGTGACATTTCATAGCACTAATTCCTCCTTTCAGAAAGTTTGGTCTGGCATTACTTTCACCTTTAGTTTATATTGAATATATAGCTCTAGCTAGGATGCTGGAGGGCTCTCCTTGTCTGAATCTAGATTTGGTTCTAAGTTGTTGTGAAGTTGTCATCTGGTGGACAACCTTCTAGTGTATTTGTGTATGTCCTAGCTTGACTGGCAGATTCAACTTTGTTGCTTTCCCATTCCAAAACCATGCAATCTAGTGACACAATTTCTGTAATTGGGGCTTCAATATACTGCCGGGTACATAATTTTGAGGGGTAAAAGCAACAGCATAAAGTGGTAAGGATGTCCTGAGTTTTTCTTCATCAGCTAATCTTAAATGTTTCAGTTATTTGTCACATATGTCCAGATCTTTTTAATATTAAACGTCGCTGTCAGCAAAAACTTAATATAGTATATTTATCTGTCTCTTTGTTGTCTGATTTCTGTGTGCACAAAAGAGGCTGTAAATTACAGTCCACCCAGGGTACAAAGAAAAACTTTTCCACCTACTTTGATTCTTATTGAAAACCCTGCAGTAGCACTAAGATTTTTCTACAGTGCCAAGATTATACTTGGAATTTAGTGAATCCAAAGCTTTCTTTATGATTCTCTAGACATTCTTCATTTTGCAATTATCTACACAAACACAGACATTTTCCCTTAGGATAGATGCAAGGTATCAATTAACATTTTATTGACATTTCACTATTCTCAGGCCTTTCAAAATTCCCACACACTGGCAAACACATAACTAAGAAAACCCACAAATTAGGACAGGTGGGAATTCAACTTGACTACTCACTTATCCCCTTGGGACTTTGTCGCTCACGTTCACAGCTTTGCCACCAAAACAAAACCACTTGCACACAAAATCTCCCAGCTACACATGCATAAAAACCCATTTTCACACTAACTCAGGAACAAACAGGAAACTCAGCCTCAATTAATTTCTTATGCTAACTCTATGTTAACAAGCACTTGTAACACTTGTAAGTGGACAGCTCCACTTACGGACAACGTTTTTAATTCCCTTTTTTTCTTCTGGAAATAATTCTTGAAAGTGGACAGCTCTACCAATGGCCACTTTTTCCACTTCCTGAGAGTGTCCGCTTACAAGAGAGTTGACTGCATTTAGAACTAGTGTGAAATACACCTTTTGTTTATTGATTTAATTCGTAAATAATTATGCAGTGAAAATTATAAATAAATTCCACTTGTTTACATGAGTAGAAACAAACAGATTTGTACTATTGTAAAATGTCTAAACTAGAAAAGTCTCTCAGGGTGACAGAGAGGAAACACATAACAAATATTACAGACAATTTTTATACGGATCAAGGGGTTAATTTAAGATAATAATAATAATAATAATACTTTATTTTAGTGTCGATGTCTTCTAGCGCTTTCGCACTAATCGGGGACACTTTCCAAGCTAGAATTGGAATTTGGAAATGTTGGTTTTTGAG
>OMLO01005620.1_pt1 | contig 10531 bp, 6 predicted proteins | sample 1674811 | NCBI WGS metagenome assembly OMLO01 (sample SAMN06265003, study PRJEB25207) | coral metagenome | isolation source: Coral host | place: Mexico:La Bocana,Puerto Morelos, Mexico | collected 2008-11-13
AAGTCAGGTGAATTTTGAGTGTCCTGTTACTCTGCTGTTACTTTGATGCTATTTTGAAGGTAAGTACAAACCGAGTTTCCCGGCCCTATCCCCCACCTGGGGGTAAGGAACTAAGAAGAAGAAGAAGACAAACCGAGTTAACGGAGTCAACTGAGTTATAGAACCACTCCTCAAAGCTTGGGAAAACTCGCGAGAGCTGTGCAGACACTCACTTGCGCTCGTATTCTCACATCACGTTCTCGTTATCGTATTCTTGCAAAATGTCAATCGCGTTTCTAAATATTAAACAATAGAGCGTTTCTGTCCAGTGCCTATGGGTTGATAATTGCCTGCGGAAATGTTTTGTTCCAAAAACCAACTATTAACTCGAGAACACTCGAGAACGAATTTCGAGGGTTAATATGTAGTCTCCAAAACATAAATTTTCGAAAGGCAACTAACAACGCATGGATCCGAGAAATAAACGCTGTAGTTTAGCACAGTTTTCGGCTTAAAAACTACTGACTTCTTCGTGCTGTCTTCTATATAGGGCTCCGTGAGCGGGTAAGATGAACCGAATCCAGCACTGTAATTGGCTACCCGAGAAGGCAGGATATTGCGCTATCTTGACCTCTCGTTACCCGCTTACAATAAATCCTTTATTGACTAAGCTGGCTAGATGTAAGTCTCGTCACTTTTTGCGTGGTTGTAGAGCTCGATTCCGTCTGGTCCATAAGCACACACAAAAAGAACTTTGCCAATTTCAGCAGCCATCTTGACCTTACGCTTGGTCAATAAAGCATGTATCTATCTAAAAATCCGGAGGGTAAAGCTGTATGTTTCATAAGCCTCTTCGCTGAGCAAGCACTATTGGCTTATAGTCGTCCGTGCGCAGTCTGTCTCCTGATAGCTAGTGCCCGAGCGAGATCTATTCGCGGTGGAACGTTAATAAGTACCCTGTCCAAAAATAACTTGAGAGGAATTACATTGGGAATAAGGCCTATATATACCCAAGTGCGTGAATATAAGTCACTTAATACAAGGTTTTTGTTATTATCTTTAGCGACCACTTCACCATGTCCTCTAGGAGCTGGGTCAGGTGTTTTGTGTCTACAACCTTTCTGTGTACCTCCATTAAATACCAAGAAACACACGGAAAATGTGGCTGTGTTTTCTCTCTGGGGGGCAACACTTACAACATCTCGTCATTAACAAGGTTAGCAAAGCGCTTAGAATATAGATTATAATCTATCAAATATTTTAGTTCGTCTGCACAGTTGACCTGCGCCGCTTTAGAACAACTATCCTGATTCGTTCTTCTTAATCTCCACCTCTTTTGTTTTTAGGGCTAGAGACATCGTTTGTGTTGTTTACCTATTGTTTTGTTTGGTTAATTACTAACAACCTTGTAAACGGTGCAGGTCGTCCGCCGTCCTCGACTGGCCTGAAAGCGTCACGTGACTGAATAAACTTCAGCTAAAACTGGGGAACGTCCGAGTGATATTCTCTAATTTTCAAAACGGCGCGTGTTGTAAAAACGTTTGAAGGACAATAAATCCTATAACCTCCATTTGGCGCGAAAGATGCTCGGATATGTGTCCGTGGACATTATCTGTTCCTCAAAGTGCACAGTTGATCGTTTCTCTTCTCGGAACAAATAATGTCCGTGGACGGATATCGAGTACATTTCCGCGCCAAGAGTCATGTAAGAGAATGATACCGGTAAATCACAAATAAAAACCTGGTATCTCCCACATTGCCATATTATCACCATAGAAGCAAAGTTCTTGGGCACAGCACAGCGTTAAAAGTAATCTTACTACAGACCTGCTCCTTTTGGAAGTACAATTTGACTACTCATTCTGTCGTCATAAACATATAGTGTTGCTGTCTATGGGTTGCTGTCTATGACAGCAATTCTGAAATAATCTGTGTACTGATACAACATAGTGCAAGTAGGCAAAGTGACATACATTACAATTAATATACACACTGACTATGCGATAAAACATATTGTAGTTAAGTAGCATAATTTACAATTTACATCAAGTTGCTTAACCCTGTTTAGCCTCGGTTTTTTTTGTTAGTGGACCTAATGGGGAGGGGTGGGGCCTGTTTGTGCCCCCTTGATCTCTAAAACTATTCCTCCAATAGCGATCAAACATACCTTATTTGTACCACATGTCAGTCAATGACTTCACATAATTCAAAATACCTGCCGTTTGAATCATGGAATTATCATGAATTTCAACCTTAAGTCAAAACAGTTCCAAAATTGATTTGAAAAATCAAAAAAATATAAGGATATAAGAAATGTAAAGTGTCTGGGAAAAATCATCATAAAACCCAAATCTGCTGTAAAAAAGAAATTAAGCTTAAAGGAAAAAAAAACAAATCAAATTTTCGTAAACCACACTTTGAAAATATGTCATATAAAAGTCAAGTAGTGACGAAGCGTTTAAAGTAAGTGAATAAATTGAAAAAAATCTGAATGAGTAACTTGTAATAAAAACTAATGATAAAAAGCTAAAAAGTCACGATGTGATCCTTAGCTGTTATTACAGAAACGAACAGGTGTAAAATGAGGTGATACTAATGAAGCTTTTCTTGCAACACTCCTTCGTTACATGCATCGCAAACGTAAAAAAAATATTTTTTTAAAAAGAAAAAACACTGGTATTAATTAAAAATAAAAGTGGTTTTATTTGTTTAGAATCCCATCACGCGAGAGGTCCGTTGCATGCATCGCAAACGTAAAAGAAAAATACTTTTTAAAAAGAAAAAACACTGGTGTTAATTAAAAAGAAAAGTGGTTTTATTTGTTTAGAATCCCAGTACGTGAGAGGTCCGTTCAGTTCCTTTATCTAATGGACGACGGAAACCCAGTTTATTCTTTAAAAATGGAGATGAAACTTAACCAATCCTTACCTAATTAATTTTGCCAACCCTACCCAAGCAAGGGTTGAAACAAGGGGTCCATTGGAGAGGCCTTTCTGTATTATGAAACTTTTTGACGACTTTCCGGAAGATCCAGGCTAACTGGATAACTCAGGGAAAGGTGAAGGTCGAGGGAATCGAGCGATCATGCAAAAAATCATATTCCGAATAGTGTGCTGGGGGAGAGGGAAAGCTGGTGAGAGAAAGTATTGAACCATGACTTGATAACTAAATTAATGTTTAACAAACATGAATCGTCTGAGGGGGAAATTATTTCTTAGTTGTCATTGTTATTATGTTTTTGCCCAGGATTTTTCGTGCAAAAGATCACTTGGGATGGAGCTACAGCTTCAATCCTTGTGCCTCTTTCAAGGAGGGATCACCGAGTAGAGGCGACTGCCAGTCTGATGTTGCGGTTAGTCTATTAGCAACTATAGGAAATTAACTAGAAAGCAGAAAGCAGATGTTTTGAAATTGATTATAGCTACGAAGAATGTTTTCCATTTTAAAGACTATGTTATAGGTGTTAAATTGAATTATTCTGTTGCATAATTTTGTATTTGAATCGCTTGTTGCCTTCAGAAAACAAATTTTGAAAAGGTTAGTAGTTGAAACCCTTACTGCAATACATAACGACCCCTTCGTTCTCGCTTACCAAGGCTAGTTATGGGGGTTTAACTGAGGTAAGAGTGTGTAGGGCCTAGTGCGGATTACAAATCCGATCCTCTGAAATCCAGCAGGACACCAATCTTATGGTGTATTTGTTATTCCTCACCATCAGCAATAACTTCTGACCAATTTGCTAATTTGCAAACTAATTTGCAATTATCAGCTAAACCCCGTCCAAACCCTCTCATCACAGACTATGATCACGGTGGGCATAGTCACGCAATACGAGTGGAGACGTAAAATCTCTAGGAATGTAGAAATATAGGAAAATAGAAACAACTGGATAAATTTCCACTGGCGTACACTCTTTCGTCGTTGTGTAAAATGTTTTATGCAATGAATTCTTCAACTCGCGATTTTGTTTCAGATTTGTAGATGGGATTCCAACCAGTATATCAAAATAGGGTCACAGAGCACTGAGGAATGTAGTTACAATAAGAACACGAAGAAACTAAAACTGCAATACTCTTGGTAAGTCTCTGGGCTATGCTACGTGACAGCCTGTCTCGTTCTCAAAATAGAAATCGTAAAGAACTATCTCGAAATTTCAGAAATATGCGTGACGATCAAACCGATTTTAACACTCAAACGAATATAGATCAGAAGAAAAAATAGGTTAAAATTTCAGTGGAAGTGGGAAATATCTTGAAAAAGATTTCAAAGCAAACTATGAACAATCGAAAATTCTCCGAGTCACCCTTTCTCCCAGTGTCATTAAAAAGGAAGAGAAACCTTACGCCCGATTTCAGGTCTACTTTGGATTTAGAACGCGCAACTTTGCCAAATGCGACAAGCTTACTTTTTTTCCGTGTCGAGTGGATTTAGAAAATATAGCTTAAATGTAAGCGAATTTTTTAGCCCGCTTAATTAAACTCTTACCACAGAAAAGCGTACAGAGAATAAGAATAAAGAGAGACCACCTAAAACTTACATTGCATACTTTAGCTTTGATTCTCATCCCAAATACACTACCAAAGCGAGAATATTGTCACCAACCTAGCAATTGAAAGCGCAAAATATCCTTAAAAAAGTGAACTATGTTGTTGACTATTGGCAGTGGTATAGATGCATGCACTAACATTGAGAGCTTTCTTTTTAGCGGTGAATGGAAAGCTTTTGTGTTTCTGAAGTGCGACCCAAACGAGGAAGAAGGAACCTTTAACGTACGGAAGTATGAAAGAACCGATGACTTTGTAAGTGAAGGTAGAACTAATAATGTCTAAGAGTCTCTGTCTTAGAAACTGGGACAGACTTAGAAATAGGGTTGGTCCATTTTGCTATCAATTCACAAACGAAGTCCTCATGCAGAATTATTTAAAATGCCAAGTTTCAGCTAAATTAATCGTTTTCCACCCGAGTCCTGGATATAAGCCCCATGGTGGTCCTGTGAAGTTAATAGGCCATTTTACAGTTGTGTGCTACGAGACCTGGCCTTTGAATGGCAGCGAGGCTAAAGGTGACCTTGCTTTGACACAGACCTCTCTGTATTTGTAATGTAATTTCATCTAATTAGCATTAGAACAACTTGATTTACACAACAAAAGTAGTGAGGTCTGTATTAAAACAAGGTCACCTCTAGCCTCGCTGCCATTCAGAGACCAGGTCACTGAGCAGGCAACTGTAAAATGGTCTATTGCACAAATTTCCAAAAATTGTATACTACATTGATTCAAGTGCTTTCTGCCTATGAAGATTACTGCAAAATGTAACTTGAACTGATGAAATAACATGCGTGATTAGGTATAAATGGGGTAAGATTGGCCCATCATATCTCTTAACTGAGCATGATGGTGAACCTTTTTTCGGTTTTGGAGTATCATTACTATACTTAATAAATCGATGTTGTAGTTAAAAATTAAATTCAGATAAAAATTAAATTCGTTTGTCTCTTAACCCTTGTTAGGGTTAGGAGACAAAGGAAATTGAGAATCAAACTAGGTTAAAATTATTTTTACCTGAATTTAATTTTTAACTACAACATAGACAAATTTTAAAACAAATCTTGTGTTGGGTACTATTAAAAACTAAAGAAAAAATGCCATTTAAAAAAAATTAAGATACCTCACTTACCATGGCTTTGAATCTGACGAGAAAAATCAAAAAAAAGTTGAAATATGCTGAGAAAGTTTGTCGGTTAGTCTACTATGTTTGCCGCCATCTTGAATTATCGGCTCAAGTCAGCGTTCATCACGACTGCGCACACTCAGTACTCCCTCAGTCTGTTGCGCCTTCGTTTTCAAGATGTCGCTTACGGGAAGGACACTCAATATTCTTGGCCGATCTGCCACCCGTGTTCGTTGCACTGGATTGCAACGTTTACGTTCAGAGTATGCGGAAGGACCAGGAAACGTAAGTGTTTGATCTCTTTAATGGTAACTTGTGTTAACTCGGTAGCTTATTTTAGTAACAAGGTCAATGGCGTTCCGACTTCATCATCACCGACTTTAGTGAGTGGCTCGTGGCTAATTCATTGAAATGTGTTCTTTTATTCAGAGGAATCTCACTTTAAATCATACCAAAATTGTTTGTTGAAATTTTCCCTTGTTGTTCTATATAATTTCGACCCTCTTTTGTAGGCTGTGCTTCGCTGTTTCCTCAAAAAAGAAAACGTTGTCCTCTTTAGTGATTTTCTAACTTCTAAGAAAGATCAAAGCGACTTAGCTAGCACTGTAAATAATTATGATTTTACAAATTCGACAAAAGTCTTCTGGCTGCATTCCAAGTTCAGGCCAATTGCAATTCATCGACCCTCAGTGCTACGTACACAGTACTGTGTTTTTACTTAGTGTACAATGGCTATTTATGTATATGTATATGTTAGAGATGAAAATTAAATTCACGTTAAAATGAAATTCCTTTGTCTCTTAACCCTAATATCATTCATGGATCATGAATAATATGGATTAGAAGACAAGGTAAATTGAGAATCAAAATCATTTTAACCTGAATTTCATTTTGACCTGCAGCATTTACACCATAAGATATTATCGTAAGTATATCATGTGTCTTTCCTGTTTTTAGAACATGCCTTTCCAGACAAAGAACAAAGGGAGGCTTCTTGTGAACCTGATCTTGTATGCTGGAACAATGTTTTCCTTACCTTTTATTGCTGTGAGATTCCAGATGGCCAAGCAGTCAAATTAATAGTGTGGTCAAGTGTGGTGATTTACTCTCAAGAACTGAGATTGAAGATTTGTAATTCAAACAGATGTGTAATAACTCTTTTAAGCATGTGCTGTTCCAGTGGTTTATGAGCATTTCTTGACATAAGCCTCATTGTAACTTGGTAGTGCCAATATTGTATTGGTTAATTCATTTATAGTTTGTTATTGGTGATGTAAGCTTCTGTAAATTTTGTTTCCAAGATTTTGCTGGATTGAAGAAAATAAACTCTGTGTTTTTGAATTTCTTGGAGAGATTGAGGAAATTATCTAAAAATATTCAGTTTGCTTTCAGACTACTTTCCTCTTCCTAGAGCACAATACAACGGCAGTTCAACTTGCTAGCAGTAGTCAAAAGTGATGACAAAAAGTTCATTGAGTCACAGGTATTTGTACTGACTCTCAAACCATCAACATACCAACCTCTACTGTGCTATCTTGTGGTATCGAGCCCTTCATCAGAGCGAATGAGGAAGGGCTAACACTTGAAACGTCAGTTTTATAACTCGTTATGGTGGCCAATTTACATTTTCAACTTAGTTGATATATCCAAATTACCTTGTTACCCCCACCGACGCAGCACCACAGTTTCTTTAGAAACTTTCACCCTTTATTCATTTATCTTGTGGTATGTTTGGCAATTAGGCAAACTAATTACAACTCAAAGAAAAAATGACATACTGCATCATGTCAAGTGAATACATACAGTTAGCTTATTAAAATTCTGTAGACAAACCCCTACACACAGAGAGAGAGAGTCCAGTTGGTGAACCACATCCTATGAGCAAACACTTGGACATGGCCTGGTTACATAGATACAATTGTTTGTATGTTGCCAGCCTAATTATTAGGGTTCAATTCATACGCAGGGCTGCAAACAACAGTCGGTCATTGGACATTGGCCGACCAAAAATTACTAGTGTTGAATAAAGTCCCAATTGTGGTCGGACACGATGCCTGGACAATTTTTTTTTTATAGTAAATTGTTTTACATTAAGGGTGAATAAAAATCTACCTTGAGTAAATCTTACTTTTTTGGTGATGTTGGACCAGAATTTGTTTTGTCCAGCCAAGATGGTCTGTTAGTAGGACATGTCCTTTCACAAGAAAAATTATTTGTAGCACTGATGCAGGTCACATAAAACCTGTAAAGTCGTGGTATTTTGTTGCAGTACTTTTTAAGACTAGAAGGTCCTAGAGTAAGACATCCAGGAGTCGTCCAGAAAAACCAAATTCTCAAAGATAACATTGTAAGATATGTCTTGACAATAACTGTTGAGATCTTGGAGGGATAGGGTTGAACAAATGTGAATTTTAGAGCCCTCGAAAAATCAATTTCAGTCCTAAAAGCTTTTTGGGTATAACCTCGACTCCTGAGCACACACATTCACAAAGTGCCAGTGATGTCCACTTGACAGACATTTTTGTTTTTTCGTCTGTTTTTTAATTTCTCTATTTTCCAAATATATACTACGCAGTATCCAAGTCAGCTCACACTAGGTCTTGGCTTGTCCCTGCAAGGTGAACCACCTGGGATTGGCCACCCAGGTGAATTAGATGGGGTTTATTGCTTGCTTGAGGTTTCTTTGCTGTATCACACACGAAATTGGTGTTGAAGTGTATGCCATGTTATAAATACTGTGACCTAGCTTGTTTCTTAAAGATGGCTGGAAATAAGTCTAACTTGTTCTTTTTCTCAATTATTACTATTGATTGAACCTTGTTCTGTAAATGCACAAAAATAGAACTTGGCTAATATTCTGCAACTTGACCTGATGCTAGGTCAATGTTTCATCTGGTTCTTTTATATTTACATCCATGGTTCTATCATAACCCTGTTGACTACAAAGAACTTTAAAAAAGATGCTGTGCAATTACTGAATGAATCAGGATACTGTTCTAGCCTAACCTCGGTAACAGCCAATGCTGGAGGAAAATTAACTGGCAGTTGTTGAGAGGCAGTTGTAGTGGTGACAATTTCATGACTGTCAAAAGCTTGAACCAATGCATACACAGTAATGTTGGAACCAAAAATATTTTTTTCCATTGAAAAGAGATGGCTATTACAGAGGAGACATTGTTCACAGGCTACTTTTTGTAGTGTTGCACAAGTTACTCATGCTACAAATATAATAACTTGCTGTAAAACCTTTCCAGTAAATGGGTAATTTTTTCACTAATTTTATTTTTGTAATAGTGATGTTTTAAGTAACGCTTCGGATAAGACAGAAAGAGATATTGGCATCAGAATGCGAGGAATGCCATCAAGCCACTGCAACATAATTGGGTTATTCAATTAAATACGACAATTTGATTCATTAGATTCTTTATTTCTTTGAATTTTTTACGGAAAAAGCCGATTGTTAGTCCAAAACCTCCACAGATGGAAACCTTTTGTTGCGACCTACTGTTCACTCATTTTTCGTGAGATTGGTATGTGAGCGAGGAAAGATATGAGGATCGAGAGATCGCGTCGCTTATTTCATAGCTTAGCTGCCATATCGGTTATATTTGTGTTTCCTGTGGATTCATCTCTTCAAATCGATTTGCTTGCTCAACATTTTTGGGAAATGAACACAAAGCTGCTCTGTACACACACTGCTTAGTGCTACTGACAATATGTATACACTTTATCATGAAAAATGCAAAAACATTTCTACAGCAAGGAGCTAATGAAGGTGGCTGAAATAAAAATTTTCATCCTTTAGAGCAAAATTTTTAAAATAAACTTATGGGTTGAAATTCAGACTTACAAATCACAATCAGTAAGCTCTTTGGGAATTTATCAAATTGTAACGCTTTTGTTTTTCTGTTCTGATGGAAGATTGAAAGTAGTAACTGTCCAGAATTTTAGTATTTCTGCTTCACTTTTGATGTTCATCTACAATCACTCCAATGTTATGCATTTAAGCAAAATACACACAGTGGAGACTAAGAACATTAATTAAATAAACCTTGTAGCAAGAGCCAGCACTTTTGATAATTTGTCTTGCCTCTTTCTTAAAATAGTCGGTATTGGTGTCTTAATTCGAGTTCCAAGTGGAGCGAGGTTCTCATCCACAAGCACAATACAGTTGTTGTCATATCTTGGTATTGTATGGTGTTTTGTTTTTCTTGTACCAATGACAACTGCTTTATTTGTCTTGCCTGCAATGGCAACTTTGATCACATCACCCTGTTCAGCAGTCTTTCTACCTTTGTAAAATCCTATTAAGTATGGTTTGCGATTTTTTTTCACGCTCTTTCCAAGGATAGAGTTGTCAACAACTTTAAAGGTGGTGAGCAGTGTGATGTCCCTTTTCTGAATACAACCAGGGAAGAGTGGAGTTACTGAGGGGTGCTCAAACCACAGCTTTTTCCCTAGGAATTAACAACAAACAATTAGTTGAAACATTCTCACCTTTTGTACGGGCCCAGTTTCATCTTCACGGTATGGAAAACTTCTTTTATTTTAGACGAGCAAATTCTTAAATATCAAAAATGAACAAAAAACGCGGGAAAAAAACACATACATGACAAAACGAACAGTAATATTTAAAAAAAACAAAAGAACAGAATATTAATTTATTTCAAAGTCTCTTGGGAGGCCTAATTGGCCTCCCAGAACGCGATCGGGCTTGAACATCCTCCCCCGCCAATGACGGACAGTCATTCATTTCTCTTTCAACATCAGCTGGGGTTCGTACGTCGTTCTGAATATCAACAGCACGTTCATCTCTTTTAACGGGAGTACTTTCTGAAGAATTCCTTTCACTGAAGACACTGTCTCTGTGCGTCTCTAACAG
>OMLO01005621.1_pt1 | contig 10530 bp, 4 predicted proteins | sample 1674811 | NCBI WGS metagenome assembly OMLO01 (sample SAMN06265003, study PRJEB25207) | coral metagenome | isolation source: Coral host | place: Mexico:La Bocana,Puerto Morelos, Mexico | collected 2008-11-13
TTTTTTTTTCAAGCAGAAGACGGCATACGAGATTCAAGTGTGACTGGAGTTCAGACGTGTGCTCTTCCGATCTCCACAAGATACATGAACAGCTGTAGTTCTAATTTATAGTTCTCTGATTTTCCAATGTTTTATTTTCTTCTTGTGCCAAACTAATTAATGAACGAGATGTTGATCATAGGATTTCCTTAGGAGTGAATATGAAATTTTCTATGAAAAATGGCGAACCTCGTCTTTTTCTTTCTCAAGAATTAAGTATACATCCCTAGACAATACAACTATTCCTGCACCAGAGTCACATCACAATTTATAATATTTTTTGGTCAGGTAAATATCTTAATCAATACCTCTTCTCTCTTGCAATGCACTAGAATACATTTTACTGACAGGCAAAGATAATGCATGCTAACCTTTGAGAACTGTTGTCTGTTTTCATTGTAGGATAATTTCAGCTATCCATGGCACTAAACTTCCAGGCCCTGGTTGTATGATTCTGTCTCAATCCTTGAAATATCCTGCACCACGTAAGTACTAAGTAGGAAATGGATGTAGGGAAATAAAAAACAAAAATTCCAATGGAAAGGGGCACCAAAGTGCATCTTAAAGAACCACTGTGATCAAATTCTCGATATCTATTTTTACACAAGGCTTTCCTAAAGATCTTGCCAAATTTCAATCTATTACAATCACAGAAGTCTCGTTTTTTGGACCTTTTTTCTGAGAATTTATGACCTCCATTAAGTTTCCTTGTTACAAGTCTTGGTTGAGAATTTTAGTGAATGACATAATTTTCTCAAAAATACCACACAGGTTGAAATTATATACAAATATTTCTGGTATTCTTTATGAGAATTGCATTACTAATTGTTATTGTAATTTCAACCTGTGTGGTAGTTTTGAGAAAATGATGTTCTCAACCTAGACTAGGAACAAGGGAAATTAATGGTGGCTATAAATTCTTGGAAATAATGGTCCAAAAGAGTTCTAATGTTTGTAATAGATTGAAATTTGGCAATTATGCTTATTGTGTACAAAAATGCAAAAAAAAACAAATGAATATTGAGAAATTGATCAAAGTGGCACTTTCACTGTTGGTTCTCTTTTTTCCCTATCTCTTTAACTCCTAGTTATCTTGAACTATTCTTCATGCTATGGTGTTAGGTGAAATAAAAATTATTTGCAGTGCTGTAGTTTCTTGTTTGACCTATCTCCAACTTAAATATGGCATGTAGACTTTGTTAATCTGACTGCAAATTTACAACTTTGTAGTGTAGTGCAGGGCTGGGCTAGGCTAGGCTAGGCTCTGCTCTGCTGTGCTTTGCTGTGTAATGTCCAATTCATTGTATACTCAATACTTTGAGAATATTGGTAACACTATATATAATGTGTAATGGGTAATTATGTCTGATTGTTATTTGCAGTATTTCCTGGAGAAGAAGTTTTGACTCATGTCCAGGTAACAGGATTAAGGCATTCTATTATGACTTGCCAAGTCACTTGCACAGCAGTTCAGAGAGGCAAAGTAAGTTTTCTTTGTTAAAATTTTGAAGTAAAATGATTCATACTCTGACAGGGGTTTCATTAAGGGCCTCGCACCGGGGGAGGTGGGGGACAAATTTATCGGCTGTGAGGAAGATGTTACCTGCTTGGTTTGTCTGGTTTAACCATCTTTTGGGGAAAATTTTTCTTATAACAAAATTTGGTTCAAATAGTTTTGCCCATCTGTGAAAACCAGTCGCCCTTCTGCTGAAATGAACATTGCAAACCATGTTGACTGAAATGAAAATCAACCAGGTAAACTTGCTATCCACAGCACACACCTTTTTGGTAAATGGTTTTCTTTAGCTTTGTTTACAGCTTGTTAAATGGTAGATATAAGGTTTTCATAAACAGTAATATTGAGTTTGTGCACAGAAGGTATGTTCATTGACCTTCATTGAGTTACAAATTGTTCATAGTTAGCTACTAACTATGATTGTATGGAGACCAGCTGTTCATTAACATCCAAGGAAATCATCCAATTAAACCAACTCATTTTTATCCCACGATTAGTTGCTGGCCTATGATTATCACTTGATATCTATCCTCAAAGGGTTAGACTGCTACACAATAAATATAAGTTGACACACTATACTGCTCTCCACTTGATAATACATAGATCTGTTTTCAATATTTTTTAATGCACAGTTACTTTTAAAAGAGCTCTCATACCTAATTTTATGATACATGCCTAAATGAAGTTACTTACTTGCTTACTTACCAAGTAATAATGAAACCTGAATTCATCAATGAAATTAATTACCAGTTACTGTCTCACCTAAAATTGAGAAATAGGAACATGTGTGTCTAGAGGAGGTGGGAGCACAAAAATTTCTGTGAACAATGAGTCTTCAAGCCAAATTGTTCTCAGATAAATTTTAGGAAAAGTCAAGTCCCCTTCCCTCTCTGGTCTGATTAGCTTTACTAAAGGAGTTTCTTTGTTGAACATTTTGTAGGTTGTTTTATCTGGTGAAACAAAGCTCTCAGTCCCTCAGCATTTAGATGAATAAGGACGCTATTTTATTTGTAAGTAAAATGTAGTACTTTATTTTTACAGTATCATTTTTTCCTCTTAGAGAAAGCATAGAAGAACAATAACAACGTCATAATGCCTTGCAGAGCATTTCCATGCCACGACATGATGGCCATGCTGAGGTTCCTAACAATGACATTCTGTCTTTCGGGGCCACGGTTACCCAGGCACGGTTGTGACCACGGTTAGAATACGTTATATAATCACATTCTGTCTTTCGAGACCGCGGTTATAATTACGGTTAGAATACGTTACATAATCACACATTATATAATTACAATGTAATTACACACAACCATATAGTTTTCTGCTTTTTATAAGAAAACTAAAACCATATCTAAACGTGCAAACGGACTCGATTCGCGCAAAGGTGTTCACTTGAAGAATTTGTGATCCTTTGTTTTTATGTTAATTCGTAGAGACTATAGAAATTGACATCGCATTAATTATTCACTGAAAATGGTGTCACGATAACGCCGAAACGTCGGCTTTTAGCGTTAATATTCGCTTGTTTAACCATATAGTTGCATAACAAATATACAAAGCAAACGATGGAACTGTATCAGCTTACTGCTTATTGCCTTTTAGAATAGTGCTGAATTGTTAATTCTACTTTGGCGTTTCTCCTTCTACGTTAATGATAGCAATTTCCATTTGCAGTAATTCAAGATTTCGACAAAAGAGTTTAGTACGTTCTGTAAAAGGACAAGGATTACAACTTGTACTAATCATCAACTGAAGTGGTTTTTTTTTCACTTAGCTTTATGAGCCACGTGCACGCTAACGCTGCACAACCATATCTCTAGTTAATTAATGCTTGCTGTGTGCTTCCTGTTTAGGTTAAGCATCGATTCACGTCAGAAAACGAATATACAGTCTGATGTCGTCAAATAGAAGTCTCCGCGGCTCAAACTGAGTAGAGACATCGAGAGAGAGAGAGAGAGAGTCTTATTCACTGAGCCTGCTGTGTTGGTCAGAGGTTTTCACGGAGATAAGATGGCGTCACAAATCTCGGAATCTTCGCGAACTTTCGCGCTTTGTATTTTTGTATATGACAATAGTAAGCTTCAAACCACGACGACAACTGCCACGAGAAAGTTACCAAGCAAATGGTTACTGAGCAAAACAAGAAGTTGATAATCACGTGGTCCTTCGTAGAACACACGCTGTAACACGTGCATCTAATAGCCACTATTTAACCCGCCTGACCAAAGCTGTGTACCGTGTCACTTAATATTAAAATGCATCCATATTTTTATTTGTTAACTTTAAGAGAAACTATTCAATGATTTTCATGTTCTGTACGCTTATACCTTCATGACTAAATGTTTATTCAATCGGCGCCTTTGCTGTGACTGGAAAGCCGATTGAGGGCTTCCTTCTTGCTGTAAAATTTCTAAAATTAAACAACCTTTCATTGTCCTTGTTTGAAATTCTGGCTCAACTGTCCGCTCTTAGTGGTGAAAATAGCTTAAGCCAGGTTAAGAATAGCTTGGACCATTCTTCCATGAGCTTGCAATGTCAAATCTTGCTGGGAGCATACGGCTTATAAAGGGTATAATCATCTAGAAGTGCGTGTTCCCGGATTTGCTTTGCGGCAATTAACTTTTGTCTCTGAAACCAAGACTAAGAACTTAAATTCAGGAAACAAGTATCATTTTGCGTATAATTAACTTGGCTTATTTGAAATCATTTTGCGTTAAAATACTGAGTTCTCAAGTTTATTAAACCAGCAATAAGTGAAAAGTACACGAATTTGTTCAGTGGTGATTTTCCCACTAAAAGTTAGTTTGGTAGTCCAGATTTTTTAAATGCGTCTATTCGCGCGGGTTAAAATCTCGTTAAACTTTTCCACTCTCCTATCAAGTGCTATAAAGTCTGAAAGAGAACGTCAGTAAGGTCGCCAAAACATTGGCTCGCTCGCAAGTTTCTTTTGTATGTATTTTTCATGGCCCAGCCGGGATGATGAGAATTAGCGAGTGGGTGCATGATATTGCAATCGACTGCTTGAGAAACGGAAATGCACTACTTTATTTTGAGCTGATTCAGTGGAAACAACTTCCTTGTTTTTATAGCTATTTGTAGCATACACAAAATTGAACCTCTTGTGGTTCAGTTGATATCATCTTCTAAACAAACAGTGAAGACATTCCAAACTTTCTGCAAGGATGCTGTGCACCATAAAAGTAATAGTGAAAATTAGAAAATTTTACGTATCTTATTAGTTTAGTGTTCAAACTGTTAAAGATTTCCGCATTTGAAAAAAACAGGCTTAGTATTTTTTTGGTTTATGTTGTAGTTTTGAAGCTATTTTTGATACTTCAAAAAGGTTATTTTTAAATGTTTCTGTCTGTTTCTATTCTCGGGCCTGTATTGCGTGTGGTGTCAGGAAATAACACTGAAATGATCTCATTTTTTTAGCTTTACGTTGCCGCCAACTGCCATTCATTTAGCCTTTTTGTTTCCTTTGGCCGGAATTACTAAAAGAAAATAGATTTTCATCAACTCTAAGTGAGCATAATTGAGCGGCGCGAGAGTACAAAAGCCCAGCGCACGGCCATACTGAAGCACAGCTCGTTTGGGGCCATTGGATTCACTTGATCTACAAGAATCTTTTGTTATCCAAATTTCATAAAATTGGTATCTCTGCTGTCAAGGTAAACTTTGGATAAGCTGTTTTCTTTTCTTTGTTGATTGGAGGACAAAGTTCACTGATTTACTACTTTATTTTGCACAAGGCAGGTTTTGGATAAAAGGCGTCAACCGATGGCAAACAAAAGTTTAAACTTTTGCGGCGCGGTGGTGTTTTTGCTGATTGCGTTTCAAACACGCCCAGTGTCATTAGAAAGAAAAACAGTGGACGAGGTGGTAAGTGTAGTTTATTGTTAACACTAGTTCTATACAATCAGTATAGCAGTATTTTTCTTTCGTACAACAGGTTCCTACTCGTTCCCACCTTTTCTCGTATGGCACAGCCAATCTTTGCAGCAGTGCTGTAAAAGCACGATTTGAAAGACTTGTCTTCATCTCATAACTAACAAACGAATTTTATGGAAAACAATTTTTTGTCCGAAAGAATTTCGTGAAGGTCGGTTGGCCTCCAGTCAAATGAAATTGACCGGTTCCTTTCTGTGATCTGTAGCTTTTAAGAACGTTTAATGGCGTTTTCTCTTCAAAATCTGGGTTTTTTGTACTTGATTTTCTTAGACGAAGGTACTACTGCAAAAAAAGTTGGGTACAGAAATCACATTGAACCATAAACATTTATAAAAAAAAACTATAAGCAATAAAATTAAGTTTGTGTAGTACAATCCACTTTCAAGGGCTTTACATGAGGATCGTAGCTTCCATTGACCGGATTTATTAGCATTAATTACTAAACAAGGCATTCTCCACCGGTATTCTGCAGTAATCTTTTGTGCTGTGACCTTAAAATACTAACAGCATGCTCATAACTAGATGTGATGTTTATTTCCTGAAAATAATTCCATAAAATGCTATTTGAATCTTCACGAGTGGACAGTACAAAAATGCCGACTAAAGGAGAATTAAAGGACGGATCGTTGTTTGCTGTTAACACAGCTATAAATAAGCACATCATGACTATATATACCGTGCGGACTCATTTTTTCGTGCAATGTACTCGGTGACACTTACATAAGAAGATTAAATAGTTGTTGCCAAAAAGTCTTTAATTTAACCAACAACATGCACGTGCGGTCCTGACGAAGTCGTATCACTTGTTATTACAAGATACAATGACGCCAAGTTTCATCATCCTCACAAGAAGGAATTCATTTGGGTGTGTCAGTTGCTCGGGTACGTGTCTGTGCAATTCGCAGTCTTTTTTTCCTTGCTGCGACATACCTTGGTTTCTCTTCAGTTACTTTATCCACCTTTACGCTCTGTTGTAAGATTTCATGGACATGATTATTCGGGTTGTCCAAGGTTTTGTTGAGATTCTTTACGATAAGGAGATAACAAGATTTAGACTTTGGACTTGTTTATCTCGATAGGTCTTCATCAGTTGCTGGTAGTAAATTAAAACAGCGGCTAATGATCATGGTAATTAAAGTGTTTTTTTGTTTGGTCTGTCTTTCGGGCAGATGTGGGGAAATCGCTGAAGTAAACTCTTGTAAGCGATGTGTATCTGCTAAATGTGCTCACTCTGTTAAGGGTCAACTTTAACGGTGTTTGGCACGTAATTTAAAGTAAAACAACAAGTTAACTGTGGAAAATCGCCGGTCATACTAATATTTTCTTTACATCCGTTATTAGGAAAGCGATAACCCCATTGATCCTGCCGCTTCCAACGAAGATCTCTTGAGGCAAATCAATGCGTCTAATGCTTCAGCTCCCGCCATAACTCATGAAATAGAGAAACGTGGAAATGAGCTGAAAAAAGTTATTTTACTTCCCGTGATGCGTCACAAAGAACAGCAAGGGAATAAAAGAAATCAGAGGCCAAGTAACCATCAAGAAAAACGTTACAAGCATGATCATCAACATCACCACAATTCTCCATCCTCTGAGATCCACTTGCCTCAATTGTCTCCCTCATTTCCCTTCTACTCGAGTACAGCAGAACTTTCCGACTTCTCAACTGAAGAATATGCAAAGATAACTCCAACCCCATCGGTGGACAGCTGGTTGACCCGATTGGCCTTTACTCCAGTGCTTCGTTATGCAGGAGCTGACAAAGTTCCAGATGATTCACAAGTAAAGATAGCAAAACTTAGCAGTTTAAATCCCAGTCCTACTCCAACATTCACACCCGTAAGCTCGGTGGTGACGATGTCGATACAACAAAATCAGAGCGCGACAGGTAATATTGCGTATTGTTCACCAGAGTAATTGTTGAGTAGAAAATGTTTAGCTTATAGGACGGTGTCTACGTGGTAATGAAAGTAATCTCTAAGAGCACGAAAATAGCTTGGGTTCATCACTTTTTGTGAGTATAAGTAATCATAATTGAGCGTGTTATAAAAAAGGCAATTGTCAGTATTTCTTCGTAACTAAGATGGCCAACAGTGACTAGTCTGTCGCCATTATCAAAGGAATGGTTGCTTAAGCCATCAAAATTGAAACTGATTCAAGCCATAAATATCGGCAACAAACGTAACAACCTAGTTCCTGGTCTGAAAACTGTTTTAAAACATACGATAAAGTCCTGAAAACCATTTAACTCCTACTGGTAGCCTTTCTAGATGTTTCTGTACATTATTGTGTGTCACGGGAACCATTATGCCCTACAAACAAGATAATGTCGAGTGTAATAGCAAAGGAAAGCACTCTAACAACTCTACTTATTTGAAGACGGTCTTATCAACCAAGCTGCAGCTCCGCTAGATGTACTGCTACTCTATTTAGCTCCCAACATTTTCTCAGGTTTTGTCAACAAACGTCAAAAAGATAAATACTGTAATCCTGCTGAAAACCAAACTCAAAGACCGCAGGCTAAATTTTTGGATCCATCACCCTGTCCTTTCGTCCACAGTGTTTCAATTTACATGCATCGTGTTGGGATGCTAGACGTTTACCGGAGCCACGTATAACATTCTGATGTGTTTTTTTTTTTCGCTGCAGAAGACCCAACGGACCCATCGGATGAAGTGGATCCTTGTACTGTTTGGCAAAACTGTGACTTAAATCAGCACCTGAAAGCTAGCCGCTGGTTTCAGAAATTACCCAGCTGTTCTTGTCAACTTCAACCAGCGCATTTCATCTACAACAACTCGATTTACGACCCGGAACTGAACAAGACCTTTCAGTGGAAAGAAATGAAGGTGGATAAACGGGCTCTTCTAAGGCGTACAGCAAAGTTCTGCATTCGATCTCTGCCACGTAGTAGCCTCAGCGCCCAAGTTTGTTGCTATGACTCCAAGTTCCAACTGATCACCAGGGGGCTTGGGGCAGGCACGCCGTTCGTCGTGTCCCCGGATCGGAATGACACGATGCATTACGAGGTGGATGTCTTGCCTATTCGTCTGTGTAATGGGGACTGGACGCGTTATCATGCCGCGCGCCCTCCCAATAACGGCCGTAACTGTACTGCAAATCCGGATGACAACGAATATGCGCTTCAAGTAATAAAAGCAAGGGATTACTAGCCGAGAGTTTGCTACGGAGTTATGGCATCCTTAGAACTATATATTCTCCTTTGATTATTTGCACGGGTGAATCATCTAACAGTCTCTCAGTTGCAGAAGAACCTGAGAAACTTATAACTGATTGTTTTTCAAGAGTCAGTAGTACAATAATAATGTGATCACACTATATTTTGTAACCGCATCATTAAACTAGGAGTGGTTATTATCTCAATGATATAATAATCCTTGCATAGTAATTAAAGAGACATTTTGTTATTCCTGCCTTCACCACTACAGAAAAGTCTGACCATATATCGTTATGTAGTTCCAATATATTTTAGTCCTTAAACAAAGCTTTATACTGATAGCTTAAATGATGTTTTGTATGAAACATTTTAATAGAATAAATCTGTTGTCGAAGACAACATTTTATCATGAGCTACCCGAATCATGAGTACATAGAGAGCTGTGTGAGAGTAGCTGGTACTGTATCCAAAGCACACAGACAGAATTTCCACAACTACGCGATTGAAGTTTAGAAGTATGCACTTTGAAGTTTTTTCTCTGAGTCGAATATACCATTCTTGAGTGAAGTACTGCTTATCTGCGACATTTAACTATTAATGAGTAACTACATCAGCCTACCGAGCTGATATTTCAAAACTTTTTCATTACGGCTTCATTCTGCAAGATATCATTCGGCTTCTGTGTTGAAGGTTTTAAGAGTCATTTTCTCAGAACATTTGTCGAGAATCGAAAGACAGTAACGAAAAAGAGATTTTTCTTTTATGTCGTCAAAATATACCTTTGGATAAACTTATTCAATGAAAAATAATTTTAAGTTCCAACGAATTTTTTTTTTTATGAGCGAAATTTAAAAACGTTCGAAATTTACACATGAAGGCTATTTTTTCGTCTTAAAGTGTTCCCGTTTCTTTGCAAAAACAGCGGGGGCGTAAAAACGATACAATATGAAAACGAAACCCAGTTGACGCAAATATTATTTCATTCATATACTTTAAAATCGAAAATTAAACGAGACGTACCTTAATTCGATGTTTTATTGGGATTCTGCCGAGTCAAGAGGAGCACGAGAAGTCACCTAAGAAAGCACCACCTGAGTGGTCAGTCTGATCACGTGAGTAGTAGCATAAGAAGTTTGGAGGGTCTATAATACCGCGCTGCAGTGTATGGTGTATGAGGGGCCAGGCCTTCTCCAATTCTCCAGGCCTGAGTGCCTTGACCACGTGAGGAATACTTGTAGCCAAAGCCTTTGGAGTTTGTCCCCTATATCCATTGCTTTTATGACATTCGGCTTTAGGGTTTAGCTCCTTGTGAACGTTAGTCGCTTCCGCGAGATATTGCATTTGTTCAGATAAGTCGGCATCATTGCCAATTAAGAATTCTGTGAAGGGTACCGAGCTGGAGCACAAATGTTTGTAGTGTTCGCTTAGCTCGGGCTTGATGTTGTCCCTGCGCCGTATATTCAACTCGAGGTTAGCGCACCTATCAGAGCAATGGCATCAGTGGCCGCTGTTATTAATTCTGGGACATTCAAGATACCTTAAATAATTTTATCCCATGCCTTCACAAGTTTCTCAATATTTTACAGCGATGAAAAGGGTCTTAACATAAACGATAGCGTGAGCCTAATCTTGTAGCAATAACTTTAAGGAGTTGCTGTTGTCTTTAATCAAACGCCTCTTTGAGGCTACGACTATTTTGCATCATGAAGTACATGCATCAGTATAAGCAGAAAAGATGAAAATATTTTGACTTTGTTCCAAAAACAAAATTTCTTTCTTCTGCCCCTTATTTAAACCTCTTAAAATCACGCTTTAATCACTGCCCTGACTCCGCAATACAATA
>OMLO01005622.1_pt1 | contig 10528 bp, 9 predicted proteins | sample 1674811 | NCBI WGS metagenome assembly OMLO01 (sample SAMN06265003, study PRJEB25207) | coral metagenome | isolation source: Coral host | place: Mexico:La Bocana,Puerto Morelos, Mexico | collected 2008-11-13
TCAGTTAGCGTAAGATTCCTCGACCTCATGATCGATCCAATGCTCTGGCTTTCTTGAATATATTACCAACATGTACATTAAACTTAAGACCGCAATCTAACGTTACGCCCAGGGGCTTCAAATGTTCTGGTTGCATTATATCCTTGCCATTTACAGTTATAGACATTTCGTCGCCATACGTCACATTTTTATTCCGAATGCTCGTCATTTAATATTTTTTTCAGGTTTCCCTGAAGAAGGGACAGTTGTTAAGGTGGCACTGTCCTGACGTTTTGTTAGTACAGTACACATGGAATGACTTTTCTCATAGATCTGAAGATCGTTCGCATACATTGATATTGGAGAATCTAAGTTGTATGAAAGATCGTTCTGAAATATGTTCCATAACAGTGGTCCTGACACGGATTCCTGAGGGCAGCCACGTTCCACACTTCTCCACGAGCTAGTTACTGATCCAATACACCCTCTCTCTAAGCGGTTGCCCAGGTAACTGCGCAACAAATCCAGTGCTCTGTCCTGGAAACCATAAGCTTGTAATTTGCGCGGCATAATCGGTGGATGTAGACTATAGAAAGCTTTGGGCATATCTGTTGATAAGATTCCCTCAAGCAGACGATTGTCCACAACCAATTTCCAATCTTCCACCAGGCTAATCAAAGTTGTTTCACGACTTTTGTGGTTTTGATAAGCCTTGACGCCATCACCAAGATGATGACCAAATTTTTGGTTCCCCAGTAAGCGTTCGAACACTTTGTTTACACGTCAGCACAGTTACAGGCCTGTAATTCTCCTCGACGCTCTTGCCATCTTTTCTAGAGACTTGTGCCCCGTCCCCTTTTTCCCAGTCACATGGCCACTGACCCTTTTTGAGGCACGAGCTGTAGAGAGTAGAAAGTGATAAAGATAATTTCATCAGTTCCGGCCTTCAGGATCTTGGATGAAATACCATCCTGGCCGGTAGCTTCATTAACATCAAAAGAGATTCCAGCACTTTTTTCTCACGAGTCGGATTTATTTCCTGAAAATCAAACTTCGCACAAGCCCTTGATTTCTGCTCTATCAACTGCATACTTGGATGGCCATTGAAATCATAAGTCCCATTATTATAAATCCGCATCTGTTCCTCCAATCCTATCGGCAGTGGCAAAATGATCTGAGAATTTAATTTGATCCTTCACAATGTCGCCATTGATGTTTAGTTCGATGATATCCTGATAGGGCCTAACGCCTTTGTCTCTGAGAAATGGCTTAAAAGCTTTGAAGAACTCTCTAGGATTTCTTTTCAGGTCTTCTGATTTTGTCCTCCAATATTCTTTAATCGTTAATCTTCTTTGTTTTGTAGTTTCGTATTGTGTTTGTCCTCACAATTCCCAGCTGTTTTGTTTTGTCGGTACCTTGCCTCAGCTTTCCGTTTCGCTCGTATGGCACTTTTCCATTTTGTTGGTATGTTGGGGACATCTTGACCCCTTACCCACATTGTTTTGATTGGTGCGTGCTCGTCTGCAATGCTTTTCAATTAATTACTTACTATTGAAGTGTTTTAAACGCTTCGGAAATAAATTTCTTTGGGCTTACTTTATTTCACTCTATCCAATACAATACCGAAAACCAGAGCATGATCACTTAGTGCTGGATAGTAATTGTTGCTTTGCTGGAATAATTCAGGCCTATATTAGTCAACAAAATATGAACAAGGCTGCGACTTGTTATTGTTCCACTACGTTCCCATCTGGTAGGTTTCGTGATTAAACATGCAAAACACTGTTCGATTTCCAGATCCAGCAATACTTGACCCTCAAGCTTGTCCGATCTTAATAATTTCAGATCACCGATTATCACAACAGAGTTGCTTTGGAGCCTTGCCCAGTTAAAGACGTGGCTGAGTTCATTTTTAACTAATTGTTGGAGGTAGGTAAGTAGGTAGGTAAAACTTTATTTAGGCAGGGTGGCCCATTCAGCACAGTGGCTGGTATCCAGAGGGGCCCTGCTAAATACAATTTCTAAAAATATAAAACGTCTAATAGTATAAAAATAGTTATAGTAGTTAAAATAGTTATATAAAAAGAGTTTAAAAAATTGAAACGAGTTACAAGCATGAACTGGTAGGGAAAAAATAGATATCATAAATTAGGTGCTATAAATAAAATGGGCTATGACAAGATTTTTGAAAGAGGAGATGATACAGCTTGTTGGATTTTACAAGGTAGTGAATTAAAAAGGGCTGTGCCAGAAAATCTAAACGTACGTTTGCCAAGGCCTAGTTTGGGTTTGGGTAAATGGAGGTCAGCCTTCCTTCGAGTGTTGTAACCATGTACATTGTAGTTCCTAATGAAATAGTTACTTAGAGGTCACCACTAACAAAGATTCTCGGCTGGCGATAAATACCAATAATTACTGACTATATTCCTAGAATCTGTCTCAATTCCCAACGCAATTGCAACGCAGCGTCTTGTAGTTCTTGATGAATTTAAGTCTTTTCTTCGTAAGTGAGGATGATACTAAAGTCGTAATGCCGCCACTGCCATTGCCATTTCCTGTCATTGCGATAAAGCGAGTAGCCGGGAATTGAGAATTGTGCGTTCGGATAACTGGAGTCAATCTTGGTTTCACTAATTAACATCAAATGAGCGCCAATGGTCTTGATAGTTGTGGTGAGTTCCTCGAATTTATTTTGGATACTATTAATGTATATTTGAGCCTTTAGTAAATCCTTGTTGAAATGTTTCCTTAGGGACTCCAGCTTAACATTTTCAGAGAGTACTGTGGTCGTGCATCCATCCATCGCGGACTTTTCCATGGTGTTTTGTAGTTTCGTTCTCCCTTGCAAACTTAGCGGTTGATTCACTTCAGGATCGAAGGTAATGTTGAGTGATTCATCTCCCGAGTCTTCTGGAAACAGATCCACTCGATGTCAGGCTTTCTTAGATAGTACTGAAAAATTGTATCTGACATCCGTAAGCACTTAGCGTGCGACCACTTGTTGCAGCCAACACACAGAGCGTCTTGATTGTTCCTCGCGGGTTTGTAACACTCGCCACATGGATATTTAGGCAACGACTTTGTCTTTCCAGGTTCAGGGTTTGCTTGGATATCGCCACATATCAGTACAGCTTTCACCAGGTTAAAACTGCTCGTTCCATTCGCATTGCATTGCAATCGACATGTCAAGAAGCGCCTCGCTCAACACTTGAGACTGTTACTTGTATTAAAATACGACATTCTAGTGAGAAACCGTAATGATGGTAAAGCTGCTAACTATTATACAGTTAATTAAATTTGCAAAGGAATAAATGTTGCAAAACTTTCTTTATAAAGCAATCGTTTTGACATTATTAATAATGCAAGTATTGTCGACCCTGTGTTGAATTTTCTCCAGGTATTAAAGATGAGAATGAAACTAAAAGGAAAAGCAATTAAGAGAGACATTTGTTACAAAGGTTTAATTTCTCGTTTTTTAGAAATCGTTTAATATGCAGTAACCCCATGGCAAGCTCGGAAAGACATGAAAGTTTGTTTGGGTCAAAATTCCAAGAACTACACCAAAAATAAAACAACCGGCTTTTATTAGCTTAGGCAGCAGCCCCAGGACAGCTTATCTACTATGCAGCTCGTCAAACGTAATAACGTGTATGACATGTTTATGATAATCTAGCTTCGCTGATTGGTAAATTGAAGACAAAGGGTAAGGCGTTGTCTCAGACAGACATGCGCAATTGCCTGATTGAGAACGGAATAAACTGAGCGCATCTTTCGCCATCACCAACAGCTTGCAGTCATTGGGTCTTATCTGTTCTGGAGAATAACTGGAGAATAACTCGAAAGAAACGGTGAGTTAGAAACAGCTTTGCACGTTAAACGTCATTTCTCAGAAAAGCTAATTATGTGACTTCAATGCTCTTAACTTTGCGACCGAGTGAGACCGTACCGGCGGCTTGCTTGCATGTGTCCTCAAAATGCAAATTTTATCCTAATATGTTGGAAGAATTTAAAATCAATAGGGTATTTTCAGTGCCCATTCAGAAATTTTGGAATGAAAAAATATTATCAAGAATGTTATAAGAGGCTATTTTGTGAAAGTGTTTGTTTAAACAATGCCCAACGTATGTCAGATTATTTTTTCATATGTTTGAATCAAGTAGATTACTTAGCGAGCTTGAGAATAAGCCATCCGTCCATGACAGTAGTGGTAAAGTAGCCAGGGAACATCGGTTTTAAATTTGTGACAAAGTTGTTTTTAGTTTTTTTCACAGAGTGAGACTTAACATTCCCGAAGGTATTTTTTTACAGACTCCGTTAAGCGACTTAAACAGAACAAATTGTGCGCATCCTTCACCATCAGCCGTCAATCTCTCAAACTTCGTTGCCAAAGTGTAATGAATCAAAGCTCTCCGGAATCATCGACAGCAATAAAACTAGAATTGTTAACCTTTAAATCTTATATGCTACCATTGATGGAGCAACTTCAGAATACCCGGCCACTTCATTTACATATGTCGGCGTGCTTTGAAGAACGAGGTATATAACAATGGTTTTTATTCTTATCATGAAATGAAGTGAGAAACTAGCGCACGAGCAGAATACTAAGCAACATACGCAGACGCTGTAGAGCGCTGCTAAGTAGCGTCTTTTGTTTGGAAATTATCATAACTAAAGGCGCTCATCATAAATAACATACTGCTTCTGAGTATGTCGGCTTATGCTTATGCCATAGTGTAAACCAGCCTTACAGATCAGTGATGACCATTTGCGAACGCTGATAGTGTACGATTCGTAGTAGTCTTTCGTCCGCCTGGTTAGAAATTATTTGTGATATTTAGCGTGTACTTTCTGCTTTTAAGAACGAACTTAGAAACCACCTTTGTTTTGACCTGTTCAACTAACGCGTGCCGGTTTTCCAAGAATCCGTGATCAGTTAACAATGGAAGTGGATGCACCTGTATTAATAGTCTGGCCCTAGCTATGGCCTTCTCGTGCATCATTTACTCAAATCAATACTGACGCATGATTGGGTACGTACTTTTTCGAAAAATGTTGTGAGTTTAGGGCAGCGCTGTTGAACAGATGAATAGAGCTGATCACGCGTTTTGAAATCACTTTACAAGAAGGAGTAGCTCCACATACTTTTGTAATTTTTCTAGATGGATCGCGATGAGGTATGAGAGGTTTTCCCCTTGACTAAGATATACCAGAGTTGCTAATTAATCAACGTGTCGTAGATGTGAACGGTGTAAACCCTGCACCTGTTGATTTTCTCGGCTCACCATAATTTCAAGTTAGAGCAGGGCGGCGATATCGAGTGGTGTTCATTTTTGTCAGTAAACGATCTAAACCGTTTGACTTATCTGATCACGATGTTTCGCTTCACTTCAGTTTTATTAGCTAAGGCAACTCTAAGACAGCTTATTCTCAATGCTACGTTAAACGTTAAACGTAATAAAAACTGCTTGATATTCTAGTTTCGCTGAGACAAACTGGTAGGCGTTGGCTCACAGACATGCGCAATTGCCTGATTGCAAACGAATAAGTAGAGTGTATTCTACGCCATCAACACGCAACAGCTTGCAAGTTGCGTAATTGTGTTTCACCTGTTTTGGTGGAAAATGCGAATTAAAGGTGAGGTGTTATTTTATGACCGCGTGTTTCAAAAAAACCCAGCTGTCAATATTGTGGGCAATATTGTAGCATCGAAATCTTGCTTTTTTATGGAATATTACAAGGAGCAATGTTTCCGCGTATTTTCGATGATCTAGCTAGATCGTGATGAATCCTAAAGTGCATTCGCTCCTGTCTTACTTAACAGACATTTATTCAACTTTATGCCACTACGACTTTTTTATATACATTACACGTGTCGAATCTCCTGCTTGCAGCAAGTTCAAGTTGGAGCAACAGATGGCTTTCAAACGATTTTCTTTGAATAAAAAATGTTAGTACTATATTTTCAGTTTCTCTCAGATCTTTTGTCGCTTGCATTCCCAAACTGATTGAGACACGAAGACTGTCGGCAATAACCTGGTGAAACAAACTGGTAAAATCCACCACGATTTGTACTTACGGGTACCATCCTTTAGTCTTGGTTAGAAATTGATACTACATTTTTACAGTGCGCTTCCTGCATTTAAGAATCAACTGAGAATTAATAGAGAAATAAAGGAAACAAGCTAAAAACAGGCCCGATAATAGAGGTGGACTATAAACAATGTCTTTCTGACGATGGACGTTCGCGCTAATTGTTTCTGCGCACTCTTACTGCGCACGAAATTCACACGCAACGTCATGCATCGAGCGCGCGCTAAGTAGTAATCTGAACAATAATAGGGGAAATGGCCATTGCTATAGCTTTGCGTGGATTTGACGATCTTGGACGTTCGATGGGTTATTTTCTCTACCGATTTTCTGCGTTTTACGAAAAAATCAGGAAGAAAATCTATCGAGTAGGATTTGAATCTTTTGCAAAACGCTCCATCGAATTCCGCCGTTTATTTGACCTCTTCGTTTAGCTGCGCGGCAGTTTCAAATGCATTTTTAACGGTAAATGGTTTGTGAAAATGCTGGCAATATTTTAAATTATTAACGTCACAGATTCACCTATACAAATATTATTAGAGTAGTTTGCCTCTGTTTACATATCTTTGATATTTTAACCTAAAAACCCTGGAGACTATGCTGAATTACGCGCACAAAGTTATTAAATTCAGATTAGTTTTCCACACGCCTTGTCCCTGAAACGAAGCCGGTGACCCCCAATTTTTATTTCATTTCTGAAACAAGTAAATCATTATCTGTCCGCAGTAGAGGTTAAAAAAAGTCTATCGAGTAGAAAATTTTCGCGCGAACGTCATAAAACCTGACAGTTCAGAACTTAACAATTTAATAAAATTAAGTTTTTTGGAATTCAAAGAACACTCAAGCGTGAAGGCATAAATAACGACTTAGGAGTGGAGCGATATTTTCGCATCAAATATGCTCGCTATTTTCAAAGAAAAGCAAACCACTCTTTCTACATCAACTTATGCATGGTTGTCGAATGTAAATTAATAAAAATTTCATTAGATGATACTAAAACAAGCGGGATTTAGCCTGATACGAGATCACTCAGAAGAGACAATTGGGCAATGAATTGAGTCTTTAGTTGGAAATAAAAATTGATTATAAAATAAAAGGAAAAGAGGTTCATCAGCTAATAACTTTATTCCCTTGTTACGTTGAAATTGTAATTATAAGCATTTGTTTAGGCTGGGTTAGAAATTCCAAGAACTGCACTGAGAAGAAAACAATACTATAACCTATATCATTCGCATTCTTCACCTTCTATGGGTACATTACGAACTCAAAATGCGACCAGCTCCCAGATGGCTTGATAGATCTTTTGGCACCGGTATCGCAGAGGTCTTGGGTTCGAATCCCGTTCAGGCCTGATTTATTATGTTTTCACATTGCTTAAGTCACGGTGTGCATAACTGCGATGACCAATCACTGATGTCTTCATATCTTTTTAGTCCGCAGTTCAAATATATGATATTTTATGAATCTATTTGAAATCTATAACATAGATAGGTGAAACAAAGGTCTCTTATCTAAGCAAAATACATTTTCATCCGTTTTTGTTTTTGTGTACGTCTTGCACCCCCAAAATTAAAGCTCTGAAGTCCATTTTGCTCCAGCTAGTTCAAATGATTCTGTGCGGACTCTCTTTGAGAAAGAAAAGAAAAAGATTGATGTGGAAGCTGGATGTATTGAAGATGCTTCAAATATAGTCTGGCCTCTCTCGGAAAGCCTATGCATTGATCGAATCCAATCTTTCTACAACCAAAAAATATTTGACATACTTCTTTGCCACCACCTCGAAAGCAAACGTAATGAAACCTTTTTTGCCGTTACTTCGATAGTTAGGTCTGTCAAGAATTTAACCAGACCTTTGTGAACGAATCGCAGTTTCTTAGAATGTAATCTTGACAGGCTGAGACTTCAAGAAATGCTTATTCCGATTTACGGAGAAAAATATTCTTGAAAAAAAGAGCTTCCATTTTAATTGGTTGTGATAAGCAGGATGATGTCAAAATGAGCAAAGGAGAGTTTAAGAGCTAAAAACAATTAAAATGTATGAACTTTTATGCTTCTCCTTTAATTACAAGCACTAAAACAAGCTACAATTATAGAACATTGAGTTGACCGTTTGACGTCCTCTAGTTAAGGTGAAGCAATGGAAAAAAATTGGCTATATAAATGGATTAGTGGGCTCTGAGACTAAATATTTTCCCCGCAGGAATTGGCCTCTCCGTCAAAACCTAGAGGGATTAGCTGTACCCCCGCGAATAAATAGGAGTATTAGGAGTATCTGAACCATGTAGAAATAAAAGAAAACGGGGGCAGTTTTAATAATAACTGTTACTAGCTAAATATGCGTAAATTACGAATCGGCTCAGCCCCAAGCAGACCAGCTATTTTATTACATCGCAGTGTAAACTGTTTTCTTTTTGTCTTCGTTACAGGCGTCAGCATTCAAATAAACATGGATGTCCAATGGGAAAATTACATTAACTCTATAAGAGAGCTTAGGAAAGAAGCTGGTGAAAACACTGAAGAATTAAAAAAACACCTGAGTACCTTAAACAGCATTCAGCAACATTTAGAAGCTATCAAAGCCCTCATTGCTCAACAGCCTTGTCAGGATATTATGGCTGTAAATCGTGTCTGCGAAAAGATTCTATTTAGTGACTACGAGTGCGTGAGTAACGGTGCTGTTGCCGTTTCAACGACGTCCCATCAAGTCAAGAAGGAGGAATCAAACATTCCGCCATCTATGCAACGTAAAGTAAAGGAGATCAAAGTCTACTGGGAAAAGGTCGAAGCGCGAAGCAGGGAAATTGAGGGTTTGATACAAAAGATAATCAAAAGGGTATGGGTTTTTAGTTTTTAGTGATGTTGTGTTCGTATTTTGAATTCGCAATCCTACCAATGAATAAATGCGAATGGCTTCGAACGAACGGAAAGCTTATAGATCTTATTTTCCAATTATACACACAGTTACCTTTCTGCATGGTTTCATAACTGTTTGAATCTTAAGATGCACCATTGCATTCGGCACAAACAGAGATGGTCAATGTACTGATTGTGTCTTGGTTGCGCTATTCAAACATCTCGATAAAAAAGCGTACATGAACTGCGAGGAGGAACCGTATTCAAGGTACTGGTGTGACCGCACGCGTACGTCTCAATTTGTTTATGTACGCTGACGACCACCAGGTATATTTCAATAGAACACGCATCGAATCTGTAGCTTCCTCACTCAAGAATGAAACAAAAACTGTATCATAATGGTATAAGGCCAACCTTCTCCAAGTTAATCCGTATAAATACCAAATTCTAGTCATGGCACCTCAACGGGGTGACAAGAATGAAATGGACACGTGTACCATGACAATCAGGGGGACGATCAACAAATTAGACCGGCGAGGAACTTGAAGATACTTGGAATAAACGTGGATGATGAACTCTCCTTCAGCAATCATGTCAGCGACATATGCAAGAAGGCCAGCCAAAAAGTGGGTGTGTTAGCAAGACTTCGTGATCTCATTTCATGCGAGACTAAGCTCCACTTATATCTAACTGCAACGATCCCTAATTTAACATACTGCCACACAGTTTGGCACTTCTGCAGAGCTTCTCACAGGCGCAAGCTTGAAAGAGTACAAGAACGCGCGCTAAGAATCATCTTTAACTCCAAGACAGACACCTACGATGCTCTTCTAAGCCGTGCAAAGCTACCCTCCCTTCACAATAGACGTCTTCAGGATATCGCGATCCTGATGTTCAAAGTGAAAAACGGCCTTGTACCTGACTACATAATGGAACTTTTTAGAAATTCGAACAAGGGCTATTCTCTTAGAAACGCTGACTTCAGTCTGCCTCGTTTCTCTTCAGTTCGTTATGGAAAACACTCCATTAGATACCTTGGTCCTTACCTTTGTTCAAAACTGAGCGCAATTGACAAAAATAGAATGACCATCGGTAACTTTAGAAAGAATATTAGAAACAAAGACCTCAGTGCTCTAATCGAGGATGCGTGTTCAAACTGTCTTATATGCACTTCTTAATCCTTGAACTACTCACTTAAATATCAATTTGTATTTCTCTTTTGTATTATATTGTAATTGTAATTTTTTAGAAACAGTTTCTTACACTGTAAACCTCAATATATTGTAAAGTAGTCTAGTGTACCCAATTAATTCTTAATTCGTATTCTTAACCGTGTACATTTAAATTCTTAATATATATATTGTAACGTAGTGGTGTCCCCAATTAGCTTCTGTAAGCTAAATACCTAAACGACACTTAAATAAAGTTATTATTATTATTATTATTATTATTATTATTATTATTATTATAAATTCGCTTACTTGTTGAGACAAAAGTCTCGTCCTGGCGGTCCGGGGCCTCTTCAAAATGAATTTAAGAGCAGCTTCGCCTAAATATCGACTAAACCAGGAAATAGCCAAAAAATGGAATTTCTTCAAACTCGCCCAGA
>OMLO01005623.1_pt1 | contig 10526 bp, 8 predicted proteins | sample 1674811 | NCBI WGS metagenome assembly OMLO01 (sample SAMN06265003, study PRJEB25207) | coral metagenome | isolation source: Coral host | place: Mexico:La Bocana,Puerto Morelos, Mexico | collected 2008-11-13
ACGGTTCGTAACTGCTTTTACGGTCCGTACGGATCAAAATTACGGACCGTAACAGTGCGGGTGTATTGGACATGTGTAAGGTTTCAGAATGGCTTTTGGAAACTTGCAACATGTTCCCGCAAGTTAGAATTCACCCTCTGTGCCGTGTTATACGACGTTGATTTTGTGCATAACAATTGTAGGATAAAACCTGTAGCAATAGACCACAAGTTTCTATGGTTTATAGGCTGATAAACCACGCGGGATGTTGGAAGAACACGAGAAGAATTTTTAAATCACGAGCCGCAGGCGAGTGATTTACGAATTCTTCGAGTGTTAAGAATTCTTCTGTATCTGATTTTTTTCTCGTTTCTCTCCCAACAAAGTGGAACAAAGTAAGCAGACAAACTGTTCGTAGTTTAACATGTAACGCTATGTTTTGTGTGGGTAATTTTTTCGATGTTTTTTGTGTTATAGATATTCCGCAAAGCTGCTCTTAGAATAGTGCAAGGAACAGAAGAGGGAGTAGAGGTGACAGCTGATAATCTGCACGAGTATGTTGGCAAGCCTTTGTTTAACAGTGATCGTATCTATGACGAAACACCTCCAGGGGTGGTGATGGGATTAGCTTGGACTTCATTGGGTAAGTACCTACTCCTCCCTGAGTGTTGATTTGTATGAAATTCTATGTTTATCCAGTCAAACAAAAAATAGGAATAGGAATTAAAAAATAGGAATTTGCAGTGGCATATCCCACGGAGAGGCTCTTCGTCCACTGTTTCCAGATGGAATTGGAATTTGGAGTGTTGGTTTTTGTGGAGGAGGAAAACCGGAGAAGGCATTTCTTGTTCAAACTTCAAATAGTTCTTGGATAAACCTAAGTATGTTACTGTTCAAATGGATGCCAATGTGCAGTACTTTCTTGTGGTACTTAGCAGTACTTTCATGTACAAACTACAAATTGTGATGTGACATGGTTCTAATTTTTAAGTCCCTGGATGAAACCTAAGCATGTGACCATTCAGATAGATCCTAATGAGCAGTACTTTCATTTGGTGCTGTTCATGTTCTGTATACGATTTTCTTACCTGTTTTTTCCGGGTGCTTGTCGATACATTTGGCTCACTAATTTCCGGACTCATTTTAATTATAGGTGGTTCCACACTTTATATCGAAACCTCTCTTAAAGACTTGTTTTCCAAGGACGACGATGACAAGGGCCACCCGTCCCTTGATCTAACAGGCCAGCTGGGAGATGTGATGAAGGAAAGTTCACATATAGCTTACACATTTGCCAAGGTTTGTGTCACGCTATGATGAGAAAATTTATTTAATAATCATGGCCTTGGTGGCCTCAAGTGGTCCGGCTTCGAGGGACACTGTGTTGTGTCCTTGGTGAAGACCCTTCGCTCTCACGGGGCTTTCCTTCACTCAGGTGTATAACTGTTTTTGTATTTTAGTGGTGTTTATTGTGTATAAATGGGTACCGAAGAATTTAATACTGGGGGTAACCCTGCGACCAGCATCGCGTCTTAGAGAGAATGGAAGTACTCCTAGTCGCTTCATTGCTATGGAAACTGGGGATAGGCGCCGGTCTCCCAGGCCACTTGGCTCTTGTATCTACTCTCTTTTATCTACCTACCATTATAAACTCGAGTAAAACTCTTACTTCAGTATTTTTAACAATAAAGAGTTTGTTTGTTCTCTGATTTATGTGAAAAAACGCTGAAATATGGCATTGGCGATTTTTCCGATAAATTTATATTAAAAAGGTTGCACTTTTCTCTTTCAGATATTTTTATCAAAAGAAGATCCAAAGAACGACTTTTTCAGACGAGCTTCCATTCACCTTCATGTTCCAGAGGTACGTCACGGCACACACAAGTTTCTTTTGCGTGACAGATCACGTGACGAACATGATTTGTTTTTGTTGTTGAACTTTGTTTGCTTTGCTGGAGCTGCAAGAGTGATGACGCGTTAAGCCATGGGAGGGAGTCACGAGAAGGTTTTTTTGGTATAAAGGTTTTCTCCCTTTCCCAATGATTTTAATTGGGTAAAAAGAGTGACATCTGGGGCACCTTATTTGTTAATTACAGGGAGCCACTCCTAAAGATGGTCCATCTGCTGGCTGCACCATCATCACAGCCCTCCTGTCCCTGGCGACCGACAAACCTGTTAGACAGAATGTTGCCATGACTGGTGAGGTGTCTCTTACTGGAAAGGTACGAGTTTTTCTTTCTCTTTGGATTTTTTTTCTAAAACTGGAAAAGCAATTCTCCTTAGCGACTTCCCTAGATTTCTTCTAATTTTAGTTTTGAGAATTGAGCAGTATATCCTAGTTGGTGATTTTCTTTATTCTCATAAAATATGAATATGTACTGAATATATATGAATATGTACTGATGATGTAAGAGGAAATTAAATAATGATCATGCTGCCTTTTTAAAATGTGTCACTCTCCTATGACGTTTCAGATCCTGCCCGTTGGTGGAATAAAAGAAAAAATAATTGCGGTGAGTGGCGAATTTTGTGTTTTTGTTGTGTGTGTTGCTGTAGACTAGTGTACTGTTCTTCATGTCGTTCTCAAAATATCAATTCTCCTAGCTGACGTTAGTTGATGTCTTTGAATGTTGAATGTTATAGTGATCGATGCGCTTTGCTACAGCTATCGAGTTCTCAGGCATGCCAATACCTCTCAATTAATGATTTTCGTTTTATTCTCATTACCTACTGTAGGCTCGCCGTGCGGATGTTAATTGTGTCATTTTACCCGAGGGCAATCGAAAAGACTTCGCTGATCTACCGGAGTTTGTCAAAGAAGGACTTGAAGTACACTTCGTGTCTCATTATAGTGATGTGTATCGCATCGCCTTTGATTCGTGACATCGGCTTCGCTGCTGTCTCAGCAACCAAGTGGTTTCCTCAACTTTTTTAGGGCTATAAAAAAGAGGAATGCAGATTATACATCGTACTTTTCGAATACATCAGGGAACCGTCCAAGTCCGTCTTCTCCATTTCTGAAGGAGTTCTGCACATAGCTCTTGAAGAAAACCTTTGCTCTGGCGCAAGCGGTTCAGAAATGTGAGTTTTCTGAAGACACAAATGCAGATTCTAGATGCCCATAAACAAAGCTGGTAGGAGCGCGTTTCGCCCGTCGGATACTCCGTTCCCTAGAATTGCCTTGCTCAACTACCTACGCCTATCTCCTGAGTACATTGCGTAACTTTTCTCTATTATAGTTATTTAATTTTTATTAACAAATTACTTATTCTATTTTACATGGAAACTACTGTCAGATGATGTACCTTTTTTACGTGGTTTCTTTTCCCGTTACTGTGATTGTTAAGGGAAGCACTCGTGAAATGAATCCCTTACAAAAGTAAAACTAAAACACTTGTGACAGTGAAGAGTTCGCTTTAGGAATAAATCCTCATTATAAAAACGGAATCTGAGGCCTTATTGCTTCCATAGGAACAACGGTGACCACTATCGTAACTGAGATATGAAACCATACACTGTTGTCTCACGTAAAACGAAAACCTCCGAACTGGACTTTTTATCCAAATAAACTTTTCTAGAAAAATGGCTTCATGCAATAATAGAACAGCTTCATGGTATGAAAAAAGGTTGGAGATTCACTAGAACACTTGGTTATAACTTATGTCTAATATAATAGACCAGCTATCGATATTCTCAGTTGTAAGATACAAATCTACAAACCAGAGCTAGCTGGTTTTAATCTAATAAAAAACAAATTCTGCGTATAAAATACTAGAGCACATTATTTCATATTAATGATCCTGATTCTACAAAGTTGATGTGTAAATTGCGTGCAAATTATTTACTATAGATACAAATTTAATAGTTCATTTCTCTAAATTACAAATACCGTGAAATTCCGAACTAATTCCTGGCTAAATAGTAAATAGTCGTATAAAACTTCTGCTTTGCTTATTTTAGGGAAGGGCTTTGCCTCGTCACACTGGGAAAATGATATATTTCTAAATCAATATATTATAAATTAACGGACGTTGACACTTCACTTTGAACAAACAAAAATGCATCAGGAATCGTAACCAATTTCGGCCACAAAAGGCCCATTTTCTATCATGGATGTAGAAGTATTTTTTCAACTTTGATAAAAATGTCTCTTATAACTTTCACTCTTACAGAATCTCTTTTCGCGGTTCGTCTTAAATGCAGTATACTATCAATCAATCCGTCTTTATTTCTTACAGTTGGACTAAAACAATATCCCTTTCCATGATAAGCTATTTCCACTGTATTACAATGTAATCGAATGTGGTTGCAAGGTAATTTCGGGCGAATAATACAAAATTCACCGAAATTCCCCCACGTACATGTCGGAGCATACTGTTATGAAAACACAAAACGTGACTGTAAAATGGGCTATTCCGTGCAGCAACTCCAAGTTTGCCTCACATTCACGTTGATGTAAATAAGAAAAAAAACCGTGAAAAAATATTGCTAATAGTCACCTTTCGGTTTTTGCTTTGACACCAAATTGTAACCAATTATTATATCTCTCAGTACGTGCGCTGTGATTGGTCAGTTTAGCGGGCCGTACTCCACTGTACGGCCCGCTAAATTCAAAAGTTTGTTTTATTCTGATATGCCAAATGTCTCTTGAACCCAGAGATATAATAAATATCTTACTAACCTCGCTTTCTCGGCCCGTATTGTAAGTTACGGATCCTCGTTTTTTCCGCTCGGATTTACGGCGGAAAAAACTCGGTCAGTAACTTACAGTGCGGACTTCGAACTTGATTAGTAAGAGATATGTATCTAACCAGAAACTCTTTGACAATTCACCTGGAGGAACAATTATTCGATAATAGGAGTGTTAGTTAATAGATCTCTACGACATCTCCACAGAACTTCGTCGTTCCAACCTTCTTCACTCGATTATAAACGCTACTGGTATAACTGGCTATGTGGTAATTTTAGCCTTAATACCGTCATTACAATGGCATTAGAAAACGCTCTACAATCAAAACTTTGTTGCACTACTTTAAACAGTAATGTTGTGATAATCTTTCTTTCCAAATGTACAATAGCACTACAATACACATCAGTAGCGTAACAAGGAGCTAATCGTGGTCCGGCTCAATATAATTAGTTATGTGCGATTTGTAAAAAACAAAAAAATCACTGACTTATAATTGGTTTTGTATTACAGCCCCCCCCCCCCCCCCCCCCCCACCCCCTTCTTAAAACCTACTACGTACTTAGGAACTTTTGCCCCGTTTGCTGAATTTCATCTACATCTATATTTATTAAGTCACACGAGCACGAAAGACGCCACTTTGTGGACCGGAAGTTAAACGGGGAACTACAGAGAACAAGAGGTCTGTCCAGTTCCCCCACGTTACTTCCCCTCAGCCTTGACTGAGATAAAAAAAAAATATTGCAATTGTGGAGTTAACAGTAGTCCGCTTTGAATTCAGTCTGCAATCAAATGACAGAAGCTCTTGAAGTTAATGTTTATGGACAGGACGAATTATTGTGACCTGGCTTCCGGATGATATGATCGGTAGAGAGTTCTTCGTGTGGTACGCGACGAGTTCTTGGACACTTGAGAACTCGCGATCTTTTGTTCGTACCTGGAATACGCAAATAACAGCAGAAAATAAGAGTGGAACTGGTTTGAGGTGACAACTAAAAAACGCTGTTTCAAAAATAATGGTAACTTTTTGTCGGTAGTTGTTCGTAAGTGTTCGGGATTCGGGGTGTCCATAGGTGAATCGGGATATTCTTTAAACGACCCAAAGGCTCGCAATCAACGGCTTTCTATTAGAAACGTAAGAAACGACAAGCTATACAAACCTTGCCCTCAGGGTCCACCAACAACAAATGTCGAGGTTGTTTATTTTGAACACCAGACAGAACATACTGGCCAGCTTTTGATTTACTTTCTCTCACAAGGAAGTCCCCCTCGTCTTCTAATAACAGTTCAGCTTCGGCACGTGACATGGGGCCATGGTACCAAACCTCAGACTCAAGGGGGGTGGACTTAAGAACTGCAGTATTACGAAAACACATAAAATGAATTATTTTTCAAAAAGAGCAGCAAATGACAACCCTGGTCAACTAATAAGTTAACTATAATTCACGTCGCGAAATGAGAATTTTCGCAAATAAGAAACCGATAATCGTCATTTTACGTAACAAAGCGATAATGGCAACCTACCTTCTGCAACTGCAGCCTCTTGCTGCTGTTTCTCTGCCTTAGTCGCAGCATATGGTTTGGGTTTGGGCGGAGGCTTCCTCGGGGCGGGACGCGGAGTTAGGTAGTCGTCGCGACCAGGATTCGTCTCCACTGGTGGTGGAGGTGGAGGCGGCATCTCCTCATCAAATTTTGCCCAGTTTTTTTGTTCTACGGGGAGATTAAAAGTACCCCGATTGCCAAATATATGTATAACGTCAGCTCTCTCATGCAAGACGCACATCACTGTAATAAAGGTGGACACCCTAAACAGGCAGTTTACCGATCTCATCTTTTCGGTCGTTGTTGTGAGTTACGGGGAAGGTAAGGTACGTTAAGGGAAAACTCGCTCCGTCAGTTACAGTACAGACCTCGAACGTATTTATCCCAAGCATTATAGAATATAGTCAATCATAAAGCTAGGATGTAGAACCCCACCGGTCCCCCGTCACTTGTATAAAAGTGTTCCACGAAGTTTCCGAGCGTTGATCACGGGATCCAAGTTTTCCAGCCAAAAACATAACCGCAGCTGACAGCGCGTGCAAGGTGGCTCAGAACCCAAGCACGGCAATGAAAACAAACAACTTTGCAAGAACTTACAGAATGTTAACGGGATACATCTTTCTGGTCGTCAGAAAGCTGAAGGAGGAAGTTGAACCGAGACCGGTAACGTCAAAAGGTTTTACACTATTTTTGATATGCGTATGGGAAAGAGTCGAAAGACATGGAGTAAAATAGTCATGCAATGTTTTGCCGGGCCACATCGACAGAAAAAATACTACAAAAAGATTTAAAAGTTGGGGTTTTAAGCAAAAACTTAAGTCAGGTTGGCGCTGAAAGAGTTACACAGTAACTACTGGGAAGGAAACTTTACTGCCAAGTCTAAGCACAAACAGAATCATTCATTACCTGACGCAGAGGTTGGAGAGGATGGGTTGTCATATGGTGACGAGTCTAAAAAGTCACCTGGATGCCTCTCTAAGCTGTCGTTTCTCGTAGGTGCCTTTGGAGCAGCCAGGGGATTCTCATAGAAACCTAGACCATTAGGATTCTCATAACAAGCCCCAGCAGCAAATTTCAGGCTCCCACTCTGACTCAAGCCATTACTGCTACCAGACGTACTGGACTGTACTGACGGCCTCTCATAACCAGCTGGAACTGAGATCATAATGGTACCATTAATATATTAAGGAAGATGATGCGGGTTGGGCTTGGGTATTAGCCACCATCTAAGAAATGTGTCTGTACTCCTCCCCTCCTTTACAACATTATGTACAACACCCGGGGCGGGCGCTGCGTTATATGGGCTATGTAGGTGTGTGTGTCCCAAAGTGTGAGTGTCCCCAAAGGATAAAGGTTTTAGGCGTTTTGGGACAAGAACGACATGGAAGGACACATAAGTGAATACCAATTGCAGGCAAACACAGTATATGAATGCTAACTACAAGGAAACAGCAGTAAATAAATGCTAACCACAACCAAACAGCAGTAACTACTGTAAATGCTAACTGCAAGCAAACAGCAGTCACTAAAATCAAACTGCAGGGAGACTATATGGGTGGCCTATCCTGAATTATTTCCCGTTCTTGTCAGAAGTAGGACATAGGTTTTAGCTATTTTGGTCTTATAGGGTATAGTTTTTGCAATCTTGTCTTAAATTTTTGAGAAGCTACTTTTTTCATGGTTATCAATAAGATCCTCAGCAAAATGCCCTTCATGTCTATACTATACTAGGGAACTAATTATATGTCAGGTCTGAAACAGGTCTTAAAGAGTATCGAATTATTGGTCAGATCATAAATAGGGAAGGAAAATCACAGATGTTGGTCTTAAATGGTGTGAGATTTTTGTGAAGCCCCAGGCCACACATCCCAACTCAATAAGGAGTTTTAGACGCTGAGAACGACACTTTGTTAAACTTGCTCAGGCTAAATATGTAATGGCAGTGCTCAATTCAAAAGGAAGGCACGAAAATTAGCCATTGTGGTACACATTCTCCAAAATATCTTCACATTGTTGTTTTGCAGAGGACGGCAAAGAAACGTACAAAGTCTCAAAACCCACATACAGAACTATTATTCTCACTGCTAATTAAACCTTTTGTTTGGTGACGTTCTCATTGCCATCATTGCCGTGGTTTGCTAAAACTCCCTAATGTGTCTGGGAGTAGCCCCCAACCCAGGTATGCCAGACGTGTTTGTAAGACATGTTTGTTCAAAAAAAGTGTTCCCTTACTACTGTTACTGTTGTTTGAATCATAATAGAACATTGCGTGAAACATCCTTCAGTGTGTTTTGTTTTCTGGCATTCTATAGACCATACCTAAGATTAATAAGGTCAATATGATTACAAGCCTTACCAGGCATGTCTCTGTTAGTCTGGGCACTTCGCACAAGGGATCCCTTAGGAACATCATAACCATGGGGGTTTTTCATGTTAGAATCATAACCGTGGGCATTTTTCATGTCGTTGGGGTTGTCATAGTCACTTAATCCAGCAGGTGTTGTGGTTCTGAGTGCCATATATCCGGCAGGTTTCGGATCCAACGGTGATTCATATGCTCCAGATGGCTGATGATGAAATCACATTAAATAATTAGCAATACCTTGACAACTGTAGGTACAATGTGTAAATTATGAACAAAATGCTAGGCCCAAAGCCCATGCCTTGGTGTGCATCCTGCTGTGTTACTAGATTCCAAACTTCAATTCCTTGAAAGAACGTAATGTTAAAAGTAGAGCATTGCTTCTCTAGCAGAAGTCTATTGCCTTTTCTTTCAGGAATTTTGATCATTTTGGAAGCTGCAAGAACCACATTAAATAGGACTAACTACAGAATCTTTGAATGGATAGAAATTCTTGAAAAGAATTAAACTTGGTGCAGAGTGAAAACTAAAGCAAGTGAATATATGAAAGATCATATATTTGAACAGTGAAGAAGGATATGAAGACATGACTGATCATCGCAGTTATGCACACAACTTAAGCCTGATGAAAATTTAGGCCTAAACCCTCAGCAATACTGGTATTACAGAGGTCATGGGTTCAAATCCCATTCAGACTTTCATTTCACAACTGCTTAAGTTCTGTATATAACTGCCATGATCAATCATGCCTTCAGTGAAAAATAAGTAAACCCTTTACATGTAATTGACAACAATAATAAAATTATTGCAGCCAGTGGTGTAGCTAAGTATTTTCTCATATTTTCACCATTTAATACAGGTCTACACCTTGTGACTTGTTATGCCACACAATTTCCAAGGCCCCTGTGGTGTCCATATTAACAGAAAGGGATTGTTTGTACCTTAATGTGCCCTCCATCATTCTTTGGTTCCTCATACTCCATTTCATAAGTATGGTCTTCGCTCTCTTCAAATATTGTCTCTGAAAACCTAATAACAAAACTCTTCTTGACCTAGCTGCAAATTACACAGTTGTGTCTCTCATCATATATTTTATTGATCTGCTTTCACACTGGGAGCCATGAGAAACAATCAGTCACGGCCTCTTATGACCACTGGTCAAATTCTTTGAGTTCTGGCTGACAAGATACTGTTACATTTTGGGAGTCAAAGAAACTAACACTGCATTGCACCAATTAATAAAAGTAATAATAAAATTACAACATACATAACATAACAGTGAAAATATTTTATTCAAGAAAGTATGTATGTAAATTATAATATTTTCAAAACAAGAAAAACACTGAAAGCTCCCACTGTGGACCTTTTGAGGTTGGACACCCCAAGAAGCACCCAAACCATTTTTTAACCCTAAAGGTTACTACAACAAGCAACCCATCCTTTTCATACAGGAGTTCCCCCTTGGGAGGTGGATGAGGCCTTAGGAGTGTGCAAGATTCAAATCAAGTGTGCTACAGTGCTTAATAACAAGGCTTGGTGTTTTCTTATTAACTAGTACTAACAGCATCTTCTGTGAAAATTACCTTTCAGGAACTTCAGTGGCAAGTGGAGGATTCTGCAGAAACATCTTAAAACGAATCTCAAAAGCTTGACCAATGGTGTTAATAACATCATAAGCTAATCCTCCTCCACAGTCAACCACAAAACAGGCTGCAGGAAAATATTTTCTGATTACCAAAATGCTACAGGCTACACCACCCATTAATAATCTTTAATTTGTGCCTAAAATAGCTCAGTGTGACTTCCTTTTTTTTCTCTTTTTTTGTTTTCAACAGTTTTACATGTTAACCATTGCTTGGAGTTTCAAACTGTTATAAACAAGTTTATACTACAGACTAAGAAATTTCTGAAATGTGATTGGCTAAGACCAGTAGTATTTAAGCCAAATTTGAAATA
>OMLO01005624.1_pt1 | contig 10525 bp, 7 predicted proteins | sample 1674811 | NCBI WGS metagenome assembly OMLO01 (sample SAMN06265003, study PRJEB25207) | coral metagenome | isolation source: Coral host | place: Mexico:La Bocana,Puerto Morelos, Mexico | collected 2008-11-13
AGCTAAGTCGGTCAATGGTAACCGCAACGCCATAACTGTTGGCGATGTAGTCATTCTCAAGAATGACTCTACTTCCAGAGCATTTTGGAAACTGGGTAAAGTGGAGCAGTTAATCCCAGGAAAAGATGGAAAGGTCAGAGCAGCTACTGTCAAGGTGTTGAGCAGTAACGGAAAGACTCAACTTCTGAAAAGAGTGATTCAGCACTTGATCCCTTGAACCTTGAAGTACGAGCAGAATCAAGCAACAGTCAAGTACAGCCAACCCCAAATACACGGTTACCAGGACCGCAACCAGAAGTTCACAGCAGTTCAGGCAACCAGCGACCATGACGGAATGCTGCAATTCAAGGAGAACTGTTGAGAAGAGAACTTCCGGACACTTAAGTTTGACTTTTAGTTTTGTTTGACCACTACAATGGTCAAGGTGGGGAGTGTCATAACGGCCTCACTTTCGTGTCCGAGATTAAAGTTCATTTTTCAAAAAAAATATGAGTCGAATGATTACTACAATTTGTTAAAGATGTCAGTTATTGGATGTCCTCTAACAATTGAAGGATGGTGCTCACTACTGTTAGTGCGCACACATTCTGCACATCATACAACACATGGTTTACTGCCACATGTGCTACGGTTGGCATTGACATGATCAACTACACTATTATGTACCGACTACATGTAAAATGAATGCAAAATTCTCCTGTGACCATTTTAAGTTAAATGAACCTGTACTAAAACCAGAAATACCAGAAAAACAGCATATCACTAGACGCTAACTGTTAATGGTTTCCAGCTGAAAAACTGGCTACTATCTGTTGAAAATTATACCAAAATCAATACCAAACATAAGGGGAAAATTATGGCCTTTTGGAATGTCATTGGCACTGAGTTTATCAAGTCTTAAAAATTTAACACTTAGTACTCTCTCTTCAACAACTTACATCCGTCATATTTTATCACCTTAAACACTTGTTTTGTATATACTTAAAATTACGATAGGTGGATGGGATGGAAACACACTCCTGTCAGGGGAAGGAGGTCTTAGTGTTTTGTATTTAGTTTCCCCAAAACGTCTGATCTCGTCATATTGAAAATGTGAGTATTTTGCACTTGTTTTGCCCCAATAACTGTTTCAATCGACTTTATTTTCAGTTACAAATGTATATTGATAGGAATGTTTATAAGGTTCACAGTTCTTGTGATTGTAGTGTAGAATACTACGATGAGATACGAAAATGTGAATAAAAAATTAATATTCCTCGTCTGTTTGTTTGTGCTTCTGCAGTCACTGTTCAGACGCTCAATACAAACTGTATGCATTGAGAATACATCAGTGTAAGTACAGTACCTCTCTCCACCCAGGTGTATAAATGGGTACCTGCAAATTGTTGGGGAAATCTAACAAATTGCGGGGGAATGACCTGCGATGGACTAGCATCCCGTCCAGGGGGAGTAGAAATACTCCTAGCCGCTTCATGCTACAGAAACCAGGGATAAGCTCCAGCGCTATGAGCCAGTTGGCTCCTAGGCTTCATTCTTCTTCTTAATGATGAAGACATGCTTTCAGTAAGATTATACTAAATGTGCTCCACAACAGGAACTTGACAGTTTTCTTACCATAGCAACATACCTCCTCAATACATAGAGGCTTTTCTGGCCACCTTGGTGCTCTACTTTCATATTTGCTAATGGTGCCTCATAAACATAATCCAGCAAGCATATAAATGTGTTTGCTCAAGTTCATGGCCTCATTTAATGTTTGTTGAGCTGAAAATCACTTATATAATGAAATCAAGAATCATTCATTGACATCTTTTTGATCTTTGGTCAAAGGCCATGGGTTGGAAGCTGAAAGCTAATTTTAACCTAAATTTTCAACCGATGAACATTTAAATTGTTTTAATATGTTTAACCCAGGTTCGTCAGCTATTTCCAATTTAATAATAGCTATTGAAAAGTGTTGGAGACTTTTGCAAGCCACCTTAAATTAAAAAAAGATAACCATACCTCAAGGATACAGTATTTCCCTCCTTTTTTCTTTTTCAAAACCTCTAGTGCACTTGGATCAAAACCTGGAGCAATGATACCATCTGAAACCTAAGGAAGATTGCAAATCAATGACATTGTATGCAAAAAATTCAGTCCTGAAAACAACTAGGAATTCATAAAAATACATAGTACTGGGAAAAGAACATGAAACCATTCATGGTAAATTCAATATTCTCCTTTTTATTGTTATTATTATTATCATCATTATCATTATCATTATCATTATCATTATTTATTATTAATATTATTATTATTATTATTATTATTATTATTATTATTATTATTATTATTGCCCAAACAATTTGGGCTTAGTGTAAACACATTGCTAAGTGATGATTTCGTGTGAAAATTGTTGCTTCTTAAGGTGGCCAAACACAGTTTTCAAGAGCCTATACCTAATTCACCATTACTTTTAAGCTATTCATCCTTTAATAATAGAGAAAAATAGTGCAGAAAGTGCGGGTTTTGAATAAATAAAATGATCGCTCTAGCTATTGACAACATGTTTGTTTTTGTAATCATTCTGCGCGTGCTGAATCGAATCAGCAAAAGCGCACGCGAGAACTGTGTTCGGCCACCTTAAAAGTGCCTAAAATACAGAAAACTGTTGATTTCTTGTTAACTGGAAAGATGTCAATTTCACTTGATAAACAGCAAATATCGATTTTAGAGAACGCATAAGGTCAAAAATGTAGATTTCACTTCAAACACACTACAATGTCCATTTCATGAGAACCACAGAGATGCTTATTTCACTCCAAGAAAACAGTTCAATGTTGATTTCATGTTGACATAAAAGCTTAGAGATATTGATTTCACTTTAAAAAAATATGTTGATTTCATGTCAACAGGTGACCTCAAAGACAATTTTTTTCAGCCAAGAACATTAAGCTGATTTCCTGAGAATGGCAGAAAACAGAGAGATGCTCATTTCACTCACAGAATACAACTATTTCAAGTGTGAAAGTGAAGAGCTTGATTTCACTTGCAAAAAGTGAATGCTTTCTTTCCTATATTGCATGCTTCCCTCCGCGTGCTATGTTTTGGTTTTCTCACCCTTCATTAGTCGTGATTAGTCACAGATTTTCGCAGCCCTATTGGGACAACAGATCACTCAATAATACAGTTACAAAATATGGTTATTCTTTCAAACTCATGCAAAATTTCTCGGATTCCAATGGAGAAAATCCAGCCGACGACCAGAATGAGCTTGCAAGGAGGGGAAATACCTCTTGGTGTAATTGCAAGCATTGTGAAAACTGGAAAAATCAGCAGGAGAGCGAGAATGAAATGATTCATTCACTGTTTTGATTTAGTCGTTTTATTTTCACTTATGAAAACCCAGCCATTTGTTTTCTAATTGCCATTGCTGCTTTTTTATTATATGGCTTAGGTTTAGAGGACGATCCCCCTATTTGCTGTTTAAGCCATCATCCTGATTTAGAAACTGTATGTTTGCTAAGAGAGGTGTTGGAGATGTGGACTTAAAGTGTTCAGAACAGACGCGACAGTGCTTCATTTGGGCAAATTTTCTCTCTTTTCTCTTCCTTCAACATGGCAGTTTAAATGGCGGCCCTTCATCGTGTGAATGTCATGAGCTATTTTCCAGTCAAAACACACTAAGAAAGGACAAATACAAACAAATAGTGCAATTTTTACTCAAAACAAACTATTATTTTGCTCTGTTGCGATACAACCATAACTTCGTTGTACACCCTTCATTCTCCTTTTAAAAGAAAGACGGCTACATGGTATGATTGATTCCATGGGATTTGATTTTGACTTTGCACACTATAACAGTCTGCCTGTTTGCCATTTAACAAATAAACTTCTTAAGATGCCAGTAGGAAAAACCAAGTGATTTTTTGCATATGTAATATCTTGAAAATGAAGCTAAAAGAAGCAACAAAAATACACAATGTTTTTCTATCACATTGAAGACCACATGCAAAAATTAGGCATTTATGTGGAAATAAGAAGATCTTTTAGATCTGATAACCGCGCTTTTTAACTCCTCTATTTGCGGTCATAAAAACATTGCGCAAAATCTGACCACTGTGTAAAATCAGTGATATTCCAGAGAAATCACTGACGAATTACTTTGTGCTATAATAAACTCGCTTCAATAAAACAGCTAAAGAATCTTCAATTGCCTAGACCCACAAGAAATATTAACAAAATTGCAAATTAGTTAATGACCATTGCTTCTAGCGAAATAAACTTGCAAAGTAAGCACTATCTTATCTGTCATGCAGCGAAAGTGAAAGCTGTAATGATGACATAATGGTTTTAATCTGGAGCTTTCTTCCCGATATGTATTGGCATGAAATATTTGAAACATTTGAAATAAACACCGGAACATGTACCTTCAAGTTTTTTGTCTCCAAGCAGTCGTTGTCGATTCACTGATGACTTAAGACACAAAATCACCTGATCAATCTACAACTGAAAATGACTATGCACGAACTGTTTAAGCCTCTTATTGCACCATCACTTATTGTGAAATCCTCAATTGCACCATCAGTGGTAGCGGTTGTGAAATCCTCGATGATGTAATGGTCTTAATCTGGAACTTTCTTCCCAATATGTAGGGCATGAAAGAATGTCGACGAAACGATAACAGCGCACAAAATAAAGACTAGAGTATTCATAAATTTTCAGCACATTTAAGTCTAAGTTGTGTCATTCAAAAGCTGGCCAAGAGAAGTTTGGGTCTACTCACCGACAAAAAAATAAAGAAAAAATAAACCAAGGGTATATTAAGAACCGCACTCGGGACATGGCCGCGCGGTTAAAAAGTTTTTCACCCGAATTTTCACTTTACTTTCAAAACAGTCTATGGCTTACATATCTACACACAATCTATGCAATACATATTCATTAGATGTATCAAACTCACAGTACACTACTTACAGATAAAAAGGACAACAACTTAAGGCTTTGGCTTACACATGTACATGTTCATTGACATGCAATGTTTACAAAGTTACTGGCGCTGATTATAATTACATTTGTTAAACTTTGTTTAACTTCCACTATTTTTTATTTTCCCTGGAATATTAAGTTTTTCTTTTAACTATAAATATACTTCATTAGTATTACCAAAATTCCAAATTTACAGAAACATTGTCACAAAAAAGCAAAAAACTGCACAAGCCAATCCCGAAAGGCATTTTTTTGGGATACGTCGATAAATTTTAATAAGTCAATTGATACATTAAACCCGCGACGCCTCATCTGTACAGTGACGATCTTAGATGGCGAGCCATATGGATGAAGGAGCTTTTAGGTTATAGTGTAGATGATGGAGCCACTACTTTATTCATGTCCCCAAGAACGGTGGAACGCTATATTTCAAAATGCCTGAATACTGGCGAAGTAAAATGGGAGAAATTAGGTGGACCATTGAATAGTTTTGCCATGCATCCACACATGGAGTTCGTAATTATGGAGGCTGTCCTTGAACACCCGGACAAAACTCTTGCAGAGATTGCCTTCTAAGTCTATGAGCAGACAGGGTCAGAAAATGCTGTTTCAAGCATATTGTGTTATTTGAAACGGAATAGTTTTACCTGCAAAAAGGTTTGTGAAATACTCATTTTAATAAGGCTAAATGCAATTTAGGCAAAGTTAACCTCAAGCCAATGCGGTCAGCGGTCTTCCCCTCTTTAGCGTACGTGACCTGCGGGGGGATCTCAGAGAGCGTATCGTGCCTCGTGACCTCCTCTGCTCTGGGTCACTTTACATGCTGATCTTTGCAGATCAATAGCTTTGCTGATCGTTGCGGATCAATTGCTGCTGATTACAAGCCTTTTCTAGTGCTTTGTTCAAGAGAATTGTAGCGGAGTCTTGCTCCCACCCCTCCCACCCTTGTGATTGTTGGGTAGGTAAGTATAGGGTTAGGTAAGTATTGTCCACTGAAGCCCCTTTTCAGTGTGACGGTGCCAGTTGGCGGCCGCTTCAGGGGGCGGTTCCCGCTTGCAGGGTTGCCATGGATACCTCCCTGCTGTGCCTGAATTGCTCGGGCCCCCGCCAACCTGTAGGGCACCAGTTCCCAAGCTCATCTATTGGCGATGAGTTTAACTATAATAAAGCTTTAATTTTGTTTTGCTAATTTGCATCAATTTCCTGTGTGTGGCATTTTAAGCACGTTTTATCGTTTTAAGGTGGCAAGAATTGCCCTTCAAAGATCCGAGGAAGCAAGAATACTTTTCAGGTCCAATGTTTGTCTCCTGGATCCTAAAATGTTGGTGTTCTTGGACGAAAGCGGATTTGTAAGTTTTCAATTGCTGTTTTACAACCTTTTCTACTCTTCGATGATTTTTCACAAATCGCAATTTTTTTGTTAACTAATTACTTTTTAGGACAAAAGACTTTCTCGCACTTATGGCTATAGTCTGGTCGGTAAAAGAGCCACGGTCAAATGTCAGGCGCAGAACTGGGGACCGCTTATAACAGCTATACCCTTTATTTGCACGGAAGGGATGATAGAAGTGGGTATCTATCAGGGCAAGGTTGATGGGGCAAAATTTCACAAGTTTGTGGATCAAAAGCTCTGCCCTAACTTGCATGGCATCAATCCGCGATCAGTGGTCATAATGGGTAAGTATAAACTTTCTTGCAACACTATGTGGAATCAAATTTATTTTTTCCTTATTTTTCATTTGCCTCAGATAATGCAGCTATCCACCACACTGACACCGTAGTAAACAGGATTCATGCCACAGGAGAAATGGTTGTGTTCCTTCCACCATACAGTCCAGATATGTCATGCCATGCGAACAACTGTTTGTCCAAACAAAAAACTGGATGAGGGAAAATGAAATAGCTGTATGGGTAGTGTAAAATCATTAAAAAGGATCTGCTGCCTCATCATATTAAGTTGGGATTTTTGTTCTTTGTTGAACCATATTATCACCATTTTGTGGCAAAAGTCCTTGGCAACATGGAAAGTTGGGTATGTGTATTCAAGGGAATCTGGACACAAAAAATGAATTCATCATCAGAGAAAATTTGACAGTAATAGTGAAATTGATTTTAATGTTGTATTTGGCCTTGACTCCTTCAAATTCTTCTTTGGAACCACCACTTTGGACAGTTGAAAGGACTGTCAAATAAAAAGGCAGCATGTAGTAAACACATACAAATGTATCAGTTTTGTAAAAGGGAAGCAAATTTTAACAGGATTTACAATGCTGCCCTGCTTAAACGTTGTGTTTAAGAAATGTTCAGTGCTATATATATTGCATTTGGGGCAGGATGGAGTGTTAAGATAGACGACAATCTCACCAACAATATTTTACTAGCAAAATTCAAGAAATATGAAAAGAGGAGAGGTGGTCAATACTTCTCATGATTACATTTTTTTAGGAAGCATTATACAATAAACCAAGTTATTCTCGCATTTTGATCGGTTCGAGCCCCAGACTGGACCAACACTCAGGGTCTTAAAATAACTGAGGAGAATGTGCTGCCTTTGTATTTACATCTGCAAATGGTTAGACATTCTAGTCTTCTCGGATAAGGACGAAAAATCGTAGGCCCCGTCTCCTACATCTTCAGTGTTATACATGTATGGTTATAGCAGGGGACGTTAAAGAACCCACACACCCTTCGCAAAGAGCAGGGAACGTAGTTCCCGGTGTTGTGGTCTGATCTCATTGTTGTTGTTTGGGTTTGCTGCTTAATATAGGGCTAACCTCATTGCAGCTTGTTCCCCTTAGACGATGTCCATAAAAATTCGACTATAAACTATACATCTGTATTTAAAAATGGCGGAAAGTTCTGAGAAATAAGATAATTTATGTGACTAAAAATGTCTTGTAGAGGCATTGAACAGGTACAAGAAGCAGGAAAAAGTAAAAAAAAAGCTGTTTCTTTTTTAGAGGATGACTCAGAAAAAATACTTGAGCAGTCTCAGTCGGCAGTTGAGCCAAACTAAACCAAACACAAAATTGATCTTGCTATGCCTCAAATTTAACAAATCCAATAAACAAAGAGTTTGTTACATTAATTTATTTAAAAAATTGGACTTTTCTTAATCTTAAAATAGTTGTTGACACAGATTGATGTCACGAATGAAACACAAAAACATCACTTCTTAAATTCAGTTAAAATAAACACGTAACCTTACTTTCCGATGCGAATGTTCCAGTCCGTTTCGGGGCACAACAGCGAGAAAAGTATAGCTCACCACAGCTTGCAGCCAACTGTATTGCAACTACAAGGTGTCTCCGATACCATGTCAAACTAATTTGAGAATCACTAACCACAGAGGACACAAATTTCCACCGTCGGTAACCCTCCTTTCATTCAAAACTCGATTCAAATGGCATCCAGTGTTGACTGCAACTACTCCGAGCATATTCTTTCAACTCCAGCAATATTCAAGGAAACGTTCAAGCTTTTCGGCCCCCAAGGCTGCTCTGATGACAAAAACTGTTCTTACCACCTTTTGACGTCATCCGTGATCTACATTGTATTACTGAACAGATGCACAGCAACATGGAATCTATTTGTTAAAAGGAGAACTTTGAAGGCGCAAAAAGCTATTATTAATATCATGTTGTTAGTAATGGACATATCCTACCCTTTTTTTAAAAAGACATGACTTTTGTTTCTTTTTCCACGCCATAACTTCTTTTCAAGCTATAATCTTTTACAGTATAGATCCATTACTCACTCAACTAACATATACATGTACTTATTTGTCAGTATGATGAACAAACAATCCTGCACTATACAATATGTAATTAACAATTGCCCCTAAAAAAAACAAACAAACAAACAAAGGGAAAACTTATTCCCTTCAAAATTTGAGAGGAAAATCCAAGAAGGAAGAACACAAAAAGAGAGACAGTTTAGTACAGAAATCTTAATCCTTTACCCCCCTAAGGTGAACAACTGTTTTTTCCAAATCAACAAATAAAGACTCTCTGCCTGTGTACAATATACTATCTGGAAGTCACTGAGCAGCTTGTTTAAGAACTGAAATCTGTAGCTACATGTATGAAGGAAGAAGTCATTTTGAGAAAAATTGCTTTGAACTGTGAAACTGAAAACTAACAATGCAATTCAACTCTCACTTATCATAGGTATACCCCTGAGCTATAGCTTATTTAGCAGGTCTTAGAACAAAGCTTGCTTTGAAACAACACTTGCCTTAAAAAGTTGTGGGGGTGGTCATGTCTTAGATAGGAGGGGTCACAATTTTATGCCTTCAATCAGCAGATCTTTACAAGACAATTTTCGTGGCAAAAATTCGTAGAAGTCTCTTAAATATTCACAAAGTTATGACAATGTGCACTAAATGGCACTCTTGAGGAGGGAAGGGTTAAGCTGAAATACAGAATGTGGAAGGAGTATAACCATGTTGTTCAATTTCATTTAAGGAAGCTCGAAAGGGTTTTTTTCGACCGCGTGGAGAATGGATTCCAAGATACACGTGAGCAAATTACCCACATGAAAAATGCGCAAAGCCATGCACGAGGGCATCTGTGTGCGAGTTGAAAACAATCATGGCCTTGTCAAGCAATTAAAAAATATCGGTTTCCCTCTTCTGCTTCCGATGGAACTGTTGCTTTTAGAAGAGAAAAGACGAAAATTGCATTTCCAAAACAGACAGAGAAAAGCTCAAGTGGCACTAAACTGGCGAAAAAGGACGAAAAAGGTTATTTGAAGAGTGAATCGAAAAGAGGATGGTGAAGTCAGATCTGTAGGTAACATTTTGTTTCGCATTAAAAGTTCAAGTGGAAATTCCTGAGCATCTACGCCTGTTAAATTTCTAATAAAAAACTAATGGGCAAGAAACGTTCCTAAATGGATTTATTGTGTTCCTAATTTTTTTCAACCTTTGCTTAAAATTTTTCTCTACTAAAATTTGCACATCATATGTAATATATATTCCTAAAAATTTGACACCTGTTTTCCACTTAACCCCTAGTGGTTCATTTTCACAATTTTGAAGTGACCCAATCCACGTTGCTTCTGTTTTGGCTACATTAAGTTTAAGTCCAGAGGCTTTCTCAAAACGTTCAAGTAATCCAAACAGGGCTCGCGCTGAATCCAAGTCTGATAGGACAGCAGTTGTGTCATCGGCAAATTGCAGTAATTTAGTTTCTAAACCATCTATACTTAATCCTTTAATATTTTCTTGATTCCTTATAGCAATCGCCAGTATTTCAACTGCAGTGACAAAAAGGTATGGAGAAAGGGGGTCCCCCTGCCTCACTCCACGTGCTATATTGAAATAGCGAGAGCATAAGCCGTTGTTTATAACGCAACTTTGAACGTCGTTATAGAAAATATTCACCCATCTTCTAAAATCTGATCCAAAATTGAATTTTTCTAAGCATTTTTCTAGAAAATCCCATTCTAGACTGTCAAAAGCTTTTTCGAAGTCAATAAATAATAAAAGACCGGGTAGTTTCTTAACTTTCGTATATTCCATTATATCCAAAATTGAACGTATATTTTCGCT
>OMLO01005625.1_pt1 | contig 10525 bp, 13 predicted proteins | sample 1674811 | NCBI WGS metagenome assembly OMLO01 (sample SAMN06265003, study PRJEB25207) | coral metagenome | isolation source: Coral host | place: Mexico:La Bocana,Puerto Morelos, Mexico | collected 2008-11-13
CCTCTGCAGAAATTGCCCCTGTGAAATTTCCAGCAATACCCGTGGGGGATGTAGGGGCCCTCAGGTTTAACTTTCTTGTGGGGGTTTGTTTGTCTCGCCCGAAAGGACTGAGCCCTAAGCCAAAGCTCAGAATGTATTTTATCCCAAGTAGCACACTGAGATTGCCTTAGCATGCGGAAGTTTTCATCAGAAAACCTCCAGTTTCCTCCTGATAAGGCTAATTCTCGAACCACGGACCCGTATTTCATAAGAGCTGGGGTATCCCCAGGGATTCTCTCAGCATAGATGGCAACGTAAGTTTGAAACGCTGACATCTATTGGTCTATATTTGTGATAGCCTGCTTCTTTGTGTTTGGGGCCAGCACTACTGATGGTTGTCCCCCTTTAGTGGTCTCGACCTTAAGAGTATAGTGTTCTTCCACTGTGTTAATAATATTACCGTGGAGAAGCAACGCAAAATCAACAAATTCATTCGACCATATCTGTTTCTTAACTTTTTCAGGGACCCGAATACTAAGAGGAATAGCCTCGAGAAAGAAGTGTTCTTACTCTATCCTTCTGGCTTGTCTTGGGGGCCTATCACCTTGTCTATGACAGTGGTGTCTGTGTCCTGGACAGTATGTACTTCCGGGGTACCTGGCCGGCTGTTGTTGCTGGCATCATTTGTAGCTGGTGGTGTGTCTTTTCTGAGGGGCTTCACCGGGTCTGGTACAAACTGTATATGGGATGCTGGTGTCTGTGGCACCTGAGAAGTAGCCAATGCTGCTTTTAAGGCCTGTGAGACTGCGGCAGTAACCGTTGCAACAAGCTCCGGGGTTAGGTGTCCCAAGCCACTCGGACCACGGGGATCTCCACTAGAGGCTAGTGAGTTTTGCTGCCTAGACTGCAGACCTGACGTCCCCGGCGTAGAATTATCAGCAAGTCTCCTTCGTTTGGCTACTCTCTCTTGATAATTTGTGTTTTTGCTCTTGGGAGGCATACTGCATAAAAATAACAATGTGGCCAGCAGTTCACTGGATGACAGGCTCGCATACATAACAATTATTGTCTATTATCAATTCACTAGCACAAATGAAATAAGACATGAAATATAAATAAATAATAGCAGAACCTGGTCATGAATGGCACGTAGCATGGCTCCGGCCGCAATTGCTCAATGACCCCTGCTGCACTGAAGGGTGACTGAAATCAACACGCACCCATCATAGAATAATGAAACACCATTGCAAACCCAAAAGAGGGAAAGCAATGAAGGGTGACTTATCAACCGCACCCGTAATATATCAACAACAGTAGAGGGTGACTAAACCAACAGCACCCATAAAACAACAATAAACTAGAGTGGCTTACACGCACACCCCAGGGAAAATAACCATAATTACCAAAATGCCTTTCCTTAATATATTCCCAGAAATGAATAATCACAGTAATGCCCCGGAATGAATGAAGGCAAGGTAATTGACTTTGGTAAATTACTGTAGTTCAGACAGGGCGAAAAGGATGGCTCCACGATAGCTCTTGTAGAGGGCCCTGTTGCCGCTTCATTAAGGTGAATACCGTCGTCTAGGTATATGTCCACGGCCGGATCAATGAGGCCGCGATGGCGCCAAAATTTGGCTCGTGGGTTGCTTTGCAATTTGTTGCACACTATTGAATTGATTTGCCCGACTCGCTCGTTGTACCCTTCAAAGGGGGGGCGTTTGCGTGGAAGGATCTGGCAAACCACTATAAACTGTATTTTGCACTCGCTGAGTAATAGTTCGGCCAGGGCGACTAGCGACCATGCGGTCGACTCCGCATTGCATGCACTGTCGCACACGTCATTTGATCCCATTTCCAGCACTATCAAGTTGGGGACGTGACTCTTGACATTGTCGAGGTCAAAATGAATTGCTTTATCCACAGTTCGACCTCCGATGCCTAAAATATTGACCTCGCAGACGTTAGCGAGATGAAAATCGCGGCAGTAAAGCGCTTTAGGCTGGCTTTTGTCGATAAATTCGCCCATTCGACGGACAAACGAATGGCCAAACACCAACGCACGTGGTTTAGCAGCGGCCATCACTAATCCAGTTCTGCAGGACAATTATGAACTTAAACAATGTTCAAGTGAAACTAGGTAGCAAAACCAAACCATACTTAACTTTTTTCTCTGCTTTGTAGACTGCTCGGTCCTTCGTTGCCTTGGAATAAAACTTTGAACTGCAAACGAAAGCTTTCGTGCTTGAAGCGAGAGCAAAAAGAGGCCTGCAACCTGGCCTGTTGTAGCTTAAATATAAATTTTACAAAGATCCCGTATGTCACCTGATGTCGGTGAGCAGAACATTAACCAGCGGCGATCAGCATAAAATCATTTATTCTCCGGGGAATAAATTTCCTTTATTTTCCTCAGTTTAGGGGCAATGTTTGTAAGTCAAGAATGCACTATAAACGGATAAGCAAACCGTTTAAACGTTTTCGCTAAAGCGTTAAACGGATGCAAATTTTCTTAAACAGATACGCAAACCGTTTAAACGTTTTCGCTAAAGCATTCAACGGATACAATTTTTTTTAAACGGATAAGCAAACCGTTTAAACGCTTGCATGAAGCGTTTAAACGGGTATAAACGGATTGTAAACGGTTTTGTCATATAAACGGAAAAGCAGTAGTGTCCGTTTTCCCGAAGAAGGTCACATATGCTAATGTCCGATCTCATCCATAGATCAGATTGTAAAGTCACATGTATGTTGTGACTGATTTGAGACATAACACGACATAACACATAACCTTCTGAAACTTGGAAAGTTGCGGCGAACAGAATTGTTTTAAATTTGTTTGAGTTGCTGCTGGCTCCTTTTCCATCTTCCTGCCTAGCAGAGTGGAAAGCTCCGACGCTTTTTGTGGTAGTTCTTCTAGTATCCATTTTCCTTTTCCAGCATCCGAAGATGAAGAGTTGGACGCCATGTTTTTCCATGAAGAAGCAGATTGTAGTGCGAAAATTTGTATACTACTTCATGAAAGTTTGAGTGTTTTCAGTCATCAGTCGTCGATCATCATTCTTTATGACCAGTCGTGAATCTCAGTCATAGCGATAGTGCTCTTGATCATCGATCGATAATCTCAACCACAGTGATCGCGTTCTCAATCATCAATCGTAGCTCATACCACTTTTGAATGGTTTGGCCTCCCATAGGCCTCCTCAAATTCCAGTTCTTCTTCCTCTGGAAAGGACAGTAAATCTGAAGCCATAACCAAGAGAGGACATTATGGTATCTTTCCCAACCTAATGCAAAGATCACTAAACAACATTTTACCGCATTTTGAGGAAGTCAAAGACACAGTCTGTAGGTTATGTAACATGTGCCAGTGAAAATGTGTTACCAGATAACAAAGATCTAGAGGCAAATGTGTTTGAGCCCCTTTAGAACGAGTTCGATACATGCACATCTATCCAGTTTTGTAAATGATAATCCATAAATTTTAGATCCCAGTGGAATTCTCACCTGCTCATGATGTTCTAGTCATCGAAGTTCCAACCAGCTTAGGTTTATCTGAGTTTCAACAACCAAATGGTGGAAATGAAGGACTTTATGTTAAAGAGACAAATACAACACTGTATGAGGAGAGGGAAATTCTGAAACCAACAAATACAGCTACCACTGGCATTGCAGATGAAGTTCGGCCGTGGAACTTCCATGAAGATGATCCTGTTTATTTGCAATAAGGCCTGCAATTACCTTTGTTGGAGATGAAGAGGAATGCTTCAATGACATTTGGAGTGTTTATGAAGACTGAAACCTTGGTTAGTTATTTGGTTAAGTTATTTGGAATCACAAATCCTCAAAATAAAAGACTACTCTTATCAGGAAAAAAACAGCTGGTGGTTTGGACATAAAGGATTTTTCTCTCTTCGACAACATTACAACACAGGCACACTTTATTTGTGTTGTTCAGAAATGGGTTATACCACTGGCTAATTGACTCAGAAGGCTCCTTAATTTACCTGTCGACAAGCTTATTGTCTAGTTTGCTCCGATGAAAGGGCTGAGTATCTTCGGAATTATTGAGCTCAGACGAATGAATAGGACTTGTGACTTTTGGGCGGCGATTCAGTGGATGTATTTCAAAAGAATTTAACAATGAGGCTTAATTATTGTCCCTCAAGTGCGTATCCTTTTGTTCTTTGAAGATTGGTGATTGCGAAAAAAATGTCACCAGCATTTTCATCTCTTTCCACCGAAAACATTTCGCTCATAAGTGGCAAAGGTAATATCTGTTTATTATTGATATGCATTTTACAAGCATGAAAATGAGCGTTTAAATGAAATTTTTGGTCCAGTATTACCGGAGAACCACGCTTTGTTTTGCAAATTACAACGCAATTTGCCGCCGGCGGTAAGAACAGCGGTGACATGTCTTCGGTCACGTCTGAATCAATTTGCTCTTGTTTGTGAGGTGGAAGTCGAGTTGTAAACAAAGAAAAAAAATTTCGAAGTGATTTGTTCCCGACCGATCGCTAAGCTTCTCTTTGGATTAGTTTATTTAAGGTTAACAATCAGATACTATTAAACGACAAAGAAATACATAAGAGTTTGTTTGGATTTGATCGACCATGCGTTTGTCAAAACAACAGATGATATATTCTTATGCAAGCGAAAGAGTACACGGAATTCACAATCCAACACACTCATTTATTTTCTTCTTGCTTAAGAATGTCTACGTTTAATTTGGTGACAACGGGCTGACTTCCAACAGCTAGCTATCGATCGACAGAGTGTTTTTATAAATAATCAAGTGGGCTTCCAGTTCCATAACTTTATATTCACTTGGACTCGTCAAAGCGGTATGATTTTAACAAAGCGATACGTCAAAAATCGTAGCTTAGATTCAAATGAACACTGAAATGAATAAAAAGAGCAAATTTATTGATGAATATTATTCCAGAAACTAGAATGTTTGCGAGTGTTTTTGCAGTGGCTGACATTTGCAGACCCAAGTTGTAACAAGTGACGAAAGGCCAAATTACAGTTGTTGGGAAGAACGATATTCGGTTTCTTTAGAGGGAGAGGCAGTTCACAGTTACCATTCTCTAGTTGGGTAATTCCTTCCCTGGCTATGGCGAGGATTTTTCTGTCTTCTTTGGAAAATCCTGATCCAGGAATAGATCCTTCTGAGAAGTCCCGTTCGAACATCTGTCTTACAGAGAATTGATTTATTTCTTCTTTGGTTTGTAAATTAAGAACGAAGCTGCAGTTGCTACAGCGACTAGTATTAACTTCACATGTAAGGATCCGATTACAAGACAACACTAATTGCTCTCCACAATTGTACTGCATGTCTTCTGCCGGACCGACAGGGCCAATTATTTCCCATCCTAGGAGGGTGCAGACGGCATACAGGTCTTCTCCCTTACCCAAGATGACTTCTTTAGGCTTAATCGCCTTTGGATAGTTACAGCCAATGAGCAATCCGATTTCCAAGCCTTCTTCATACGGCATAATCTTGTCTTGATGAGATGCCGCCTTGTCGAGATGCAGCCACGAGGCTGCGACTTCAGGATTAGGAATTTGGTCCCTTCTGGATGGTGTCTGGTCTCTGGAGTAGGTTCTAGGTGGCTCGACTTGAACCTGCTGGTTATTATGCTAAACTACCAATCCATCCACTCTACAAACATTGATTTCCTCACTTCCAAGCATGGTGCTGAGAATAAGTTTCGAGTCAACTCCAGGGATTCCAAATTTCTCTTTCACGACAGTTTTGATAAACGTAGTGTCACTGGCAACACCTAATAATGCATACACCTTGACTTTAACCTTGGGGTGGCTCATGTGATGCACATACACTGGAATGATCAGAGTTTGTTACAATGCCATGCCAACTGACAGCGCTACACACACTGGCATTGAGGTTGGAGCTTGTACTTTCATCCACGACCCCTGAAGTTGCTTGAATCAGAGCAAGGTGATTCAGAGGTGTTCTGCTGGCTGTTAGACCCTTCTCTGTACGTAGGGTTATGAAGAGGAGTCGGATGCTGCCTACCGCATTTCTCACAATTTAGCCTGACTCGACAGTTCTTTGATTGATGACCCTTTTTTAGACCTCCAAAACAGAGGCCTTTCGATCTAACCAATTCGAGGTGCTTGTCAATGCTTTTCCTGTACAGTTCTCCACACTTGTCATGTTGGTGGTTACTGCCACAGAAGGAGCATGAACTTGGCGGCTGTTTCGGCCTTTGCTCTGCATTAGACCTTCCTCTGCTCTTGGCTTGCGGGGTACGAGAGGAAAATGATGCAAAACTGTTAGCTCCTGGCCTTCTCTTTGTCTCTTTGTCTGCTTCTTCTCTCACAAACTCTACTAGGTAATGGAAGGATACGGTTCTCTCCGTTTTCCTCAGGACATCGCGTGCCTGATGGTACCACCTAGAGCCTGACTTCAGGGACAATTTTGTGCTTATTTCTTGCAGTAACCTTGATGAGTTTAGTTCATCGATGTGCTTGAAGGACTGCATGGCTCCTTCACAACAAACAAGAAAATCAGAGAAATCTCGAAGACTGGAACTATCTCCAACAATTTGTGGCCAATTTTGCAATTTAGCCTTATAAGCTTTGGCTACTCGAAATGGGTTACCGAACCGCTGAGCCAAGAGCTTACGAGCTTCTTCATAACCCTTGTCCAAAATCCAGGTCAAGAAACCTTTCACGACTTCATGGGCCTTACCAGTAGTATACTTGCACAAAAAGTAAAGTCTGTCTTTTCCGGAGTCAACCTTCTTATCTATCATGGCTTCGAAGGCAGCAATGAATGTCGGGTAATCAAAATGACTACCATTAAAAACAGGTGGTTCCTGAGAGGGAAGTGTACTAGCTCTTTGCTGGTTGACAACTAGAGTGCCTAATTAGGCTTGTCTCGCTTGGAGGCTGATTATTTGTTTAAGAGCCGCGCCGTGAGGTCTTGTTAGTTCGTTTTGCTTTGGAGCATAACTCATAATTATCTTGATTAGTGCCTTTGTTATTTCGAGATGTCAGTGGCTCGAAAGGAAGTGCTTCCGGTGTGAGCATTGAAGGCTCATGTTTTATCACAGTTTCCCTGGCATCGAGTTTAGCTTCACGGGTACTTTCTTCGCACTTTTCATCTAATTTCATATCCTTGCTAGCTAGGCTGTCCTTCGCTCCTTCATTCATGACCAGTTTGATCGCTTCTTCTTCATCATCTGCCAAGGCGATTTCCTTTTCCAGTTGAATTTTTCTTAAATTGGTTTTATGTTCCAGATACTTCATTTCAACCTCCAGTTTCACTGCTCTGGCCGCTGTGTCCACTCTCTTAGACATGACAGAAGAACGAAAACTCCTTGAAGAACCCGAAGCCTTTGTTCTTCCTGAATGACTCAACTTGGTTGACTTGGTCTCTTGCCTACTAGTTTTGAACTCTTCAAGCATTGGCTGTTTGATTGAATGAAGCGTTTTGGTTAGCCGCATTCGACATTCGGTAAACTCGCGATCACACAGATCAAATTCTAGATAAGCGGCAACTTTGGTGCTTTCTTCCTGAAGCAACTGCTTAAATGATTGATATGCCTGGTTGAACTCCTCTTTAATTGCATCCAAGACATCCCTTTCTTTTTCTAAGACTTCGCTACCGGGATGGGAGTCAAGCAGTGTGTAAATCCTTCCAACGCATTTACGCAATTTAGTTTCCACTTCTTTTTTCCTTGCAGCGTAAATTTCCAATTGATAGGTCCTGCCCCTATCGGTCAAAGTCCACTCATGTGGTTCTCTTAAATCTGGAAGATTGTATTGCGTGCCACAAAGACTCTGTATTTCATTCAAACCAAATCCTCTTAGATCACACAGTTCGTTTGAAACTTCTGCGGCTTGTTTCTTCTCCACCGAGAGAATCTTTCGAACTGTAGATCAAGGCAACCGACTACCACTATCACTTATCCTTGACAAACTGTAATTCCAGCCAAAGGCGTCAATTGGCAATATTTTACTGTAGCAGCAAGCGAACATTGTAATGAACTGGGTTTTTAACGAAGGAAACTACTAAACAAAACAATCTTGACTAGCTCAAAGACTTTTAATCTGCGTGTAATCATACAGGAACGTGGTTGATATATTCAATTATCGTAGAGTATGAAATTACATGTCAATCAAACATATATCGGATATTGGTATTATTATTACAAACATCAAGGCCAAATGAGGTGCCAAGAAAAATCGCGACCAAAGAAAATACCAATGCAGAGAATATTTTATGGAGACCAAGCCAACATTGAAAGTAGATTCATTCGATTTTGTAAACTGCAAATGAATTTAAGAAAGGAACTAGCATAAACAATTATATTCTGTTGCAACACGTGGTGACTAATGAAGTATATGAACCTGAAAGCAATGAAAATATTGACTACAAAAAACTAAATGCCACAACATAGACAAAAAAATATACATGTGTAGAAGAACTACCGAAATAAAAACAAGCGAGCTTGCCCAAACACGAGATTAAAGAAAATTCAAGACACAAAGGGGCAGTGATTACAGAAAACATAACATATAAATATGAATTTATAACAAAAAGGAATGCTAATTCAGATAAATGGGGCAAGGTACGACAATAAAAGAAACAAATAAAACTTACTATCGGTCCCTGTACACCAGTGGCTTGATCAAACAACTAATAAGAATGGCAATATCTGCAGAGTATTACATATGAGGACTAAATCGGCAAGTGAAAGAATATCTGTGTAAAGAATCAAACGTGAATTAAAGGAATCGAATAACAATTATAACACAAAACTTAGTCATGCAAAGTCACGCTAAGTCAGGCATTTACTCTTTTAAAATACATACATAAATAACTTCATTCATTTAACAAATCGTCAACCACACTTACCTGTTTGGTCAAATTCAAGAAATCTTGCCAGCCAAGGTCTGAAATTCTTGTTTTAAGCTTCAACAAAAGGTACACCCAGTCTGGTACACACATACACTCTATTCTTTTCTGCTATACCTCTTCAGAAAGGAAACTGGACAACCAAGGATAACTCCTTTCTTGTCCACCATCAAATCAAATACTGCCTTCACAGTGCCCTGAGCGAAATTTTCCTTTCCTGACCAGAGGGAACAGTCCCCAAGAGCAGCCCTGCAATTCTCTCCTTCGCTTTCACAAATCTGCTGAATCTTGGCCATCAAACCTTTGGTAGATTCATGGATTTTCACTTTCTTGGTCTTTGTTGATAGATCTTGTTCTAACTTAAGTTCAGTGATGGTTTTTTTCTTAGATGGCTTAGGAGTTTGAGGCAGAGAGGGCTTTTTGTTGCATTTCGGCACGTTTTGATAACATTTTGGCAGGTCAGTGGTGATGGTGGACTGTTTGCTTGGAGCCATAGGAAACTCAAAATTTCCCTTTTTAATGCTACCACTTCTGCCTACAGGGTATTGGCCTTCTTTGGCCTTCAATCGTTTTACTTCAGCTTCCCTGCCTTCTACTTGAGAATTGTTCTGTGTGTTATTAATCCTAAAGGCATTGGTAATCACAAAACAAGCAAGTGAACAAAAGTACCTTGTCCGGATAAAAGGGCACCTGTACTGCGACTTCATCCTTCAAATGCCAAGAAGAATTCCAAAACCTGTGGTAACGAATACCTCTTCAGAATACCCCTTGGCCGAAAACCACTTTGAATGGGTGGGAAAACCATCTTCCTCTCTCAAGTGTTCGAACTGTACACACATGTATTCTGATGGAAATAGCTTTCCCGTGGAAGAAGAGCAGAAGACAGATGGCTTGGTAGAACAGAGACTCAGTGGTTTAATGAGGTTTGTATAATTCAAACGATGGTGTTTCATTTGCAGTCAGCGAGTCCATTACAGTGAGGGCATTTAAAACTTTTTGAGAACAAGTTGGTTGCGACAAAGAAGCACTGAATGGCTTTAATCGAGCATTAGAAATGCATATGTGTTTTGTTAGGTTGAGTGTTGCCACCATAGTATTCACACAAGATAACGTATCACTCAAGTAGAAGTTACTACTCTGGTTTTATTTCTCTTGGTCAATCATATTTATATGCATAATTAACAAGGCATATCTTCAGTGGATCTAGTCGTAGCAAACCAAAATGACATTCTTAAGGTATAACACTAATATAATAATAATAATAGTAATAACACTTTAGAATTGGGTTACTTAATGAAAACACACATGATTCACTGCAACTCTGAGTTTCGTACTTACGCACTCATCGCTCAGATTTAATTAAGAAAAACCCTATCAGCTAGTATATATATATTTACAATAAGTAGAACAATAGAGGAAGCGACGCATTAATTACAATGGGTGAGTAAGGTGGATCTATTGCAACAAAGGAATGTGGGAAGTGAACTGTCTAAACTAAAAACTAAAAGCGTAGGACCGTAAAACAATAGTTATTGTATAGGATAAGTGTCAATTGTTCTTTAAGTAAAACTTGTTTTCGTGTCGGCACTTGGAAATTAGTTCAGATCGTTTGTTCAGGAGATTGTTATTGCTGTGTTTGATAATATAAAGTTTTTC
>OMLO01005626.1_pt1 | contig 10524 bp, 7 predicted proteins | sample 1674811 | NCBI WGS metagenome assembly OMLO01 (sample SAMN06265003, study PRJEB25207) | coral metagenome | isolation source: Coral host | place: Mexico:La Bocana,Puerto Morelos, Mexico | collected 2008-11-13
CGCCATCACTAACCGCAGACACAAAACTCTCAGCGTGAAGCGATACTTCCAGTTTTTACCTCTTGCGTCCCCTCATGTCTTCCCGAAGCTCCACTGAGGTAATTTTTACACATAAGCTTGCCCCACCGTAGGGCAAATGCCCAACGAATGTCCACACGTGGGGAAAAGCGAGCTTGGAATTAAGTGTCAGCCCTACCCCAACAATTGCATTGACTCAGATATTTTGCCTTGTGGAACCCAACGGTGTAGTCGTTCAACAATATGTAAAGCACTGAAACTTAATGGTGTTTTTGTATTTTAAATTCCAGTGATTCAAGTGCCGTTCTTTCAAAATGACGGCTCGTCTGTCACATGTTAGCGACAACGAGGTTACGCAAGATGAAGTAAAATATCTTCAGAAAGAAGGCAAGGATTACTGCTTGGCGCACGGAATGGTTTATAAAGACTCTAAAGGAGAAATAAAACATATTGCCTTCACCTTGTATCCATCACCCATTCCATTGAAGCTTTTCACAGATGCAAAGGACGTGCAGACAGATTTTAACCTGCTTGTACACAAAGTGAGCCGGGACTACGAGTTTACAAAGAACGCGCTTTTGAGGTATTCCAGTTACTATTTTTATTCCCTGACCATCTCTATTGCCTCTGGATGTCCAGAAATATTATTTGTTGCTGTAGCCACTCGCTGCCCCCTCGCTTTCTCGTTCGATCGTTACTTGCTTTTATTTGGAAACTGTTGGCGCCACAGCAACTGATTCCGCCTCAACCGGTCAAGTCTTTTTCTTATGGGATTCGACGGATGGAGCTCGCTTTTCTTAAACTCTGCAATCATATCACATAAAGTGGAGGGACGTTGAACACATATTTAATAATAATGCAAATTATTTTGCTTGCTGTTCGGTTTTTGGCGATCAAGTTAACAAAGAGGTTCCATATTGCCGTACGTCTATTCAGTATTAGTATCACCCAACTAGTGGACTAATGCAAATCCTCCATTTTGATTGGCTACGCTACTAGGGGACTATTAGCAAAAGTCATCGAGTAGCGAAATTCTTTCGTTTTATTCCCCCAAAAAACCTTTCTTTAACTTGCATTTTCTAACTTTATTATTGCTTTTGTCTTGCCTGGGCTATTGACCCGTAGCCCTTGCGGGCTGCGGGTCTAATTGTTAATTATGAAAACGTCCAAGTTATTCTCGCATTTTGATTGGTTCTCGCCTATGATCTATTAGAGGACACACGCACGATTGGCGTCATCGTTACATAGGTTTTCCTTCCGTGTTTTAAAATGGCGGAACGTTCTGAGAATTCATTTAATATTTTACGTGACTGGGCACAGATAAGGTACAAAAAAGTCTTGTCGGGGCATTGAACAGGTACGAGAAGCAAGAAGAAGTAACAAAATGCCGTTTCTTTTTTAGAAAATGACTCAGATCAACCTCGTTCCCAGGGCTTTTCCCTTGAAGGTGGGAGGGGCGGGAAAATACTCGAGCAATCTCAGTAGGCAGTAGAGTGAGAATAAACCAAACACAAAATTGGTCTTGCTTTCTATCAAATTTAACAAACCAAATAAACAAAATGTTTATTACATTAATTTATTTTAAAAATTCAACTTTTCTCAGCTCAAAATAATTGTTGACACAGATTAATGTTAGGAATAAAACATCAAACCATCACTTGTTAAAATCAGTTAAAATAAACACGTAACCTTGCTTTCCGACAGGAATGTTCCAGTCCTTTTCAGGGCGCAGCAGCGAACAAAGTAAAACTCACTACAGCTCAAGGCCAGCTGTATAATGTCTCTGATACTATGTGAAACTGATTTGAGAACCACCAACCACAGAGGGTACAAATTTCCACCGCCACTAACGCTCCCTTTAATTTAAAGCTTGAATCGAATGGCCTTCAGTGTTGACCGCAACTGCAAGTTTTTCAAGCGTATTTTTTCAACTCCTGCAGTATTCAAGGCAACATCCAAGATTTTCGGTTCAGAGGGCGGCTCTGATGACGAAAACTGCCTTGATTTTTCCAGCATTTTCTTCAAGATTTGTTGATTACGCAGTTCAGTTCTGCTTTCGTTGTAAGTTTTCATTCCCCGAGAACCTATTCGAGTCAAGTTTGACAGTAGCGTGATCAGATTTTCCTGGACCAATCTCAATTCTTTGCCACGCACGGCAATCGATGGCATTGCTTCATTTTGTATAGACAACAGCGTCAAATTAGAGATAACGCCAAAGTGGGCAAAGGCCGGCTTTCGAGTAATGTTGAAAGATCTTGAAATAATATTGTGTTTCTTTAAAAAAATAAAACAAATAGATTCCATGTTGCCGTCAAAATGTGGGAAGAACATCAGTTAACACTCGGCTATCGCGTCGTGTGTACGTCATCTGTAATCTATTACTGAACAGATTTTATTAACAGTTCCATCCATTTTTTCATATCTACAACTTAGCACAGTGGCTGCTGATCCCTTTACATCGAGACTCTTTGACATTTATGAGAAAGTCTGGGAACAAGGAAATGCTCAGGTTAGTGGCATCAAGCTCCCTAACTCCTCCTCACCCCATCCACCCTAACCTGCCCATCCTCCACCCATCATCTAACTCATAACGGGCTTCACGTTCTTTCTTACGCTGTAATACACTTGAGGATTCATTGGCAGATTGTAATTCTATAGGATGCAGGAAATCTTTACTGGCTTTCTCTGGACTGAGTAAAGTCAAGCTAGATAAAGCTCCGCCGAAATAAATAGCATGCGGCATCGGACAGAAAGAAATGTGACGCAGAAAGAAATGTGACGCACTGTTTTTATTTTTCTTCTTTCAGTCAATCTCACTAGGGATTTTCCGTTCTGACTACTTGATTGAAACCACAGACGGATTAGAAAACCAATCCTCCAGTTATAGTAGCATCAAGCAGGTTGAAATAAACACCATATCTCTCGGTGGAATCTCGTTTTCCTGTCTTGTTCCCGACATGCATAGGTAATTAACGCGTAACTCTCTAACTGTCAAGCTTATCTTCTTATATCGCAAATCGAGTCTCAGGGATATAACCAGAAAGACGTAATAACGGTTTTAAAAGTTTAAGTTTAGGTTTACTATTTACTTACTTGGTCTACTTTCAGCCAGGAATGTTTCATTTATGACACATTTGTCGTCCTCCACTTTCCAGATATCTTTTACATTCAATGGGACGAGAAAACAAGGTAATGTGATGTAGAGTATTTCTAGAGTATGTCGGTGACATTCCTTGCCAGAAAAATGCGTCAAAACGAAGAGGAAAAGGCTGCAAATGGAGAGACATCAAGCTTGTGGAAGGGTTTTATTTAATGATTCTCAGAATTCTAGTCCTCTCTGAATTATCGGCCATGCTAAGAGTGTTACCCAAGACTATTTGCCATTCTTAGGCAAATTAACTCTTCCACTGCCGTGGACTGAGTGATGTACGTTATGTAAGTTAACGATTTGTAATGTGTGATTTGTCAAGGTGCCTCCAAATCCCGCATTAGATGAAGCAGCTGATGCTCTCATTAGGGCCTGGGAACTATATGGATCAGACAGGTTAGGGCAGTTTGTTATTGTTTACTTATTTACTTGGTTGTTTGTTTAGTTTGTCTAGTTCACCGCTTTATTAACATCTTTTTTAGTGCCGTCATCATGTTCGTTGTTCAACCTGACGAGGTCAATGTTTATGACCAAAGGCTGTTGGAATACCGTATTCATGAGAGGTAAACACTTAATGTTAATTGAATGGCACACTCCCATAGAATTAACAATGGATTTTATTTATTATAACTAGTTAAACCATTGTCGGAAATGGACACTTAATGTGTCCACGGCTTAGTCAGAATGTATCCTGACAAAACTTGCGTTTGATGTGGGTACGAAAAATTATAAACACAAGAAAGCAGTTTAAGAAGTAGAAATTTTGATCTCTATCCCATTAAATCAAAACAAAGAACTATGCATGCCCTTATAGGATCTGTTGCCCTTATTCTTGTCTCTGAGTTTTCCTTTCTTTGTTACGTTTGTACTTTTTTCTGTTTATTCAGGAACAATGCTGTAAAAGTGATCAGGCGGAGCCTTAACGACATTTTTAAAGACAGTAAAGAGGGCAACGATAAATCCATCATTGTGTGAGTTTCTTTTTGTCTGTCAGAGAATAGTCGACGATGATTGAGTCAGATGTGTTCTTGGATTTACAACAGAACAGGACACGATAACGGCCTATTAAATGAATAAATATATTTTGCAGGATGACCATTTATAAAAGCTGCTATCTGCATGAGTCCTGTTGTGAGTGAATAGCTTTATGTAATTTATCAGTGTTATTAAAACAAGGTACTGCTGTTTTGTCACAAGACTTGACTGATGGACTTTGTCAGTAGCTAACATATTCTTCACATAACATTCATTTTGTCAAGATAGCCTGTTGAAGTGATAATTATATATACGTCACGTTGTGTTCTTTTGTGAACAGGAGCGGATTTGAAGTTGCCGTGGCATATTTCAGAGCAGGCTACACACCCAAAGATTACCCCACAGATAAGGTGAGTCGATTATGGCATGATATTCACTGTCGGTACAGTGTAACAAGAACGGCACTGAAATTAACTTTGGGGGACACGAAATCTTTCTTTCATACCTCGCATTGCTATTTGAGTATTAAAGCATAAAAATCCTTAGCTAATTCTACATAGTCAGGCAGATGTGTAAACTTAAGCTTATCCTTAAATTGTTAGAATTAGGTGATCGTTGTAGGCTCATTGCTAAAATGAAATCACGAGTAGTAGCGAATAAAGGAGTCCTTGCGGCTAAGTTAACCTATCAGTTTTTGTGGTTTATGTTGCAGTCTAATGAGTGATAATAGTTCAACGACTGTTTCAGGAATGGTCAGCTCGTTTAACATTAGAGTTGTCCCGTTGCATTAAATGCCCGACGGTGGCGCACCAGTTGATGGGAACCAAGAAGATACAGCAAGTGTTAAGCGACCCTAGGGTCTTAGAAAGGTATAACCACGAACCTCTATTCACAGGCCACATAACTCTTTCTCCACTCACTCCTTAAACGTTAGCAACGTACTCGGAAGGCTATACATTGCCTAGCTAGCACGTGCACAATCGCGAAACGCGTAAAAATCTTATTATATGCGGTGAACACAATTAGCCAGGATTATATCTTTTCCTTGCATTTAAATCAAGACTTACAACTCGGCCTTCGGTGTACATGTGGGACGAAATGCATTGGGAATAGTTTTAAGACTTTTAAAGTTGGGGATAAGTTAAGAGTTGTTCAAAATTGTTAGTGTGTCACCATTACGTGTTAACTAACATTAGCAACACCTTTCGTTACCAACACGTTTCGTTAGCAATTTTACGAGGCGATAGATAACTGGTCAATGATCCTTATGTTAGAATTAACACTCTTGCATCTGATATATGAGGTGTGCATGGCAAACACACGTTCGCACAGTGGATTGGTAGTAAATTTATATATGGGTTATTGACCAAGCGTAAGGTGAAGATCATGTTACATACGTTGGCGAGGAAAACAAATTAAAACTATTAAGTTGCAAATGTTGGCGTAATGTAATGTTGTCACATTTGCTACTTCTACATATTATTGAACTTATGAACAAAACTCAGCGTGACACAAAATGAAACTGAAATTTCAATTAAAAGAAAATACAAACATTAAACATACACACAGCTAAGATTATGTCTTATCAAGTTTTTGGCCGCTCATATTCTGCAAACGGAAAAAAGGCTTTTAGTTGACTACCATGGGAGAGAAGGACAGAGGTGAGGACCTGTGTGACTACTGTATCGGAACCGTAATTTGCACTCTGCACTATCTGAGATTGTCTCAGTAGTTTTTTTTTCGTGTTTATGGATCGAAAATGAGTCGTGGTCCATAAACACCGAAAAAATAAGAGGTCAATATTCAGCCATCTTCACCGAACAAGCGTGGTCGCTAAGCAAGTTACTGCGCGTACTCCCGAGCGGGCAAGAAAGCGCCATCCAGGTTGTGCCTGTTATATACCCTTTAAGTAGATCTTAACATTTTCCAGGTTCCTACCTGACAGTGAATCAGTAGACAGAGTGAGAAAAACCTTCACTGGATTGTATACTCTGGACCCGGTAATGTATATGTCCACTCAATTGTCTCCGGCTTTCAAATCATAGATTCCGATTTTTTTAATATCACAATTAGAAGTCCTGTATTCAGTAAACTTGAGATGAAAAGAATCTGTAAATTATTTTCAAGTTTAACTTTCTCTGTTTTTAATATTCCTTAACCTTTTTCATTTGTTTACTCGTTTCTTCTTTCCTCTGTTTAGTAATCGACATTACACCTTGAAATTTTGATATTTTTGCAATAAAAATTACTTGCCTCAATGCCTTGTTGTCTTTTCTACTGTCACCTCGCTTTTCGGCTCGATTCGAAAGCGAGTTATAGCTTTATGGTTCTCCACTTATTCCATTTTTCCTGGTTAATAACTTCTGGAAGTTATTACTGTATCGTTAGCCCTAAATTCGTTTGCATAGCGTGAAATGTTTGCTGTAATTTTAGGGACCCAAAGGCGATCGTAATATGGAGTGTTGTCTTCAAATGGTAGAGAAATTTGTTCTTAAGCCTCAGAGGGAAGGAGGAGGTATAAAAATAATGAGTAACACCAGGTGATCGTCAGTGTGTATAATTCGTTAAATGATTAGGTTAAATTAAATAAGTACAATTTCGCCCTCATATCACATCTCCTATGATCTGCAAACTATAGAGTCGAGATAACACAGGATATCCAAGTTTCGTTAAATCAGAAGAGTGCAAATATAAATATCAAGTAGGAACTCACATAATTATGTAAAAGTTGAGCAGGTGCATTGGTCAGTGCATTTTACACTAAAAGACTAGTATGCTATATATATTGTAATTTGACTTATGGACCATATGTTAGAAGCCTGCCAAAAAAGAGATTTATTAGCCATTACAGAGGCAAAAACAAACCGACGTCATATCGCAACAAAGCTTCACACATTTCACGGCCTTCAACTGGTTACTAATTATTTGACCACCACAGGCAATAACATCTATGGTGAAGACATCCGTCGCACATTACTTGACAACTCTGAAAACAGGGCTCAGTATATACTGATGGATCGTATCTCATCTCAAATTACCAAGAACTTTATCGTTCGTCAGGAATCTTCAAGTGTAGGTCCCGTTGACGTCATTCCTGAGCTTGGAATTGTGGGTATTTTTATCTGGTTAGTTGTCATTCATTACTTGCTTAGCAGTTGCAATATAAAAATTATTATTAAAAAGACCGTTTGAGCAAAAGCAAGTTTGAGGCATGCTGTCGGAATTTTAAGAGTACAGTATAATTTGATTTGTCTTATAGGACTAAAATCAGTCTGTTAGGTGAATATCTAAAGACAGATACATGTTGTGTATTGAGAGCAGCGCATGAGAATGAGTGCATTTTGATTGGGTCAATACCTTTTACATTATTAATGAATTGTGCAAGTCCAAGTAGAAATATGGCCAATTTACTGACGTGATTTATTGGACGTTGCAGTATTGCAGAATTATAGTTAAAATAAACCTGATATCGATATCAAAGAAAGCGTAACACGCGGTAGAGCCACGTTTGTGGCGTTTTCTTAAGTGAAGTATTCTCATTTGTCGCTTCAGTACTTGATTGCAGCTCAGCCAAAAAAAAACAAAAAAATATGAGACAATAACAAATATATTCTGCACCCATATGGCTTTCACTGAGTATGATACCTGACAAAAATCATAGGATAGGGAATGGCAAATTAATTCAAGTTTCTTGTTTCAGTCGCGGAGATGAAGTGCTGGTCAACAAAGAGGGAGGTTACCTAGTGAGGACCAAAACGACTGAGCATGCGGACGGTGGAGTGTTTGCTGGAAGGGCTTGCTTTGACAGTCCATATATGGTATAACATGGACATATTTGGTACATTGAGAAGTGTGTTCTTGCAAAGTCAACAGAAACATTTGAATTTGACCTTGATTCTCAAATACTCGCTGGCTATCTGGTCTTCTTTCCAAACAGTGTAGAAGTCGTCGCCATTTTCTTTTTTTTAAATCTTTGCTTGCATAAGTTAACAGATTACTTCAAAGTGTTGTTCGATAGCTTTTATTTGACTGGTCGCACAGGATTAAAGTTTGATCTGTAGGTTAAAGCAACTAACAGCTGATTGATAAACGTAGCGCTGTTGAGCTAGGGTTACGACAAATTCAGCGCATGGCTGGAATTGAGCATTTAAATAGCAATCCAGAACATTATGTTGAGAGTATGGTAAACTTGCCAAAATTTTACATACAAACAGTGTCAAAACCAGGAATCTGGCATGACAATATAATTATCCAGGCATCCAATGCATGCTTTCAACTGTATTGACTCGAAAGCACTCGGCTAATCCTTCATTCTTACTAGTAGAACTTTATTTTAACAGTACATTTCTGCGTGAGCGTTAAACTTCACTAGAACTGCGTTACCGCTGTAAAGTAGTACATTAAACACTTGTGAACAAAGACGTTAGCGAAAAGTACCTTGATATACATGTATCAATCTCGACCTGATGTAATCAAGTTGCCACGTTAACGATTTGTTCAATTTTGGTCGCAATTCATAGACCAACAAAAATGAATAGGAATGTGTCGTGTAGCACCTAGAAGAGTTCGTTATTTTATTCCTGACGTCTGGTTTTAATAACTGTCCGTTTTAGCTTTCATTCACGCTTATTATACTTGTCTTTTCCACTCTGGGTCCGCAAGTGTGATACTCGCATTTGATTTTTGATATGTGTTATTTTCCGCGCTACTTGTAGAATATGTAAAAATGGTAAATGGATGGAAAAGATGGGGCCTTTTTTATGTTCATTGTAGATAGAATAAACAACTGTTGTTTGTCGTGGTTGGGTGTTGTATAATGTGGTGGTAAACCACATTTCTAAGCAAAGAGAATTAAAAATATGACACGTAGCGGAGTGTTTTTGACGAACCTCGAGGTGTTTGGAAAAGTGGTGAAACACAGTCTAGAGTGCTTGATATATATTATCAATCAAAACTAAGACTAAGGAGAAAACGGAGAAATAAATCGAGAAAATCTATCATGATACTAAGAAGATAGAATGATCTAGATTGTCCCCCAGTGAGATTTCTATGATTAGTTTTTTCCGTTTTCTCTTTAGTGTTTTAGTTTATAGATCATCCCCTCTTAATGCCAATTACAATCAGATATCGAAACAATCTCACGGTCACAATTACATTTATTTCACTAAACTTGATGAGTGTGCGTAAGTCAAATAGAAAAACCAATGCTTCGATCCGGCTTAACTTAAATGGACGTCATGCCGAGATCACTTGTCCTGGCTAGCCCCTTAACAGAACTGCTACAAGGCTGTCATGCCCGGTCCTCAAGAGGCATTGTTCTATCTCATACACGTTTTCCGGGTCAAAATGGGTCAAAACCTTTCTAGGGAAACAACGACTTGAACTCTCGACTCGCACGCGATCAGGTCGTGCACCTTGAGACCGAGGCAAATTTGTGTGCCAGGCAGCGCAATTTCATAAAGCCATTGAAGTCGGGCAACGTTTCTCACTAGAGAAGGCATTCACTATCCAAGAAAAGGGATTTATGATTGCAAGAGCACATTAGATTAACAAAAGGGACAATTTTAACACTTTTTTTTGTTTTCATGCTTTTAATTTGGCGCACAAAATGGGTCGCCCGCGTTCGGCAACTCTCTCTCGGAGAAGTCGCAACAGCTACTTTCATGGCCTCCCGGATGATCATTTGAGAGAATTTTTTCTGTTATCTCATTCTATTTCGCTCGAATCTTATGTTAAGGCTTTCCAGCTGAGTATAAAATTCTTAACAATATGCTTTACACAAATAAAAAATATTCAAAATTGGTTACAGAACAGATGATGTTACGGTACGATGTGAGGCCGAACCAGAAACGTTATACCATATCCTTTTCCAATGCTCTTACTCGAGGAAATTTTGGAACAATTTTGAATCTTATTGGTGCCTCAGTTTTATCAAATCAACAGGCTCGTCTTTCTTTGAAGAATGTTATATTTGGTATAATATCTAAACAATGCCCTGTTTTTGTGGGACTGCAGAAGAAACCAAATACATCCTAAAATTCAAAGTTATCAAAACAAACTAGCAAAAAAAGTATGCTTAAAATAAGTAACAAGGATTATTTTAAAAAAATGGATATTTAGCCCTGATTAGAAATAAAATCAATATGTAGATAGGTTAAACACGTAAGTAACCAAAGAAACAATTTAGATTGATTCGCCCTTTATAATTACGAAATTATTCCTTCATTAACTTTTTTGTGTGTGCCTTGGTTCTTGTTGTCTTTTTTTTTCTCGCATAATTTTATGTTTTGTCATTTGTAGCATAACGTGTTGAGAATTATATGATTTGTAGGCTCCAAACTCCAATAAACATCCGGCCACGTAATACGTAAAAATAAACAATG
>OMLO01005627.1_pt1 | contig 10524 bp, 6 predicted proteins | sample 1674811 | NCBI WGS metagenome assembly OMLO01 (sample SAMN06265003, study PRJEB25207) | coral metagenome | isolation source: Coral host | place: Mexico:La Bocana,Puerto Morelos, Mexico | collected 2008-11-13
ACTTTATTATTACCTGTAAACGTGAACCTCAGCAGGCATTTATAATGAGCCGGTAACACTATTTTTTTTAGTTATTATTTCTTTCGTTAATTATGTCTTTTGGCTATTTTTTATTTAATTTTGCATATATTTCTCGTATTTATTATAACGTTTTTGATGTTCCGAACTGTTCTTTTCCCTGGTTTTATCGACGGTCGTTGTGCACAAAAATGAATCACGCTTGACCCTTATTTTGTAAAACTAAAATGAATTGATCACAAACATTAGTGTGCTTTGTTTTTACTGTCCGAGAATTTTTAAGCCCATTTCAGCCAGTCGATTTAAGGCTTAAAGAATTGTTTATCTTGTCTGTAACACAGCCAAGACATTGTGATGCAAATTATGCCGTTGCTTTAAAAAGATCGTGATCGGACTGTTTGTTGAGTAATTCAACACTGCAAACTTAAAGTGCGCCCTGGTTTTGCGCAGAACACAGTCGCGTCAGCAGTGAAACTGACAAGATGAAATACACCCTTCTCGTCCTGCTGGCTGTCTTTGCTGTGGATTGCATGGCGGTTACGATCCCTTCAAAGCGAAATGAGCAAAGTGAGTTGCTTGATAATTAACGATTTTGGACGAACTCTTGAACCTCAGTCGAAACTAAATGTTAATTAGCGCGCGAAATCTGTTTTCTGGTGAATGGATGTTTATCAGCCTGATTGTACTAATGATCTTAGCAAATCATGATATTAATTTCCCCTAAATGATAACGGGAAACGCTTTTATTAACGCCTTCAGGTCTATTTTTTCCACTGTTGAATGGGTGACCGATATGATCTTAGTACAATGTCAAAATCAAATCTTCTCAGTTCTACTGAAAGACTGTGTAACAAAATGCAAGGAAGTTTTTTCTTCAATCTATACGTTATTGAACTAAATATACCACAAGTGTCTACTCAACTAAAAGAACCATAACAATTTTGATGTTCTCTTTCCCAAGCGTGAAGACTACCGGAAAGTTTTCACTTTTCTTCGAAAGCTAATGACGATAGAATTTCATGGGTGTTTCGCTGATGTGATGACATCGGAAAGAAGCACCAACTTTAGAAAGTAATGATTGTGCTCTGAACTATAACTAAAAAAAGAACGATAAAAAGGATTGTAACGATTTACAACAATTCACTTAACTTTCACATCTGAGACCTGTACAGATCCACTAATAAGAGTGTTTGCAACTATCTCCGTAAGTTCAGAATAATATTGCAATACACAAACAAACATTCCTAGACTTCCTAGACTAAAATCAAAAGCGAAAAATGCCGTGACGCTATCATTAATTTGTTAAATTAGATCCCTTAATATGTCTCCTAAGTTGTCGTGACAAAGAAATAGAAATCCAGTGAGGAAAAACCCAGGCTAAATGCGAAAGTTTCTATTTTGAAATCTCTGCGGTGTTATAGTCGTGTTCTCACAATTTGCAATCATTACAGTCTTTTCATGGAACTAGAATTTTTATGAATTTAATTTCCGCATTTCACGACAAGGCGTGTACGTCGTAGAACTAATATCCGAAGACGTCAGGAATTCAAAAACGACTAAGTAACATACAGCTTACCCTTTCCCGAAGAGCGGTTGTTATTCCAGCCTTCGTAAGGATACAACGGTTGGATAGGAATGCCTACGGGTAACACACGGCTAAATGCGAATCTAGTAACATACATGCAGGGGCAGGGGTAACATATTATATGCTTACCATAAAGGCCGACGGTTTGTTTGCCCAAAATAACATCACAAAATACAAAGAAAGATTCCAAGAATTTCTACTCAAAACAAACCCGAAAAATGCCTTGACCCTTGGCTTTCAATTGTTATTCATTTTATCCTAACCGCGTCCTTGGGCAGCCTCTTTTCAAGGGCGGAGCATAGAAGATGCAGAAATACGAGGCTCGTGATCGAGTCCAGAGCTAAAATGAATAGATCTACTTGGGAGTTTATGCTTAGTTTTATCCCATTCGGTTGGAGTATGTTTTTAAAAGTCAGTATCTGGGAGTTTAATTGCTACAAGTGGGAAGGCAGCCGCTTCAAAGATAAAGGTGTTATTTTGAAAATTTTGAAGCTGGAGACATTGTACTCGTGGTAGAAAACCTGTGGCCCCTTGGTCGCATCCTGGAAGTAAAACCAAACAAGAGAGACATGCTTGTGAGAAGATTTAGGCCGCAAACCAGGCCCACCGTCCTGAAACGTCACGTCGACAAGATCGTTCTTATAGAGACTCCTAGACTCCGCGAGAGAAGCCAAACATTGTTGATCTTGATGTACTCAATAGATCGATTGTGACATGGGAGTGGCGAGCGGCGCGAAGCCGTAAACCGCGAGTAAGCTGCGAGTAGCTCACGATTCGCCGGTTGCTCGCTCTCTTTGCGTTCTTCTTTGCACGTTTGAGCAAAAGAGAAACTGCTCGCAGTCTGTTTCCTCGACCAAGAAGTTTGCTTGTAAAGTTTAACTTGTTTCTTTATTGACTTGATTGTGATGAACCATTTCTGGACAATATATTACTCAAGTTTTTTTTCAGTTCCCGTTAGAACAACTATTCAACTAAGTTTAAAATGCTTTCAGTTCGCATTAAGGGGCGGGTAGGTCGAATTCAATCGGGCGTGACATTTCCCATATGTGCGTTACATCCGATTTAAAATTTACACGTCAAAACTGATAACATGAACATGTAAACATACGGTCTACAAAGTTTCTAGATGTACGTTCGAATATATTGTCCGAGTGTCTGGTTCGGATTTGGCGTACTGTTTTTTCCATGAAAATTGGTACTGCAGCCTTTCCCTACATCAATGAGGCACAGAAAGCCGAAAAACTCTAGAACAAAAATTTATTTTTCTAATCGGCACTCTTATCAAAGAACGCTTTTCACCTCCATTCAACTAATTTATTCTGTTGATTTCGACGTTACCAAGCACCAACCAATAGCGTAGCTCCATATTTCTGTATATAAACCACACAAAACCCACGATTCCTTGATTCGCTTCGACGAAGGGCTAACGGTCGAAACGTCAGTATTAAAATCTCTTTACGCTGGCCAATTCACACTATCAACCTGAGGCAATCTGGACACCACGGGGTGCGAGATCTGCCTCCTTCACAGGCTTTTCTTATTTTTCCTAGCCCGATTGGGAGACTGGGGGTCAGCAAGAAGGCGGGAGGGAGAGCTGGTAGTGAGTCGAGAAGCGCGAGCGCCGGGAGTGATGGAAAGGAGAAAAAAAAAAAGGAAAAAAAAGTCGCTCCGCGTTTCCTCTCCTCCCCATGATTTCCTGCGCCCCTCCTCACTCACGGGTGACTGGGGACGAGGCAGATGCGAGATACCATGCGACCACAAGCGGACTTGATATATCTGTAATCCCAACCTTGGTTACCGACCTAAAGCACGGTTAGGTAATACAAACTCTTGCCTTGCCGAACTTCTACTGTCTCGGGCGGTGTTCATACTTTTCAACGAAATGGACACATCACAGAGCTTTTCATGACCTGTAAATCAGCTAAAAAAGCTACCCAGTCAACAATTAATTCATTTCAGCTCCGGGTGCATCGTGGTAAAGTTACTCGTCAAGTTATTTATTACAGCCTCGAATTAGCAGCTAAAGCATATTGTAGTTTAACTAGACAATGTAAGTATGTAATTTGTTAAGAAAAACCCAATGGTATATGCTTGTCTTAAATAAGCACGGATCAACGAAGTTTGGATGCTAAATTTAGGTCTGAGAAAAGTTCAAACAAGCAACCACAGCACCGCACACCACTGTATTTCACTGAACACCATAGTGTGAAATACACAAACATTGCATACTGAAGAGTTTGAGATCACCGCAACACTGCAAGTTGGAATTTTATTCACCACATCACTGATTAAAAAACAAAAAAAAACAGGCTTTTAAAAATTTTGACCTATAGGAAGCTTTGAAGCTCCCATGCGATTTACGTTCATGAAAAACTTCTCGCTCGCCCAAAGCAAAGCTAGGGTCCCTAATACTGTATCAGCAATAACATAATAATTTACACAATAAATTCTCTGTTACTTACCTGTATTCCTGGGTCTGTTTTAGCTGTTGAGAAGGGCTTTGACTAGAAGCAAAGGAGTGGCTTAATCTCAAATATCATCTTATCTACTGCCAGTTGTGAATGCTGCAATCCGATTTTGTTTCTAGCTTTCACTATCTTCATTTTATTAACTTACATCGGGGAAGAGATTCTCACAGGTTTCATAAAATTCTCAAACCTTCAACATGGCCGATGCCTATATGAGATTTTTCAATAATGTAAGTCATAAAACCTTAGTTATATCTCATGATTTTATATATGCTAGTAATATGTTCAGACGAGTCGTTGAACCTGGGTTACCCATCATATTAGCCGTAATTGGTTCTGCATGTTAAAAAAATCGGCTGGAAAAAGAAAGATGTCTTAGGTTAAATTAAGGTGTGGTACTCGTTATTGGTATGATGATACTGAAATTGCATTTTATTATCATAGGTCATAACAGCCATAAAGGTCCGGAGATGCTGGAAAGTTACGATTCTTTGGAAAACAAACTGCGACTCCTAAATGAAGAGAAGGTCGGTAGTGGGTCATCTACATTACAACAGGTACATGGAACCCTTTTCTGAGTTGAAAGTTTGAACGAAAGCGAACCGAAATCGAATGTCAGTCTTAACCCAGTGACTCCCGAAGCTTTTTGCCAAAAACGCAGTTTTGGAGATTTTCAGCCTAAATATGAGCTACATTAGCAGTAATCTACTCTAAAATGCATTTGCAATATGACAACATGTCTTTCTTTCCACTAGCATTGCGTTTTATAACATGGTTTCTCTGGCATGTGCAGAAGTCAAAATTTCGAGATTTTTGGATGGGAAAGTTAGGGCTTTCGGTTCTTTTAATTTTTTTTCGTGTTCCCTTTTTATCCTTTTCTAATCTTTGTGCTGCCGTGATTAGACTTCTTCTGGACTTGCTTGCAGTTCAAATGTTCATGGTTTCATGGTGAAACATTTGTGAAATACGCACTGAATTTATGCTAAACCACAAATTGTGTGTTATCAACATGCATTAGAAAAGAGGAGATGTCGTACCACCCTTGGATCCAGCAAGCATGGCGATGGAAATAGGAGAGCAGGCTGTTAATAAACAATTAGAGATCATGCAGGAACAACAGAAAAAGGCAGCAGAATTTGTCGACAAGAAGGTAACAAGCATTAAGTAATAAACTTTACACTACAAGGTATTTTAGCGTTTATGTATATTTTTTCCAGCTATATTCTCAGAGGGGAGAATACGTTGTAGGGGAATGAGAGAGGGAGTGGACGCCACTCAGTGCTACTGAAGATAGACAGAATGATTATTATTATTATTGAAAATCCATTGTTTAACTTTGCATTTCGTTAAGTATTTTTGCCTGTTCTTGGAAACAACTTTTTTCTACTATAGTACTATTATTCACATTGCTCTGGCTTTATTGCTTTCTATCCTTGCTCCTACATTCGTAAACAGAGTTACAATTTCGCAGTAGGTAAGCAAAAAGCTAGTATAAAAAGGATAACATGTCGATTTATTCAACATCTTTGATATTGGTATGAGTGATAGAGAGGATAGAAAGGAACTCTGCCAAGTCGATCACATTCATGGCCATTAAGCTTGTTCCGCGCCGGCGACAACAGCATCCTGTTCACCCGGCACAAACTCTATCAATTCGGCAAGATTTTTTCCTTCTGCAGTTTAAGCTATTCCCTTAAGTTCAATAGAAAACAGACTTAAGAGCTAAGTCAAGGTCGCGTTAAAATCCAACTGAACAGATTTTTTTGCGTGTGTTTTCGCTATCGAACCTACCTTGTCTTTGGATGTTTTTTTCGTCTTTGAACTGCTCTTTGACTTTTCTTAAGCGCTTCAAGAACGAAACAAGAGAACTTGATCGAATAACTTGTTGTTTTCTTAAGATCATTAGATTCTGCTGAGATCTATTTATGCTGACTATTATACACAACGACAATATGAACAGAAATTGACAACAGAATTGAAAACCTACTTCCTCCCTCTGAAAACATCCCCACCGCGCCACTACCGTCTAGAACTCAGCGAGACACTCATTTCTAGCTAAATGTATTCTTTCTTTGCGGTACTGTTTCAGATGAAAGTCAACATTATGCCTGACAAAGGGTGGAAAACAGAGGATTTGTTCGTCCCTCCTGGTTTTCATATTGACGCAGAAATAACTGGAGATGAGAAAAAACCTCACGGGGAAATTGGTGTCCAGCCATTTGCCTATCCAATGGGAGTTGGTGGACTTATTATGAATGGATGTTTTGGTAGAGACTATCAACCAGGTGACCCGTGTTACGCAGCTAAAAGGAAAACCACCATCTGTCTGGTAAGCATGTTGTGAGAATAATAAAATAATAGGTATTATTTTTTCCTGAACCATCTCAGCGGTCCGGAATCCTAAATCCTTGAATCTGATTGGCTAATTCCGCGCGCTCCAGCGGTCCGGACTTTAACAGACGGACCCCGCGTACGGACCGCTCCGAGTTTTCCAACATTGCGGCTATTTTAGCAGCTTTTTGTTACACTAAAAATCTCTATGAAATGTAAATCCTTCATTCCTCAGTTCTAAAATCAACGAAAACTGAATTTCTTCTTTTAAAACCTTCTGTAAACAACACGGGTTTGCTTGACCGAAATGTGCACGGTGTGAAACTGCTTCAGCAAGAAATCAAAACAAATATTTCTTACAAAGTACTTTTCCGGAGAGAAAGGTAGGTCCGTATTGGACTGCGGCCTCGGGCCGTACTCAAGACCTTGGGCACAGTTTTTCCCAATACGGACCTCTCAGACGGCAAATAACATATATTTCTCTTTTACACAGGCCCTTGCCTTTATTGATACTATACACAGCAAAAATTGCGGTAGCGACGTAAATACGCTCACTTTAAATGCACGGTATTGAGATCTTCGAGAGACCTGAAAAATTTCTATTTCCAAAGTCACAATTTCACTTCAAAAATGAGCATTAAACGAATTACGTCAAGTTGAGTAGAACCCCATTAAAAGCTTAGACAAGTATAAAATCGAACATGATCAGCCAGAGTGACGTACAAAAAATTTCATAACTTATGGATCCACACGCGACCCCTTCATCGGATGTGAAAGTTACTTAAACGGACTGGAATAACACTGGCGGCGAAGTTATAACACTTGCGCATTCTGCTCAGTACGGTTACATATATGGGTATTGCAGTATTTACACGAGTAGCAATAAAGGTGATGCCCCGAACTCAGTATCATCACTACCTCAGTGTCCCTACCTAAACAACTTGGATGAAATTTATTTCTGTTGAGAAGTCGCGATAGTTAATGCTATAAAGTAAAAATTCCATAATCTTTAATTTAAACCAGTTCAGACATTGCATCAGGACGCTTTTTGCTGTTTTCATCTAACGTCCACGTTTCTGAAATTATTTAGTATTACATATTTCTTATGGGTCTCAAATCCCCCAAAGATGAAATAAATACAGCAGAAATCTAAAGGACACTGTCAGTTGGTTTAACTATCATCAGATACTAGAAAATACATTTTTCTTTGAAGAGGAGCAACAGCAGCAATGATTTTGCCTTAAAAAAGAAGAATCAAAAGGTTTTGCAGGTGTAATTTACTCTCCGCTAAGAAGTTACTCAGAATTCATTTGTTAATTAAGACGACTTTTTATGACTATGTTTGCAAGAATCTTATCGATGGAGCTGCCTTTATCGGAGTGGGATTCGATGGCCGTGGTGACTTCAGTCCAGAATCAAGGAAAATGAGTATTGTACAAAGAGACTGCAAGGGTAAAGCAACGTAAGTTACACTTTTAACATTTGTCCGAAAATTCTCTTGAGTGTACCGTTAGTTTCTTTTTTTTGTTATTTGCAAAAGTAAATTAAATGGTTGCTTTTAAAATTTTTGAGTTGATGCCCAACACATTTGTGTTCTGTTCTTCGTTTTTATAGTCAGCCTAAAGATGTTATAATGTATCTTATATTCCATTGATTTAAACTGTAACCAAATATAATCGACGAATTTCCGCGTAATTACGAAGTGTAATTGCTTTGGAAGGATAGTACACTTCATACGTGTAACATTACATTTATCTGAATTTGTTAATGCTTACTTTGCATGTCAGCCTCAGTTATCATACGTTAGACCTAATGACGTCATAGCGTACTCTGGACGATTAATTGGTTTTATCTGTGTCATTAGACCTGTGTGGTGCGCGACAGATCTTAAAGGAATAAGTATAGTTCGGTTTACGGAGTCTATGTAAAAACTACATTTGATAGAGCGAAGAATTGCGAAGGCGGGCTCCTTTGGTCAGTTTCAAATGCTAGCTCTGTCTGACTTCACAAATGGGAGTTATGTCTGTTGGTTTAAGGTATGATGATTTTGATGTCCCTGACACCATGAATGTACACGGCGTTTATGACACCAGCGCTACCATGCAGACGTTTTATGCTCGACGAGAGTACCAAACGTTCCTTCAGCGAGAGGCGGGGATGGCAGGCTCTGCCTTTGGTTTCTACGCTGGCGTGAAAAAGGCCTGGGGAAGCTCTCTCACCAGTGGATCCCAGCAATACATGGCGCTCTTTGCTATTGACATCGATAGGTGAATAGAAATGTGCATATTAGCTTCTGTTCCGTGTGTATTTTGTCCAAAGCTTGCTGCCTTCATTTGCATCCTTTAGCAACCTGTATGCACAAAGTAGGTGAAATGAAGCTTTGTTTTTTCCTCTTTTTCTTTTGTAAAGGACAATTATCTCAGAATATTTCCTCTTTTTTCGTCAACAAAACAACACGTCAGTGACTTTTTGATTTTGGTGTTCTTCATAGGTACGAAATCTTTTTAGACGAGGTCAAACCAAGTGACCTCAGCGTGAACTTTCTTCAGGAGTTCATGGCTCTTCCTTTATCTTATTTAGCTCCTGGAGCAGCCGTCCAATTTCGTAAGTGTTTTTCTGTAGAATGACCTTATCGATTTTGTACAATGTCAACGCATCCAACGTATACATGTACGATCTATCAGAATGAAATCTGGGTTTTCTGGCACTGGACTTGTTGCTCAGTAGTCCCTAATTGTCCTAATTCAACAACTCAGTGACGCTATTAATAAATAACCAGGTGGTCTGATTCTGTCTATTTACCTCTTAGTGCCCATACAAATATCCAGGCAAACAGTATCGATCTCAGCAAAATCATTCGACAAAGTTCTCGATATCAAAGAACACTAAACATTAGGCAGCTGAACTCTCAGTCTTTGAATCCACAGAGGATTTCATTCTTCGTTGGGGGACGCACTACATTAAGTCAGGAAAATTTGGTGGCAGGCTTGACGTTTTCAAGACAATGGAAGCCAACCAAGTCTCAAGCAAAGCAGAGTTCAGCCAAATTATGGAAGCCGAGTTCAGAAGCTTTTTCGCAAGTCTTCATGCCAAGGACGAGCAAAGTGGAGGAAGTAGTCAAAAACAACAATCAAAGACATCTTCCACCTCCATAGCTGTAGAAGGAGGAGATCAGCAAATCGCTTCTCTTATCTCAGATGTAAACTCTCCAACGATAAAAAATGAAATCAAACAATGGTTGGAGTCAATCCGGACTTTCCCAAAACCATTCAAATTTATGGTTGCACCAATCACAGATCTGTTAAACTTTAATCCTTCATCCCTGTTTACTAACGAAGAAAGAGATTGGGGATGTGAAAGACATTCAGCAGACATGAAGAAAGATCCAGACACTGGGGAAAGCTATTATGAAATCAAAATCAATGGAACGCTAACAAGGAAGAAGTGTTTATACAAGGACCGTGACTATTTGGTTCATGTGATAAACCGTAGAAGGACCAGTCTAGAAAGAGCTGTTGCAGTCTACATGGAGGAGGTAATGTTATATTTATTTACTTAATATGAACCTATAAAACTTTCAAAGATTTCTACCAGAACAAGAATGCAAATAACATTACAAGAGGATAAGTTCAGTGTTTACTTTCCGTTTGACGAACTGACTGTCGTCAATTGTAAGACACAAATAAATCATAAATTGCCATCGAACGATTCAATGCGATTAGTTTTTACAATAGGGCATAGGGCATTAATTTTTACTATAGGATTAATATATACTATAGAGCAAAGCGTTTCAAATGTGGAAAAGACAATGGCTTACTATTAGAACACCAGCTCGAACTCGTAGAATGTTGTCTCGTACACGAACGCAGAACCAACTGTCTGCGTAGTACAAAAAGATATGACATCACCTTCTTCAAAAGTGAAATTAATAGCTGCAGACAATTTCCATCTTCTTTCCGGACATAAACAACAACTTAACGACAATCATGAATGCTGCCACTAAGACAATAAAGTCAGTTCTTGGTATTTCGTTTAACTGGACATAAACAACAACTTAACGACAATCATGAATGCTGCCACTAAGACAATAAAGTCAGTTCTTGGTATTTCGTTTAACTGGAC
>OMLO01005628.1_pt1 | contig 10523 bp, 12 predicted proteins | sample 1674811 | NCBI WGS metagenome assembly OMLO01 (sample SAMN06265003, study PRJEB25207) | coral metagenome | isolation source: Coral host | place: Mexico:La Bocana,Puerto Morelos, Mexico | collected 2008-11-13
CCTCTAAGACCAGGTTAGACTATTTTCTACCTTTTAGGTAATAGTCAAATTCCTGCCTATTAGACAAATGAATCCCTACCTAGCAAGACAAAAGGTTAGTCTATTCTTCAGGTTATTTGCAAAATAACCTTGATGTTTTCATGGAAAAACTGTGTAAATAAGGTGTGAAAAACATGAATTTTGTGAAAATCTTGGTACATTGAGTTTCCTGGGAAGCATGCAAATGGGGACAAAGTAGGGCCAAGACTAAGTAACATTTGCATGCATTTGAAAACATAAGCACCTGTGCTGTGAATTGTGCATTGAACTTGTCAGCATGGTTTTGCTCAGAGGTTGTCAATTATTTTTGTTTTTCAACATGCATGAATACAAAGAGTCGACAAGCATTCACAACAAATTATGAAAACAGTCCAATTTTTTCCCCCATTCGAGGGGGTGTTGGTGTTTGAATTTTTTAGTTGCATCCATCATTCAATGAATGTTGTCACGGGCAAAAAGCCATTTCAAATTTTTCAGAATCCTTTGGACTTCCTTTCTGTGCCACACAACATGTCTATGGTGGCGCAAAAGCGACTGGTTGCTGATCCTTCTTTGGGTATAATGGATATTCAGAAGGTGATTCTGAGCCACTTCAATGTTTGCAAGGATTTCGATCTTTTTTCAGTGCTGGACTGCCCTGGCCACCAAAAGTGGAGTTGGAAGACTGCACCCAATGTGGCATGGATGTCAAAAACTGCAGAGTTTGTTTGCTCAGTTTTGAAAATAGCACCAAATGGGGTGCTGGCCAGTCAAAAAGTGAAAGGGGCCTTGCTGAAGCTCACACAGACCTCCAACAAGTTCAATCGAACAAGATATTGTGATACAGATTGGGCAGACCATTGCGACCTGAGGTTGAGAACAGTTCTTTCCCAATACAGAGAAGTGAAAAAGAGAAGTGACACTTATGCTTGTGCTATGAGGAAGGCATCTGAAGAGGAGAAGATTGCAATTGACAAGGCCTTAGCTTTGCTACGACTGGACTATGGTGAACATCCTGGTACAGAAGAAGATTCAAATCAGCAGTTACAATTAGTTCCATACAGTCGAGCTCCTGAAGCAGCTTCTGGTTCTTCTTTTTCACAGGCACTTGTTCCAACTTCTTGTGAAGCAGCCTCATCCAGCAGACCTTCAGGTGGAATGCAAATTTGGCAGAGGATTTTGCAAAAAAGGGACAGCAGTCCCAGCCCACCAGTCCCAGCAGAGCAGTCCCAGAAAGCTTCTCTGGATTCAAAGCCAAGGTCTTCACTGGGTTTTCAGAATCAAATGATTGGATCTTTGTGTGTTCCAGCTGAAGAATGCACAGCTTCTGAAGCTTCAACCCCTGTTCAAAAAAAAGAACCAAGTTCCAGGAGGGCAAGAAAACCAATGTGGTGAAGAAGGGCAAGGGCAAGGCTTTCCCAGCAGATTTTGGTTTGGATGAAGAAGATGAAAACATTTTGGAAGAATGCTTGGGTCAGCAAATTTCTATGGAGAAACAAAAGCAGGTCAGGAGAACAAAGAAAAAAAACAAAGACAAGTGCTTCAAAGAAGAAGCCAGCTAGAAAGAAGAGCTTGGAGGAGAAGAAGACTGAGAAAGTGAAGGATCAAAAAGGAAACAAGCAGAAAAGCAGTTTCAGACATCGCCAAACAAGCACTGCATATCACAGTGCAAGACTCAGGGCAAAACATCAAGGCTACAGCCCAGAGAGTTGCAAAAGACTGGGTAGGACAGCAGCACAGAAGGTTGCAGCAGATATAAATTCTGGTTTGTTGACAGAGCCAGTAGATGTTGACTGAGCAAGGCAAGTATGAACAGAGTGGGAAAATGCATTTCTGAGCATGTTTGCTGATTGGATATCATTGAGCTGTTTGAATTCTTGCTGATTTTCTGGGTTGCAGATGTTTCATGTTTCTTGCAATGAAATTGGGTCCAAGTACAAGTTGGGTTGCAGTTTGAAAGTATAACATGTTTTTGAGAGGTGCCAGCTCTTGTAAGTAACATTTTCCAAAAGAATGTGAGCAATGCATTTGTAAATAGCATCTTGTAAGTAACACATTCTAAGGGACATCTTCTAAGTACCAAATTCTTAGTAACATCTTCTAAGTAGCATTTTCTGAGTTACATCTTCTAAGTACCATATTCTTAGCAACATCTTTTAAGTAGCATATTCTGAGTTACATCTTTTAAGTACCATCTTCTCACTTACATATTCCAAGTAGAGTAACATCTTGTTGAATGTAACATTTGCTTTCAGGGCATGTGGCATGGAAAGTAAGCACTTGGTGAAGCAGGTGTGTGTGGGTTCAAGCAAGAATTTTTTGGTACAGTGTGACAGGGTTCAACCATGGCTCATTACTTTGGGATTCCAGTTCAATATACATGTGAAAAAAATCTATGTTTCATAACATAAATGTCAAAAAGCTTCTCATTCGAGTCCACCCAAACTTCTTGTTGAGAAAATCATTGGTTTCCATCAAAATACTTCCACCAAAGTTCTCTTTTCTTGCCACCTCGTTTTTTGAATAGCCATGGCCTTTCGACTGTATGTTGGTGGCCTGCCAGCTGCTGTGACACATGGTGATCTGGAACAATGGGCCTGGACTGTGACCAATGTGTTTCCAGTTACCAAACAACTTGTTCGAAAAGATCATCAAGAGACTTTGGTATCGAGTTTTTTGGGCTACACAACAGAAAGTGACATGTTGCAATCTCTACAGTTGCTGAAGCGAAATCCATGGTTTCATGGTTACAAAACCAGTGTGTCCATCAGCAAAGATTCGAAAAAGACCCCAACTCCAGCAGCTAGCACACAAGCTCCTCCAGTTCTACCAGCTCCTCCAGCAGTTCGGACTATGGTCAGCCAAGGTGCACAATGTGAAGCTACAACTATGGTCAGCAAAGCTGTTGCTACAGAAGTGACTATGGTCACCCAAGAGGTGCAAACTGAACTCAGTGGACCCTGCATTTCGAATGAGGCTATCAAAACAGAACCACTTGTCTGTCCTCACTGTGGAAAAAAATCAAGGTCCAAGTTTCTTCACCTAGCCCAAAGACCTTGTCGCCTGCCACTCCAATGCCTTACAGTCCAACTGAACCAGCTTACAGTCCCACAGTGTCACCTGTTGCAGACACAGAGCCTCCTACAGTTCTTTTGGACCAGGAAAAGACGAAGGAGGAGTTGGAAGGAGAATTGGCCCAGGCCCAGGCAGAATTGGTGGAGATCAAGAAGGAGCTGGATAAGTAGTTTCACTGCCAAGAATGAAGTTTCACAGCCTGTTGGAAAAAATGCTTTGGGTTCTGTGCTGATGATTCAACTTGACTGCAGTTTGGCAAACTGATGTGATACTTGTTGTTCTTGCTGGCTTCTAGTAACATATTTTTTGTGAATTGCATTTTCTAGGTATCATATTTTGGTCTAAGTAACATGTTTTCTGAATTGCATGTGGGTCTAGGTCACATTTTTGGGATCTAGGTAGCATTTTTTTTCTGGGTTGCATTTGGCAGGTATTGGACAGATTATTTTAGGTAACATCTTGTATGGGTTGCATTTGCTAGGTAACATGTTGGTCTATATGGTTGAGATCTTTTCTGGATTGCATTTGCTAGGTAACATATGTTGGGTCAATCCTGTTATCTTTCAAGTGTTAGCACAAGTTGCTCAAACTCGGTTTTTGATGACTGTGTAGTCATGGCGACTTTTCTTGGGCACACAGGAAGCTGTTGTGGTAAAGGTCTGCAACATCGGGGGTGGCATGGATTCATCAAAGTTGATGATTCGGATCAGCTTCAAGAGCTTTTTTGCAGTTGCTGCCAGCTGGAATGTCCAAGTTGCCAAGTTTGGGCTAGAAATGTGATAAGAGGGATTGGCAATACATTGCCTCCAAAGAAAAGCCCTCCTGCATTCAAGGGTCCACCACCGAAGAGGAACTTGCTTTTCAAAGATGCTTCTAGCAGTTTCTTGCCTAATTTGTTTGGGGTCTCCAATTCCAAAAAAAACAGATGTTTTTTCTTTCCATTGTTTTGAGGCAGCACTGCAAGAGTTGGGGAAGAATCGCAAGAAGCAGGACTTCATCTTTCCAAACCTAATCTGTTACTATCATTTGTTTGACATACAGGAGCTGATGATGCACCCCATGATGCAGCAGTTCAAGGAGAAGGCCTTGAGTTAAATATGATTGCATTCTCACTTTTTTTTATGATGACATATTTGTCCACCTGCAGGTCCAACTACCGAAGATGGAGTCATCATCTTGAGAGGACTTCATGACTTATTTCCTTTTTTCACACACAATATTAGCTTGTTGTTTTTGAAGGAACACCCAGAGAGAACACCAAGGTCCTTGCAGAGCTCTTGATGCAGCAAAGGTTGAAGTTTGCATCTTAGTTTGGAACCATTCTTTTGCTGAATGTTTTTAGCAAACACATTTTTTCAGGTCTTCAAGTGCTACAAGTGATGGAGTTGAAGGACCACTTTTTGGATGTTGTATCATGTTTGAAGAGGATTAATTCATTTTTTCCTTTGGCAGGATCTGAAGATAAGTGATAGCTTGAGAGCAACTGTGCAGTACGGTGTCGCCAAAAAAAAGCAGGTGGGCAAATTTTGCATTCTTTGCATTCAGGTCAATCTTGCATTTGGTATTTAGCATCTCTTAAGTAACATGTGATGTCTGAGATGAATGCCATTCTACATTTGCTGGGTAGCATTTAGTACGTAACATCTGGTTTGTGGTGCTTTCCTTCAAAGTTTGCATTTACTAAGTAGCATATTCTTGCATTTGCAGGGCTGCATTTGTGACAGGTTTTGCTTTTGCTATGTTGTGCTTCAACTTGTCAGCCATTTCCATTGCATTTTCTAAGTAACATTTTATTGGTTATTATACATGGTCTGTTTCAATTTTTGGGTGATGCATTACAAGATGATTTACCATTTGAAGCCTGTGGCTCATGCAAGAAGCAATGGGAATGTTTAGTTTTTTTCACATACATTTTGTTGTCACTACAGATCTGTCAGCAATCCCAGCAAACTTGCACACGCACACAACCCACAGCAAAACACACACACACTCACTGCAAGGCACATTTTCTGGTAAGAATCTATTGATTTATTCATTTTTTCAACCAAAAAACTCATAAATTTAGAATATCAGATTGTCACTTTGATGTCAGTTTGATGTAAATTGACACTAAACTGACAAGCCACTTTTTACAAACTGACACCAAACTGACGCTTAGATGTGCCACTTTATTGTCAGTTTTAAGGTGTGATTATATTTGTTAAATTAGTAATAAAGAAACCCTTTCAAAACTGACAACAAACTGACAAAACAAGGTGTCACTTTATTGTCACTTTAGATTTTTGTTAGTGTCAGTTTAATGTCAGTTTACACCAAACTGACACTAAAGTGACAATGACTTTTTTGAAAAAAATCAAAAATTCCAAGTTCATTTTGTTAATTTTGGACATTTTTTGAAAAAATCAACAATTCATCATTGTATAGTACAAATCAATATTTGCAATTCATGTTGATTTCGACAAAACAAATCTAACAGATCCTGGTGAGATATCGCAACTTGCCAGAAATTTTGTGCTGTGATGAAGCGCCCATCAGCAGCTACTGAGCTTGATGGTGTGGAGGCAGAGGCGGAAAAGGTTGAGGATAAGGAGCCAGAACCATCTGCAGAAGATGCTGAAGCAGTACCTTCTCCAAAGAAAGCTGCCACAGCAAAAGCACAAGGGAAGCCTAAAGCAAAGGCAAAAGGAAAGGCTAAGTCCAAGAGCAAAGCTGCAGAGAAGAAGAAATCAAAGCCGAAGGATACAAAGAAAGAAGAGGCAAAGCCAGAGGCAAAAAAGAAAGCAGAGGACATCAGAGACAAAGCAGCAAAGTGGAGAAAAGGCTTGCAAAGTGAAGGTGCCTCTTTTCCTATTCACAGGCAGAAGTAGTACTCTTAAAGGTAGAATTCTGAATTGCATTTGCTAGGTAGCATTTTTCCAGTGATGATGATTTTAATCTACAGTAGAACGCCCTTAGATTGAAACCATCTCTTTTCATCCTGAATCTTTTTTCATCCTGTTCAGGTGCTGATGAGCAAGATGAAGATGAGCAAGATGAAGATGAAGAGGGTGATGAGAAGAGAGACCATGGAAAATCCAGAAAGTACAAAAGGCTTTTGGACGCGAAAGCCATACCTGCACACATTATTGAAATGATAGATGTGGAGTCAAAGAAGGCTGAGTATCCCAGGAAAGCCAAAACAGAGCTCATCAACAAGCTATTCACCAAGGACAAAAAAGGGAACTTGAACATGGTGGCAAACCAACCAATATTCGAGAACTACAAAGAGGCATACCACAAACGCTATGGAAGGGAAGAACAACAAGGAAAGCCAAGAACAGTATTCTTATGGTCTGTGTTCCAGGGAAACGAAGAAGCTCTTAAAGCTGCAATCAATGAGGGCTCTGTTTCATGCTGGGTGCAAGATGGGCAGGCATATTGTGGATTCAAGGCTACAACAGCAGGTGTGGAAAAAGCTTCTTCTTCATACCAAAAGCTCTCTGGTGGTGGAATTGAGTTGAAGAACCAGGAGTACAATACCCTGAGCAAGACTTTTGCTAGCATGGCTTGGGAATTTGGCAGTGGAGCTTCAGGGTCTGGAGGGCACAGTGGACAAGCACCTGAATTCAGAACACCAGAGAAGAGACAAAAAACAATTGAGAATGTTGGCTTGACCACAGAGATGATCGACTTGATCACAGATGCCAAGAATGCGAACCAGAGGTTGGAAACAGGTTGTTTGAAACTCCTTTCAAAATGCACTGATGAGGTTGAGAAGAAGAAGTTCAAAGCAACAGTGCTGGAAATCAAAGACTGGATTTCACAGAATGAGAGCATATTGACTTGGAAGGAGCTGCCAAATGATGTGGCTTTGACCCCCACCAACTTCCAAGTTTTTATGGGCAAGCAGGCTGATGCAACATGTCGCTTGAGTGAACAGTTTGAACAATTTAAGGCTTTGTTGAAAGCAAGGAAGGAACTTTAGGTTTGTGTCAACCAAAGAAGTCAAGCCATGCAAGTTGAAGCTAGCATATTGACAGAAACCAATCCAATGTATTTGTTTCCCTCTTTCCAGAAAAGGTTGTAAAACCATTTCAACTATTGAATTGTTGTTTCTAAAGCTTGACTTAAGGCATTGGTGGAAAAAGGTTTCCTAGCATGTGGCATGCTTTTGGCCCATAGAGCTGTATGCCATGTACAGAGCTGCTAGAAACAGAATCACTGCATGTTTTAGAAGCCTGTGCAGAGCACAAAGCAAAAAGGAGAAAAACATTTGAATGGCTGGGGGATCTAGCCTCTGTTGCAAGGACTTTAGTTGTGACAAAAATATGTCCAAAGTTTTTTGGTTGCATTTACTAGGTAACATCTAGACAGGAAAGGTTGCATCTGTGAGTAGCATGTGTAAGTTTTGTTGCATCTTAAAAGTCATTTGAAAGGTTAGGTTGCATTTGCTAGGTAACATCTAGACAGAAAAGGTTGCATCTGTGAGTTGCACTTGTAAGTTTTGTTGTATCTTAAAAAATTGTATTTGAAAGGTTTGACTTTTGGTGAAAAACAAGTTAAAGCCATGAAAAGTTTGTCACTTCCATATGCATATGTGTGGCTCTATGTCTTCTGGAACTTCATAAAAGCAACTACCAGTTATAATTCTTTTTCTTGAATACTCCCAATACCTTGGTTGATTTCAGGTTTTTCTCACAAAAGAACTATCCAAACAATGGCACCTCGGCCAAATGTCATGCAATTCATGTCGATGTTCAATCACATGCGCTTTTCTTCTTTCAGTTTCATTTTTTCTCTCGAACCACATGGATGCAATGGATGAACCACCGCGTAAGAAGAGAAGAGGGGGCATCAAGCAAAGACTTGCTGCCATGGACAGGGAAGATGCTCCAGACACCAAGGTTACTTCAGAGCTAGCCAAGTCTTTCTTGCATAAATGGGCCTGGGGCCAACTGTCACCTCAAGATGTTCAAGAATATTCTGGCAAAGCTTGCAAAGATTTTCGACTCATGCAAGTTGAACCTCCTTCTGATTTGGATTTCTTTGCAAAACTTGGCACAGATGGTCAATACAAGTGTCTTGCTGAAGGTTTTGGTAAGATTTTTTGGCTTGTATTTTAGTTGGGGAATGTGGCATCATAGATGTCCATCAAAAGATATAATGTTACTTTTTTTCAAATTCTTTTTGGACCACACCAGGAACAAGATGCACAAACAAATTTTGGACAAAGCCAATGAATCTTGCAGGATACCCAGACCATTTTTTGTGAGGATCAGTTTCAAGCCACCTTACAACAGCACCTTGCAATCCATGCTGCTGCCTCACATTCTCTTCAGCACGATCTATCACCAGTATCCTCAAGCCTGGAGCCAGATGATGCTGCCAAGTCTTGATCGATTGAAAGAATTTTGGAAACTCCAAAGAGCACATCCTCAATATCAGTCACATCCAGTCCTCCAGTCTTGTCCAAATTTTGACCAGAAGATGCTTCCTCTGGCCTTCCATGGGGATGGCACCCCAGTGATAGGAATAGGCAAAATATGGTCCAGGCAGTTAACCATCTTTAGCTGGAACTCTCTCTTGGGATTTGGTATGACTAGGGAAATGCAATTGCACATCTGGAGCTTTTTTGACGAATGCAGTGGGCCAGCAACACTTGATGAGTTTTTCACCATTTTGAGTTGGTCTTTTGCAGCACTCCAGACAGGGAAGTGGCCTGAAACAAATCATTTGGGCCAAAACTACGATCCAGACTCACATGAAGGCAAGTTGGCTGGCACATTGCTGGCAGATGGATTTTCAGCTATTGTTTGGAGCCTTGTGGGTGACCTTGAGTACATGGCTTCTGTTTTGAAGCTTCCTCATTATTCCAATAAGACCAACCCTTGTGCACTGTGCAAATGTTCTGGTGGAACAGATGACAATTCCTGGAAGGATTGCAGAATGTCTGCTAACTGGTTGTCCTTGCAATGGAAACCTACAGAGCCACTTGGTTCTTCTCAATTTGGCAGAATTTGCTTTTTCAACAGTTTTGTTTTGCAGTTGTTTTTTTTGTAGGGTCTAGCTTCCCCCAAAAAAGAATTCTTAGTTTTTATGTTTTTGCCTTGCATTCAGGTGGAATTCTTGGCCACAGCGGTCCACATGTGTATTGTTCCAGAAGCTGCCAGGGATGACAGCAGTGGCAACTTCTTATGACTGGATGCATGCAAAGCTGTTAGGAACAGACATGGTTTTTCATGGCTCTTGCCTGTGGCTCTTGTGCCATGAACTTCTGCCTGGCACACCCTTGGAAAATTTGCAGATTTGTTGGCAGAAGATCCTGGCAGTTTACAAAGACAAAAACATTTCAGAAAGATTTCGAGGGATGAACAAGTTGAGTCTCTTCCAGAGAAAACAAGGTGGGCCAAAGCTTAAAGGAAGGGCAGCTCAGGTGTCTGCACTTGCAGAGCCAATGTTGGCACTATGGTTAGACCACATGGACAGCACCAACAACCAGCACAAGCAGATTCGCACTTGGCTCAAATTGAATGTTTCTGTTGAGAAGCTCATCAAAAGCAATGAAGATGAGATAGCTTTTTCACAAACAGACCACATGTCCTTGAAGAAATGGTGCTTTGGTATGGCTCAGTTGCACAGGTCTCTTCATCAAAGCTATGAAGAGAATGGTGCACAACTCTTTGCATCCATTCCTAAGCTGCATGCATTTTTGCATTGCGCATTGGCTTCTTCCTCTCTTTCCCCTCGCTTGACATGGTGCTTCAGGCAAGAGGACAACATGAGTGTGCACAGAACTTTGGCACAGTCTTGTTGCAGAGGCATCAGAGGTCCTCAGGTCACTGCAAAGATGGTGGCCAAAATGCGCATAGCTTTGCACTTGCAGTTGGACAAGATGTGAGAAGGAAAAAGAACAGTGCAAGCAGTGAGGGACACATGTTGGGTGGCTGTCAATGATTTTGCAATGTGTTGGGTGCTTTTTGTTTCAGGTGCTGCATGTGTTAAGTAGCATTGTTGTGCTAGATGCAATATGTGTCAGGTAACATTTGTGCTTGGTGTAATATGTGTTAAGTAACATTTTGGCTAGATGTAATATGTGTCAGGTAACATTTGTGCTTGGTGTAATATGTGTTAAGTCACATTTCTTCTTGGTGTAACATGTGTTTGGCAACATTTGTGCCAAGAAAAAGAAATTTGGTTGTTCCTAGTTTTTGATGGACTGATCTGCAGATGATCCTTTTCTCACATTGATTTGGCAATCAAACACACAAGTTTTTTTGGAAATACATGTTGTTTGGTGCTGATTTCCAAAGTTATTTTCAAAATAGCCTCAAGGTTATTTTGACAATAACCTAGGCTTAGGTTATTCTCAAAAATAACTAATAGTCAGATATTTGTCTAGAAAAAGATGATAGCCTAATAGTCAGAAAATAGTCTAACCTGGTCTTAGAGGT
>OMLO01005629.1_pt1 | contig 10522 bp, 6 predicted proteins | sample 1674811 | NCBI WGS metagenome assembly OMLO01 (sample SAMN06265003, study PRJEB25207) | coral metagenome | isolation source: Coral host | place: Mexico:La Bocana,Puerto Morelos, Mexico | collected 2008-11-13
AAAAAGGTCCCCCTTTCGGGCGGAGCCCCCCCGTATAGGCCATTATAGGGGGTACCGCCCCCCCCCCCCCCGGGTTGAGTCCCAAGTTTCCCAGTGAACATATATGAAGACAATATTGGGATTATTTGTGCAGAGCGGCACTGGACAATGGTCATCGTTACATACTCGTCCTAAAAGCAAACTTCAACAGGCGAAGAAATAAACGCCAGGACATGGAAGCAAAAGTACAAAGCACAGTGAGTTAAGACTTGATCTACAAGCATAAAGCATAAGAACCAGACAGTCATTCGATCCGCTTAAAACGGCGTCTAGCTGCCAACTCCCGCTGTAACTGTAAGGTTATATTTGTACTTCGAGCTAAAATGTAAGAAATGCTTGGGCTTTTGCACTAACATTTTTATGCTGAAACTATAACACGTTCAATTGCTGGATGGAATAGCGATTGAACGTGTTTCCCGTTGATGGACAATATCTGATCTAAACTTACCTTACCAGTGCAGGCTGTCATGCATCTCCAAAGTCAGTCAAGACTCATTTATGTTACCCCACAAATTTCATGTTCAGTTTTGCCCCGCAGATGAAAACCACTCAATTTAGAATTAAACTCCATTGATAAAAAACAAGTAGAAACTAACATTATTTTTACAGCTGTGAGAAATTAATCGGTGGACTGGAGACGAAGCGATCTAGATGTCACGGTTTTCAAGTGTCACGCGTCAGTAGTAACGCAGTTACTACTTACAGTAAATTGAGGATGAAAGTTTCTAAAGAAACAGTGGTGCTGGGTCGGTGGCGGGGGGGGCGGAGAACAAGGTAATTTGGTTATATCAACTAAGTTGAAAATGTAAATTGGCCACCGTAAAGCTGACGTTTCGAGCGTTAGCCCTTCGTCACTTCGCTCGTACGTCAGCTTTTCAACTCGTTACGGTGGCCAATTTACATTTTCAACTTAGTTGATATAACCAAATTACTACTTACGGTGTCTCGAGCCTCGCAGTTAATCGATAAATTATAAAATAATTGACCTACACGTTTCCTCTGAAAGCTTGGGAAAGCAACAGTTCGGCACACCTAAAACTTCCACTTTTGTGCCTTCACACCGTACTTCCTACATCTTCGAAAATATTCCTGTTGTTTTTTCAGTTTATCGAGTTCCCTTAAATTATATCAAAAGTGGTAGACATCTGCCGATTTGTGACATGCTTATTTTATTGTTTATATAATGTTGACATCGATTATGAACGTTGTGGTGGGGGTGTAGCTCAGTGGTAGAGCGCTCGCTTTGCATGCGAGAGGTCCGGGGTTCGAAACCCCGCACCTCCAAATTTCCTATTTTTTTTTTTAGAGCAACGAACTCGTAATCTCATTTTTTATTTTTTATATTGTTAGGCTTTTTTTACAGGGTTGTTAAAGAAATCAAAGAAAAAATGAGAAATTAAACTCGAATTTAGGGACAATTTTTTCGCGTTGTTTTTTACTAACGAGCTCGAGCTTGTGGAGGCTAATGGGGTCAAGCTTCTTATGAGTATTAAATGTTTCTTTAGCAATGTCAAGCGATCCTAAAAATTGTTTTGGTTTTTAGTCGACGAAATATCCGAGCCTGCCTGGGCTTACTGTACACGAGCAAACACGAGCTCGGTAAATTCATCCTATGTAAAACCGAAATAATTTTCAGGATCGCCTGACATTTCTAAAAAAGCATCAAATACTTCAATAAATGAGGCTTTTAGTCGGAATTCGTTAAGTGAATATTTACTATTTGCCAAAGAAACTTTTAATACTCGTAAGGAACTTGAAAGAAGCTTTTAGAGAAAATTCGGTGAAATTTTATGACTGCCGGGCATTTAGTCTAGTCTTCATTTTCTGTAATACAGAAATTACGATTACTACGTGCTAAAGGAGAGCCAAACAGGTTGACAAGCTGTTCTTCACGATCGCTTTTGACGCAATCCGTTGTGATAATCCAAAAGACTTCTATCGTTTCGTTTCACTCTCACACGTTATTTCTGACACTTTGACACACGATTTTTCGTTTAATAATAACAACAAAGGCGCACAAAGCACTCTGTCGGTGGCCCTTAAACCAATGAAAACGTTGGCAGTGAGAAGCTGTTCCTTCATTAACTTATTCCTTCCTTCATTAATTTATACTTTATCTACTACCAGATATACTCCATGGGTCTGAAGGACCTATACTTTAGGTGATATGCTTCTGATGAGCATGTCACGGCTGGGGGCTACCCTATGAGGCTACTACTTGATGTAAGACCTCACTATTACGTCCCAAGATACTGTAGTAGCTGCTGTATACCAGAACTATCAATGTTGTTACTATTTTTTGCTAGTCATCAGTAACTTACTTTACAATTTATTTTTTTTTTGTCATAGCTATAGCATTCTGTAGATTTTTCTGTAGCTGTATGTTGACACATACGAAACGTCATATCAATACAGATGAAGGCTTTTGTTCTTGGGCCATCGTAGTTTAACGAGGAATAAAACACAAATAGCGGTGATAAACATATTAAACTTAAGCATTTTAATAACTCGACGTTTCGTATGCTACGCAACATACATTTTCAAAAGTGGAATAAAGACCGTTACAATTTTTGAAAACTTTATATGACATGTAAATAAGGGGTCTGGAAACGAGATTAAAACAATAAAAGCCTAAGCTAATTAGTAAAGTATCAGCTTCTCACCGCTGACGTTTTAAGTTCTTGGACGAGCAAAGTTTCTTTAATTTTACAATGATAATCTGTTTTAACAGAAGCTAGAATATCCCACTTGATGTTGTGACCTGTGGCTTTTATATGGTCAGCAATGGCTGATGTGGGGTCATTCTTAGTGAGAGCCCTGAAAAGTTCTGTTTTCCTATCTTGAAGCCATCGTTTTGTTTTGCCTATGTAAAAGTCACTGCAGTCCCAGCAACCAGCTATTTGTGTTTTATTCCTCAATACAGATAAGATTTTAGACGGCATGCGTTGTCCATTTGTAATGTTTGTAACCGTTGTACTCTGCAACAATACACCAATTTCAATATAATAAAATTCAGCCAACTCCAAAATCCGGGATTCGAGATTCCGCATCGCTTTTTCTTGATCTTTTTTTCTGTTTCTTATTTGGACTAATAAACTTGTGATTTCTTTTTTTGTATAGTTGGTTTTTTGCCAGGATGATCAAGAACATTGCCAGTTGGGTTACGCAATCTTTCAATTTGGTCAGAAACTCCAACACCAGTACGAGAGAAACTGAAGTTTACTTTCGCTCTTATTTTCTCGGGTAATTCGTATCTTTTTACCTTATCTTCTATCGATTTTAACATCAATGCGTTTTTAAGGTATAACTCGGACGTCAGACGGCTATAGACTCTAGCCCGGGTTAAAGGTCCGTGCCTATCAAAATGATCGGACCGGAAGTGAACGGCGGAAGTCGAGCCTAGGCCGAGTATAGGCGAGAATAGGCCGGATATAGAGAACTGAACGTTGGCTTCCTCTGAGCCAAAGACCGTTGAAAGCAGACACTATTTTCCCCCTGACATGCTGCTCTTCGCAGTCGTTACCGAAGGTCGCGCTCCTTTTGGTTTTGTCTGACGAAAAGGAGCGCGGCAATTTGGGAACGAGAATGTCAGTGCTTTTCCCTGAACCGAGGGCTGAGGGATAGGATCATAGGCACATGCGCACAAGTTTCATTTTCGCTCGCGTTCTACTAACCCTAGCACTTCAGCTTACGATCTACGTGAGATAAATAGTGGTCAAAGTGCCTTGATGAACGCTCACACCCAACACACTTTAATTTACCTTGCACGCTTCACACTAAACACTTGACACTTTACACTACAGACTTCACACTACCGTATCCATGTGATATAAGTCGCTGAAATTTACTCAGCCTGATCAGTCCGTCTGTTTTCATTGAACGAAACACGGCTGATATGATTACAAGTATGCATATCAATAATGGCGTAACATCACCAATTTGCAGTAAAAAAAAATCAACGAGTTCCTGATTTTTAAAATATAATTAAAATGTTTCATTATATAGTATAGAAATGGTTCTTAGTGTCTTTTTTCATTTCTTCTTTGCTTTAGATTGTACCGTGTTGTTGACGCTATTCGTAACTTTAATCCCGTAATTACAGTCATGATGCGTTCTACTTAATGTAGTAGTATCAGTCAAATATTCATAATAATGTATTGCCGGAGTCTAGCTAAATGAATATTGTTGTTAAGACCAAAGGCGCCCTTATGATATCTTCCTTTTTCGCTACACATGTAAACTGCAAACTGTAAACTTTATGAAAAGTTATCACAAAATAAAATGTAATAAAAATGTAAAACGTTAACAGTACCTTTGTTATTCAAAGGCAAATACAAGTCACCGTATCCAGCTTATCTGCTCCTGCTGTTTGGTGAAACAGATCCCTTTTTTCCCTTTTTTCGAGTATTGTCACTCTTTCTTAGCTGTTTAAAGACATTTCAGGGAGATGACGATCAAGCCACAGTGACCTCAGGCTACTTGTCTCAATCATTAGGGCTTAATAGCAGTTGTTCAGGGTGACGGTTCGGCTTACTAGCCGTTGTTAAGGGTGACGTTTCGTCGAGACAAAAACGTTTTGTTTTTTTGACGGCTTAAAATTAAATTCACCCTGTGTCATGTTGCCAGATCGTAATGGAATAGATTAAAAACTGCTTCGCGGCTCGCGTTCACGGCTTCGCCGCCGAAACAAAAGCGCTCACTCGCGATATTCCATCACTACGCAGGCTAAATCAAAAGTGAATTAAGTTTCCAGTAGCCATGTGTCAAGCGTAGGAAAGCTCACTGCTAAGGCCAATTTGCACATAATGAATACCGTCATACGTTACGAATTGGCTTCGACATGCATATGTTATATGTTGGAATATGCTGGAAAACGGTTAATAAACACATAATTAAGATTAATTAGTTACTAAGAGAGCTCTGATTTTCTTTCTCCGCTGGATGGTCACCGCGGTAAATAGTTTCATCGAAGCCGAGGGTTGATTTTAATGTATTTCCCCCAAAAAGCACAGGCAGTCTTGGGAGCAGCTTTCAGTCTAAACTTGGTGGCATTTTGCTTTGCAATGCTGAGTATGACCAAAACATTGTCACGTGATGATCTCCCGCGCTTAGAACCTGTGACGTGTACACTGCTTGGAGTTTTCATTGGTTCGTTGTTGTCTACGATTGCTGTTATAAGCATTGTGAATATTGCATTCTGGGTTTGCTTTTACGACACCCAGTTGAAAATTTTTGCCAAGGAAACACTTTTACCAGTTTAGCTAGTATCAGACAACTAATTACTAACTAAGACGAGAAAATACAAGTCCGGCACTCCTCTAGTCGTTGGCTGGAAATCTCCGTTATTCAGGTGGCCTTAATTCAGGGAATCCAGTTCCTGATGCGCGCATGTGAGTTTGCCATGCACATGTGTAATTATTTCATCAAAGTTAAAGTAACCTTTATTAACATTTTGTACAGTACACATAAATAGCTCATATTTATTTAAATAATTTGCACGTTAGAGCAGCAGTATGTTTGAAATAAATTAAATATTTTTTCCCCAAATATTAACATTAAATTGTCGTTAAAATGAAATATTTTTTAACGTTGTCGTATTTCAATAAAGAATATAAAATAGATTTTATTAACAAAGCTTCTTTGATCATGACAAAGCTTAACAAAGCTTCTGAGATCATGTTCCATTAATAAATTTGGGTCAGGACTATTGTAATCTGAAATGCTGTTTTGAGAGGACATCAAGTCTTAGTCACCGCCTCGAATTGGTAGATTTAAAGACGGTGGCATTGACCTGGTATATACTCAAAACAACAAACTGAGCATTGCAAAAATCATAGTACCCAAAATTAAAAGCATTAGGAAGAATTTCTAAGAATTTCAGGGAGGACCTTCATTTTAAACTGTAAAATCCAAACAGCTAGCGTTTATCAGATTACCACTCCCCCTGATTACAAGAAGCGTGTCGTCTAAATTAAAATAGGTCCTAAGATAAATAATTGGCTTGGTCAGGCCAAGTATTGATTCATTCTCTGCGAGGAGTGAAGTCAAATGAAAATAACTGACAAAAGTTCAAATGAGGTCTGATGATGCCGTGGATCGGCGATTGCTTGGAGTTTAATTAAAAGATTTTAACATCAATTTCAGGCTTCATTTGAACTTTTGTTTTTTTAAAAATGCTACTGAAGAACAATATCCAAAGATTATTAAAACGAAAAAGTATCAAATTTCGTTTACAAAAAAAAAAATGACAGACTGCACCATATGAAAAGTAGAGCTGATATTTAATCAGTGGTGTTAATTGGAATAACACGCTGGGGTTTCAACCAAATTGCTATCATTAGCACTAGACTCTAGGAAGATGTTATTAAAGCTGCTGATATTTCTGTCATTTAATTTAGTTATCAGTAATTCCGTTTTGTTTCTTTACCGTCTTTCCTCAGTAAGACAAACTGTAAAACAGTCAATATGAAATACAATCACAATACACAGTATCGTTTGGTGTTTTAAAAAGTAGATACTGAAAATATTTATATATGAAGTCCTGAACTACATTTAATGAATATATATATATATATATATGTATTTTCGAATAAGTTATGTGAAAAATGTTTTGTTCTTTTAATAAATAGCTAAATAAATAAATTTAATATATCTAAATAATTCTATTCATAACGTATCTTAAATAGGTTTCCTCTTCGGTAATAAGTATATCTTTTAAGCGAAATTCACCTGCTTAAATATTCATGACTTTAAATAGACTTTACAAATAAATAGGTACTGCAATTAAATATACTATTATGTTACAATACTTTTTAAGTATACCTAAAACAATTTTAACTAGTGAACTATAAGATTTATAACATTGATTTTAATTTTTATATGGTATAAATCGCGCAGCCTTCTGTACTTTCGTTGTGTTGTGTGGCTGTTTTACCTTTCCGTTTCGTTTAAAGCCGATGTACCAGCTTATGTTGTACATTGACCGAAATGTTCTGTGCCCATGGTATAAGTCTTCTGCAAACACACAGCGATCCAAAGTATTTCCGTGCACCTATAGAGAGCAGGAAAAAACTGTTAGCCTTTAAAAATAAAAATAAAATGTTTCCAGGAGGACGTAGAAAGTTTCACCCACCCCTCCCCGAGCAGATCTGCATAACGCTTGAGTCGGCATTTCCAACAGTTTTGCATTTAAAAATAGATAGAGGAGAGTGTTATCTGCATATAGATAAGAAGGCGTTGATGGTCGGGTAAATCGGGTTGCACTTGATTTCACAATCGAAAGTAAGCTTACCTCCAGTGTGAGGTCGCCATCTGGGTTAACACACAGATAGCTGTTTTCTGGCACGGACCTTATTCGGACTCCAACGCCGGAACCTTCTAAATAAGTTGACTCCAACTCTAACTTAGCTGAAACGAACAACAGAAGAGGAAGATTAATTGCAAATCCCGGTTTTACTTGATATAAAATATTTTGAGTTAAATTAGCAAATTTCTTGGCCACCTCATGATCATGAACATGTTATCTGGGGCTTAATTGTTTCTGGAAGAATCTTGACCCAAGACAACCCTTGCTTGCGACAAAATTAAGTTTCTCTTTTCGGGGCGGAACGTCTTAATTTGCGGGTGTAGTCAAATCTGTTTTTAAATTAACCGGCATTATGGAGACTTCCTGAGCCGAAAGACAAAGATTTGTGAATAGAAAATAACAAAATCAAGCTCAGATATTAAGACAATGACAAAACAAAGCTATTGACTAAAGAATGTGGCAAACATTCCGGGGAGCTTTCGACCACGAGACTCATCCTTAGAAAACATGTTTCTCCGTAAAAGGATGTCAATATTGTGTTTATAACAGGGTGTTTTTGTCTCTCGCCCACGCCTGTGTGCGAATTCATAAAATTCCAATGATGCCGTATGTGTCAACTAAACAACAACAGTGAACACAGTCTTCGTTTCACTGTAGATGCCAGATTCAACTCTACCACACAGGTGCTGATGACGCCCACAGGTGTTGCAGATGATAAAAGTTCATGACTTCTAGCTTATTATCTACCACAACTGCAACCGAAACGAAAAGCGTTGAAACACACATCTGAAACTTGAGAACGGTCTTTTTTACAGCAAACAGCAAAGTTTTTTGACAATAGTGAGCCATATTCAAACGTGAATGAGCCCTAACTTGTTTAGCCTGAAAGATTCAACATATCTCTTCCTCCTCTTTTGTGCATGCGGCGGAAAACAAGGAGAATACAGTATACATCTGTTACATTTCACAGCGCGCGTACTAGGATACGTTTTCTTTGGTTATAAAAAAAGAGCGCCAATATTTGCCTCCATTCATTCTTGAAATTTGCACATTGTCGGAAAAATTCTCTCAGAAAGATCGCACCGCTTTTGGCGGGAAAAATTATCCTGTGATGTCGGCGGCGTCTCACAAAAACCGCTAAACGAAGAAAGATCATTCACCGACTTTGTACCATAATCCTTTTACCGAAGTTATAATCCACATTCAATGCCAATATTTGATGGCTTAAGTATCTTCCTAATTGTCTATTTGTGGTTGTAACGCTAAGCTAGTCTAATTTAGTCTAATTTAAAAAAGATTGAATCGGCCTGTATGCCTTGAACCGACGCGACGGCATGTCGACGTTTTTTTTATGTATTTTAGAGCCGTGAAATTTTTGTTAAATACAAAAGGAGCTTTACCAATATTTGAGCAGAAGATCTTATTGGAATGTGTAAGTGCTTGGATGTGGTGTGATTACTCAGGGACTACAAAAAGATAAAGTTTTAAAAGCGATTTATCAAAACAGCTTGGGTGGTCTTTTGGTAGGGGGTCAGTTTTCTGATATAATGTTTTCAAATAAAAACGAAAAAAAAAAAAGATTTAAAGTAACTCACCACTTTCGTCTGTCTTGAGCCCCATGGCATCTACATTAGAGCCGTTGACTCGTACAAATTTATTTGTATTCGCAGAAAATAACCAAACAGACCTTTTGATAGATATGGATTTCTGAAAATGACAGCAAGAAGCATTCATAGATATTAGAGTTACCAGGCTTGATTATAACATAATGACTGTTTATTCGCCATTGTTGTATAAGAATAGCTTATACAATGGAAATAACGACTGAGAATTAACCTCCGCGATGAAATTAATAAGTGAAGAACTGAATAGGATTCCATTTATCTCACGGGAAATAAGCTATTTAGACTACATTTACGCGTGTTTATAATATTGGCTATTTGGATTTAACAACAACTATGTTTTCCTAAGGGTTTACAGACACCAGTTCACATTACTGCGTGACGCGTGGAGCCTTATAACCTGACGTAATGCTTGGACTAAATTAGCAAGTCTAAAAAAGTCCCGTTTTTTACCTTGAATTTTGCGCACACTTACCAGTACTGTAGAATCCAAAGGAAATGCAATAGTCCTGTGAAAAAAAAAGCGATAGACAGTTATCTATTAGTTTTAAAACTCTTATTGAATTAATGAAACCTTTCGAGGTACAAACTCGATTGACGCGCGAGATATTCTGTTCGTAAAAAGCGATGTTTCGAACGCTATGACTAGCCACGTGGAACTCAAATCAAAACAAGGACACGTATTATCCTTACCGTATTATCCCTGTGAAAATTAGCACGGCTAGTGCCGACCACAATGTAACTGTTATACTGTACTTCATGTTTCTTTGTCCTGTTAATGAATGTACGTTGTTCAAGAAAATATACAATTTCGCGACAGTCGTTGTCAGTGATGTCGTTCTATTACAAGAGCTTATGATCTGCTCTGTTGTCCTCGGTTGAATGATCAACCAGTGTTCTAAAATCGCGATTATAAGCGAACAACATCGAAACCGCAGACGTCTAAAACCGGATCTACTGGTACTCCTCCCAGTGCCGCTAGAAGCAATTTTCCGCTGCCTAAAAGTCGGAAAAGTCCCTTGTCACGTTAGCGCATTACATGCCCTGTCAGCAATGTCCAGGCTTGCCTAGCCTATTTTATCGGAAATGACTCTTTGCACGCGAAGATCGAAATCAAAACGGCTTATGTTGACGTTTTTTGTTGTCGACGAATCGAATCCCTAAGTGTCAGATTGTGCATTCTCAGCATACTTTGATTCTTTTGTAGCTTTGTTTGTTATGACGACTCATATTGTCCATATTGCTTTGCTATTTTCAACTCTAAACCTTGCCGCCATTCTTTCGAGTATCAGCGCAGCGAGTATAGAAGTGATGTCATGCATACATTTACGTCTTGATAAAGGAACTTAATGTAACATTGCGGAGTTAGCGATTTTTAAGTGGGAGCGAGGAAGTGACGGGATACAAACTAGCAACCGCGATCTTCTTCCCTTTAACAGTCAGGGCGAAGCTCCGTAAGTTCCGGCCAGTTTAAACGAAAAGTTGGCGAAAACAAAAGTTGCAAGATTTAAAGCGCGCGATGGAAGAAGAGGAACGTCAAACTTGAAATATTGAT
>OMLO01005630.1_pt1 | contig 10522 bp, 11 predicted proteins | sample 1674811 | NCBI WGS metagenome assembly OMLO01 (sample SAMN06265003, study PRJEB25207) | coral metagenome | isolation source: Coral host | place: Mexico:La Bocana,Puerto Morelos, Mexico | collected 2008-11-13
ATTTTCCGCCAGCCCAGGCTTGAGCCCGTTGGTTTCAGCTGGTGAGTTCCTGAAGAACCTGATCCGGGACTGATTGCTTGGCAATGATTTCTAGCTTACAGTTGCGTACCAATCCAAGACCGGTTGGTAGTGTCTTTACGTGTAGCGCACAGGGGCAGAGGAATGAATGCTTGCAAAGGGGTGACCTGACAGAAGCAGTCAATGTCTCATCTCAGCTGATGTAATTTGTGCATCCATGTAGGGGAGGGAGGTTTTTGAAAGGATATCATGGCATGGTGACATTAACTTCCAACTACTACTTCTTTATTATGTTACGTGCTAATACTCGGGACTTGATGTGAAACAAACACGATGAACTTTTTTTCCGGTGCCAATGAAACCAGAAACTTGCTTAAATGAACACACAAGAGAGGCGCCAAGTGGAACAGTTTCATTTTCACCGCTTCAAGAAGTTTTTCCATTGGCTGAAGGTTCTTTCCTTTGGCTCAGCAAGGATTGCAGTTAGTGAGTTGTGATGCCGTTGAAAGGTGTTGTAGCCCAGTTGTCGGACTCAGATTGCGAGCCCCCTATGTGTCCGACTTTGACGTCTGCGAGGGAACGACCCCAGAAGTGCCTGACTGAGAACCTTTGCAGAGCAAACCATTGACGGATAATAGGTGTATAGTAGTGCGGTTGCATGTCCTGTCGTTTCATCTCTTCTATTTTTCACATGACTCAAAGTAGGTTGTTTTTTTTTGAGGCGGACCAAGCGTGTGCAAAAGCCAACAACCAAAAGAGTCATTGCCAGGAGAAAGATAAAGGCAAGCTTCATGTACTCAAAGTATATATATATATATATATATATATAATGTGAATGTCTGAAAGTGTCGTCGGCTTTGACTCTTACGTGTTTGACTGCTTCGTTTCTTGTGCAGGCTGCCACGTCCCAGGCATCAAACAGCGTGTTCTCCTCCAAGACGACTTTTCTTTGGCGTAGCCGTTCCAAGTCTGCCCCTGCTTTGCCACGGTTTGCAAAAGCTGTGATTGGTCGTGCTGGGGTCCCTGAGATTTGCAAGTATGTGGTCTCCCTGGCCAAAGCCAAGAAGATTCGTAACGTTGTCGCTTTGACCTCAGATGTTTCCTCAACAGGATTCAACAGGTGCAGCTTTTCGTTGTGTGGAAAATGAGGCTTTCAAACCACGCCGTTCGCAAGAGCTTTCTAAGAAGAGGGGCAGGAGCCCCATATTCAGCGGAAGCAAGGTTTTCCGTGCATGGAGCAGCATCAGCCAAGCCCTCAGTCTCAACACGCTAACCTTTGTTGACCAACTTTTTTTTACACCTAATTTGCTGAGGGTGCTTCAGCGCTACAACAAGAGCCACTGAGATACCTACTTGCCGCTCAATGAGCGTAGTACTCTCAGGTTTTTTTTTTTACATGCCTACAGCCTACATCTCCTTGTGAGCTGAGGACTTCTCAAACCAAGTGCGTTGGAGCTCTGACTACCTAAAGGAGTGCAGATCCCACCACGTAACTCCAGGAAAATATGTCTCTCCTTTGGCGGGTGAGTTTGTGTCAGGCTTGCCCATTGTGCTGCATCGGCTTCCATCTTCTTTAGTTTGCCAACCCCCCCCAGCAGTATATCATTGTCAATCATCTTGGATTATCAACGCGTTGAAACATTACTTATTACTATTAACAGAGCTGTTCAGGCCTGCCAGCCAACTGGACGAAGCCTGTTCTGAACGCAGTGGACGCAGCAGCCTTCCATGAGCAGTATCCAGATATGCGAGGCAATGAGGCCTGCCAAGCTTGCTTAGTTTCTTTAGCCGTTGGTTTGTTTTTCTTCATGTTTGATACTAGACTTTGATGCACAGGCGCAGAAGATTCCTGTGGTGGCTATGTTCGCAGGATGCGGCGGCTTAGAGCTGGGCTGGTGCAAGCAAGGGGCTTAGTGACCGCATTTTTGAAGTGTCGCCAACTTAGTAGTATGCTCGGTCAACATTTTGGATTCGGTGCAGAGCCAAATTTGTAAAGGCAACCTTTTCTCTTCCAAGTAAGTTGGGCCATCCAGGTACCTGCGCTCTGTGTGCTATGTGCCGGGCTTGGCTTTTGATTTGTGGAGGCAAAAGGCATTCGTACAATCATCAGATATCATCAGACTTGATTTGTCAGGTCGAGCAGAACTCCTTTTGCAGGGAAATTCTTGGCCTTCGCATGCGGGAAGGTTTGCTTCCCTGGGCGCCAGTGGAGAAGGATGTGCAAACAGTGGAGCCACCCCCCGAAGCCCAAGGCTGCGGGGGTGGCTTCCCTTGCCAGGCTTTGATTGGGGGTTTGTTTGTGAACTTTCTTTTTGCATCTACTGTGATTCCTCAGTCTTAGCTTTCAACTTGCTTGTCAACTGTTGTGCAGCGAAGTTCTTTGCAGGGGTGCAGTACCGCGGGATTGCAGAGGGGTCTTCTCGACCATCGCACAGCATTGCTGGTGCACATTTTTCGTACCTATGATCTCCTCCCAAAGCATCCACGGCCGGAGGCTGAGATAAGTTCGCGGAAGATTTCTTGTTTGCAGAAGATCTGAGTAGAAAATTTGATATGCAATGCTTTTTGTTGAGAGGATGCTGAGAAGATTTGTTGACAGCAGTGGCGCCTAGGAATTGCATCTATCTAGAAAATGTTTGGAGTTTGTTGGGCTCCAAAATGGAGATGAAACAAGTTCTCCTTTTCATCATCCAGGAGCTTGGGTTTCATGTTTCTTTGGTGAAGGGTCAGTGCAGAATCAGAACTCATGGTACCCAAGCCAATCCTATCCCCTTGCGATTTTGCATATCTTGGCAGCAGGAGATCTCCAAACGCCACCTCGTGTTGCGTTGGACATGCGTGAACATGCAGAACGTTGGATTTCCGGCACCTCGGCAAAAATTTTACAATTGGAAGAGAGAGTCAAATTCGGACAAGCATTTAAAAGTTTTTCTTCGACCATGGAACAAGCATTGAATTTTTCTTTTGGCGCCAGTCAGGGAAACAGGGCTCGCGTCTTCTTTTGGGCTCAGCGGCCTGGAGGCGATCTCTTCAAGGACGACCCCACTTACTACTTGAAGTGATGGATTCACATCAATTTCCAATGCGTTCATTTCCGTTTGCAGGACATGCCATTGAGACCTTTGGCAAGTTTCCTTGAAGCTAATTTCAATGGTATCAATGCAGTACCCAAGCACTTGTGGTTGACGACGGATCGCGAGGCTCACCACGAGCAGAGGATGCGTATTTTGGGAAACATTGTGGTCCCGTCTTGCGCGGCCCTTGCAGCTGAAGTTCTCCGAAACTTGGTGATTGCCGATGATCAATAGGAGCTGAGTGGAGACAATGCATTTAATTTGTTTCAATATCAGTGATGCTTCCTCACTGACGTTGCAAGTAATCATGATTTCTTGGTGTGGAACCGTGGAAAAGCAGGAGTCACCTTGCCATTGCGTTTCTTTTTCATTGAGTTGATGCTCAGTTCAATTCATCCAACAATGTTACAGTTGAACACTGGTTGTCAAAGTAGAGATACGTGACGTTGTTGGCTGACCAAGATTCTTTTGATTTGATAGGTAATTGGGATCTTTTGGTGCTGCTGTTTTTTTTACCGCGGTGACTGTTTGCTTCAAGAACCTTAGGCCACCATAGGTATGTGACACCTGTCTCCGGTCAGTCGAGCAGTGAGTTAAACGGCCTTAGGTACAGGAATGAAAAATCAAAAACACAATCGGAACCAAACCTAATATCAAAATCGAAATCACTTAGATTGGTTGATTGGTTCAGAAAGATGACAACATATGTCCCATAGTATGTACAGTAATCTTCCTTTGATCCTCGCGATGGATTCGATTCGATGAATGGGGAACACAATGCGTGTGGTAGCGATGGTGGTGGCAATTTGCCACCGGCTGTTCTAGACTTGTCTGAAAGTTCTGAAGATGGACCATGGGTTGAGGCCACTGCGAAGCAGGGCGTCAAACGGAAGCGTTGTGACAGATCAAGTTCACGTCCGAAGCGATTTGCGCCGGATGATCCTATAGGGCTTCAGATTCTTCTGGGCAAACCGTGTGCTGCAAAATGCAAAAAGCGGTGTAAAGATTTGTTTCGATCCAAGCAGTTGTATGCAGATTTGGTCGCATTCAGAAGAGCATGGAAAGGCTACCACAAGACTGACCAAGACCTGATCGTCAGCCATGATTTGCTGAAGTAAGTTTTGAATGTTTCCATCTTCGAATTTGACATTGTTTTCTTTGAGTGAAAGATCATGAAGCAACAAAGTTGCAAATTCGTTGCTTTATTCATGCCACAGACTTGAGGCATTTCAGAAGATCAAGGAGCTCCTCGATGCCAAAGTTCGGAATAACTGGCTCCGAGTTCGATGGTCCTTTCTGGGCCAATCAGTGTGCCAAAGGTCATTTCAGGATCTTCATGGAATGGGCGGCTTGGTTCAAAGTGGTCTAGGAGAGCATACGATCTCAATATATCATTTCACTTGCAGTAAACTTTCTTTCTTTTTTGAAACTGCAACAACCATTCATGCTTTTGACCTTCAAGTCGAATGTGACAAAGTTTGAGCTGGAAGCAACCGAGGCCGGTGTAGATTTCAGAAGCTCTTCACGGCTGCTTCCAACGGATCACCAGGACCCCTTGCTGATCTTCGTTACTTGAAAAAAGTCAACAAACTAGAGCGTAGTCGCACTGCTGAACTTTACGCAGATGTTTTTGAATTTCTCCATTCGGTGTACTGCTCTATTGCAGAAACCCTTCCCGATGTTCGGGACGGAGCAATGGATGAAACGGAGCACGACTGCAAAATCGAACTATCGCAAGATGACCCATACACAGGTGTTGTAGATTCCACCGTCATTCAGACTGGTCATGGTGAGAGTGCAGGGTCAGCCAAGGGAAAGGCGAAACCCAGGAAGATGCAACGGTCCATGTTGATTCGTCCGGGAAGGACGCCTCGTGATGGTGTGGAGGAAAGATTCCTTCCCCCGGGCACTATGAAAGAGTATTGGCATCAGTACACTCAGAAGAGCCAACTGTCCCCGCCGGCGTCCTTCCCGGTTTTTTGGCGTGTGCCTGGGATATTGTGGTAAGGTTTGCTATGCTTGCTTTTTCGGTGATGGTGTTGGTAGGGTGGTGGTCAAGAGTCTACTTGTCAATTGTAACTTTCTGCTGCTGCTCCTGATTTTGCTTTGATTTAAGGTTTGGTCTTCAGATTTCAGCATGATGAAATTTCGTGCAGTGTCGTCGCACGCAGCTTGCACGGAGTGCATAAAACACAAGAGTGTAATACAGTCATTGACCCACCACCTTCTTGCGAGAAGGACCCAACAAGATTTGTATTACAAACACCTGGAGGCACAATTTGCCGACAGAGCTGTCTATTGGGCAAGCAGATCAGACAGTCGCTCAAAGCCTGACTGCCTGACCATCATTTGCGATGGTATGGATCAGGCCAAATGTGCAATCCCTCGTCACGGTCTCCTCAAAGCAAAACTGTTCGATGGAATGCAGAAACCACGCCTGCACTTGAGTGCAGCAATTTGCCATGGCAAATTTCTGGCGCTGTTTTTGGGAGAGGCAGACATGCCTAAGGATGCCAACAGCTCCATGGAGGCTGTTTGCTGTGCACTTCAATTGGCATCAGCTTCTACAGATTTATCCCAGTGCGATGTCACAATTCAGTGTGACAACACGTCAAGAGAACTGAAAAATGGGCACACACTTAGACTGTGTGCCGCACTGGTGTCGAATGGCACGGTGAGGAGCATGAGAGTGTCCTGTCTTCGGACAGGACACTCTCATGAGGATGTGGACCAATGCTTCGGACAAATAGCCTCTAAGCTCTCAAAGGTCAGGTCAATTCTTTCATCGGAGGAGCTCTTGCAGGTTATCACCCGTGTTTGCAGAGAGCTTGAAAGACCGCACGAACGTGACCGGCATGTTTTCAAACTCGACCAATGCCGCGATTGGCGGCCATGGCTACTTCAAGCAATTCCTGCAAAGCTGGTTGGGATTGGGGGTCCTGGAGCCCCTCATGTCTTTCATTTCTGCCGCTTTTCATTGACAGGCATCAGATCGACTTGCTTCGTTTTGTTTGGTGTTGTTTCATTTGTCTAGGATGACCGCCTCTATTTCAAGATTCAAGATGTGATTAGCTGATCCCAGTAGAACTTTTCATTTGATCCGAAGGTTTCATTTTTATCTGGCCCCAAAGTTGAACCACGTATAGCTATAACACACCTTGCTAATCCCATCGCACCACACCAGGACTTGCAGAAACCGATCTTGAAGACCCATTGTACAGGGGCCAATTTCGCCTTCACCCACATGATGTTGTGCTGAGGACACATTCACAAGTTGCGTCAGCGTTTGAAAGCATTTCCCTTCCCAATTTTTCCACTAAATTCCTTTTTAAAATAGACGATCACGTATATTAAGCTGATTGGATTTGCAGAGTAAAAATGCTTTTCCAAGTCTAGTTTTTCAGAATCCAAGCTCAGTCTGTCTTGTACCTGGTCAGTGTCTATTGCTTGGGACTTCAGCGGAGCACATGTTTTGTTTTGTTTTGATTCTCGCGTAGATTCAATGCGATGATACTCTGACAGGACAAAACAATGGATGGCAGACGTCAGGTATCAACATGCATTCCGATTCTTCCCCCGCGAGATGGCCCTGAAGACGTTGCCTCATGGACTACCTCCAGGCTTGGATCATTATTACCATTATCAAAAGAGTTTTGGGGTGGTTTGGCAGTGAGTTGGTTTTTGATCGAAACCAACGTATGCGTCAATGTTTTTGTTCATTCCTAAGAAGAAAAAGGAGCCCAATTTTCGACATTCATGTAAAAGGAACCGATGACAGGAGCTTAGCAATGAGAATGATAGCAAACTTGACACCTTCATTTATTATATGCATGTGAACTTCCTTCCTGCCTGCCGCGGTGCAGTTGTGGCAGAGCGCAACCCTTTGTCGGAGGAGTTCAAGGCGAACATTCTCAAATATGTTCCTTTGCTTCGGACAAGGGAGTTCCCACTACATGACGCAGCATCCTACTTGGAATCTTGGATTGCTGGCACTTGGAAGTTGCACCCGCTCCTTGAGATTGGTGCGTTGCTCTTCTGTAATATTCAGACACTCAAAATGTTTTCCATGGTTGCAAAGGCCAATCCCACTTAGAAGCAACGATCCTACTCGAACTATTGAATGTTGTTGAGACTGCGCTGTGAAGGCCTTGTGCACACTGAGTCGTGGCAAAGCTCTGCTCACGCAACTTCAGTAGTTGCTACTATTATCTAAGGTGTCGACTTGGGACAGTGCTTCAGGCTTCTGCTTCATTGCAAGCTCGTCTAAACGCAGCGACTTCATTCTTCGCTCACCCAAATCGTTTGAAGTTTCTTGCTCCATTCTAGTACATGTTTGCCGTTTTTACCTTTCAAACTTTGTTTGTACTCTTCTTCAGTTGTTTCACGGACTGGGCGTGTCTTGACCCATGTCAGGTTGACCCTTGGAGAGGGCCGTCAGAAATCTGCCGTTGACTACCAAAAGCGAGCTGCTTTTCAAGTTGCTGCCAAGATCTGGGCAGATGGGGTGGCTCTTCAAGCTGAGCGCAATGAGAGCAAAGGGAAAGGCAAGGGTCGAGGAAAAGGTAAAGGAAAGCCCAAGGCCAAAGGCCGTGGGAGAAGCTAGTGAAGGGTTACAAGCATGATAAAATCATGGTGTGAACGTGTAACGAGTTTCTCATGGCAGGATTCGCAGCTTTATGTTGCTCATGCTTGGTTTAAATGAGCAGGATGCCCTTCCATCGGATGAGACTCTTGATATGGAGTCCTCGAAGTCGCGGGACAAACGTTTCTGACGACTTAAAGTTGTAGCCGTTTAGCCCCGATTCCAAGAGGGAATTGTTTCTACATTTGGGTGAGATCCTTGATCAGGAGTTTTGGAGGCCTGAGCGGTTTAGATTTTTTTCACATCGTAACTTCAGATTAGGCTAGGAAGATGTTCGCTGCAAGTTGACAAGTGGATGACATCCTTGATTCAACATGGGTTTTTTCGAATTGCGGCTTCCTAAACCCTAAACGTTTCGGCAGTTCAGGTGCGGCAGTACCGTTTAGGGGGCAGCTCAAGGAAAATGATTTTTAAAACACCAAATTTGATACAGGATAGATTGGACACTTAAAGCTCTTGCTGTTTTACACCTTGGGGGTGACCAAATCCACCTCTGATTGGTCACTTGCTGGCTTTGTTGTTGTTTTTTTTGGGGAGGTAAATTTTCAAAGGTTATGAAAAAAATCATTTCAACCCAACTTAGTGTCCAATGCCGGGTGGGATTGGTCACTTCTATGTTGATTTTTTCGACTTCTAGTTGGTGACCGTCTCGAGTTTGATCTTTCAATCTCCCCCATGAAGTTGTTGATCCAAAGGATTGGCAATCATAGTTAGTGTCGAATCTCAAGTGATTGGCATGTCCTAGTGTCGAATCGGAGGTCACTTTCGACACTAGCTCAGGAATGAACTTACGTTTTCGACACTAACCCAGCGGTCATCGTACGTTTTCGACACTAAACTCAGCGATGATCCTATTTTTTCGACACTAACAAAATGGTCATCTTATGTTTTCGACACTACTTCAACGCAGCGCATGCGATTTCGACACTATCCTGCGACTTCAAAGCTGCAAAATTCGTTTCTCGTTGGAGTTCCACACCATGTCTTTCAAAAACGTTCATGTCGGAAACCACTAGTCGCCATGTCTGGAATTTTCTTTAAAGCACCGATCACCGATTGGCTAGAAGATGGATTACTAACTCTGAAATCTTTTTTTTTTGGCAGCTGGCCCTTAGCCTAGTGCAGTGTGTACTATGACCTTGAAGCACCCTGACGTCCTGATCTGAAGGCTCAAAGGTTTTTTTGCAGATTTCGAGGCGTTTTCCATTCCTTTTGCTATGCCTAAGCGCAAGAGTAGTGGAGGGGAGAGTGCCAAGGCTTCCAAGGCTAACAGGAAAGACGGTGTGGACAGTGTCGTTTTGCAGAAGTATCCTCACATTGCCAAGATTTGCGAGTGGTTTCTTGGTTGAAGGTGTTGGCTTTACAATCGCCCCATGATGTTTTTTTCCTATATGTGCGTGTGATTCAAGGTACCGATCAACCGTGGTGCCCAAAGGCGGGCCTGATTCTTACCTGGCTCTGCGTTATCCAGATGAGGACTGCTGCAGGAATGGCTTCATCTTTTTGAGGGCAAGTTTTTACAAACCAAGCGGCCCTGCAGGACAGCCGGATGGACTTCGCGAAGTGGATGGACGAATTCTGCCCGCCAGCTTCAGCCACGCAACTTGACTTGAAGTGTGCTTTTCATCTATATAGTTGATTCCGTGTGTCACTTCCAAGACTTGTCAGTTTGATTTTTCCAGGAATTTGATGCAATGTGCTTAGGGCGACCTACATCACAAGCTTTGAGGAGAGTGGATTAGCTCGCCCGTGGATGCTCGCATTCCGGGCAGATTTCGGAACTTCTGGGCTAGCAGATCCTGATACTTTTGAACAATTGCTGCAACTCATTATGCGTGAGGGCTTTCTCAGTTGTCCTGACTTGATGTCTGTTGAAAAACTGAGCTGTTGCAAAGTCCATGAAAGCTTCCTAGACCGCGAGTACAAGGAACATCCGCCCCTGCAGCAGCATCTCTTGCCCCCATATTCATTGGGCTACTTGAAAGGCTGGCGCCGTGCCGTGGGGCTTCTCACATGTCTTTGTGCCATTCGGGACCTTTCTTTGGAGTCTGAGGTAAGCCACCAAATTCGAGTCACTTGGGCTCACTTGGCAACGTAGTGATTGAATGAAGTATTTTATTCTCTGTACGGTTTCTTTTCTTTAATAGATGCGCCGCATTGCACATCAGGGCATTTGAACGGTCAACATGTTAAATTAATTTGTAAAGCCATCCATTCGAGTCGTGTCACTACTTGCATCCCTAGGTCACCTTTGGAACCATCCACGTCAACTTCGCGCTGAAAGATGCCGATGTCCGCACACAGATCATGGCCAGCCGAGGCAGTTTAAAGCCTCATGTTCTACATGTGCGTTTCACTTCATGTTGTCCACACTCGTCTATGATCAAGATCATTGATGGCTTGTCAAGTCAGGTGCGACAATGCAGTCCTCCCTCCGAAAGTCTCCGAATGCTTTCAACTTTATTCGTCAAATTCGGATATTGGAGAAAGCTGGCAGTCTAAGCAGCGTGGAGAGGTCCTTCCAGGCCACATTTAATTTATCAGTTGTGTCCTTCATTTTCGAGCTTCGATTGTTTTTGACAGATCACTGCAAGCTTTCTTTTCGTTATTTGTAACAACCTTGACCAGCCAGCTGGTCAGTCATGATATGCTGCTTGTAAGTTTCGGCTCTTGACTGAGCAGGAATGGCATTCAGCAACCGCCGTCGCAAAAGCCTACCACATAGGCAAGAGCGAATCTGGAGCTGTGAGCGCTCTACTGAGTGGTGTGAGTCCAATTGCCTTTGTGG
>OMLO01005631.1_pt1 | contig 10521 bp, 7 predicted proteins | sample 1674811 | NCBI WGS metagenome assembly OMLO01 (sample SAMN06265003, study PRJEB25207) | coral metagenome | isolation source: Coral host | place: Mexico:La Bocana,Puerto Morelos, Mexico | collected 2008-11-13
TGGTGGTTTCAACCCAATTGAAAAATATTACTGTAGTCAAAATGGGAATCTTCCCCAGGTAGTGATGAAAATGAAAAAATTGAAACCACCGCCCATTATTGGTGGGGCTGGCTTTTTTAAAGCAACCACAGCTGGTGGAAAATTTCGTTTCACATCCAGATCGCTCCTACGAGTCACATCCGCTCTCCTGTTTCTAGATGTTTTCCCCCCCTGTGATTTTTTCGGTGAAGACAAGCACCTGGAACCCTAAACAACCATTGTTTAATGGGTGTTTGGTGAAAAAAAACATGTTTTATGTAATGATTTGGAATCATGCAGTTGAAACAACCATAAAAAGAACTGGTTGTTTGGAGTTCCAGGTGCAAGTAAGGCAAGTCAAGTCGCAATAAGCCACCAACCAAGAATGAAACCAATGCCAGAAGCAGTACTGGCTTAGCACCATAACGCTGTGCCACCAAGCCCCAAAGAGATGAAGTTACCTAAATCTGGTGACGAGATCTGTGTTGTGATGAAGACCTACCGATCCATCCATCCACCTAAAATTGCAACAATTAAGGAATATATGAATTAAGGTTGGGTTTTTTCCTCAGGGGGCGGATGGGGATGCAAATGCAAAATCTGAGAAAGTCATTCCAAGCTCTGTGAGTTTCTCCAATTTCGAAGTTGATCTTTCCTACAAGAGGTGCAATCTTCATTCATCTATGTTTAATGACATCCAATTCGAATTGGTGGTTTGGAAATCACTGGAGCTCATTCTTTTGGAATTTGTGGGAATTGCCTTTTCAAAAAAAATGTTTCTTCAGAGTATGAAACAAGACTTCCAAAGAGCCCATCCAAACCTCACACGAAAACCAACAGCTGGAATCTGAAAAGCCCTACCCCCTTGGTAGAAGTAAAAACAAATCCATCCTTCCAAATTCTTCATGCACTTTCCAGCCACCCCCCCCACAAGAACAAGCAAAAACACCTGAACTTACATTGTTGTTCACGACTCTAATCATCCTCCTCACCACCAAAAAACCCGTTGTTTTCCTGGAAAAATCGGTGGGTTGCATCTCTACAAGGCACAATTCGCCCACAAACATTGGCGGACTGCAACCACCCTGCTATGAAGCCAGCGTCGTTCTTGTCTTCCTGTCGTGAATGTCTTCGTGTTTTCTTTGAAGCTTCAAGTCATCCGGGCAGTGGCTGGAATAATGTTTAAGATCTAGAAACATATAGTACACACAATGGACACATATAGATAATTGTGTATATATATATATATGTTATATGTGTGTGTGTGTACATCTTGGGGATGTACAACACGCCTATGGCCAAATCGAAAAAAAGAACTTCGCCTAACGTAACCAACAACCAAGCCAACAATCTACCAGAAGTACAGGCAACCAAGCGAGGAATCTGCGATACATGTTCCTATTTTGCCGGGTAGGAATTCTTGACATTAGGGTGATCAGCGCCTGCTGATCTTCCCCAAAACAAAAATTAGGAATCCAACTAAGCGTCAAGAAAACATGGTCAAATCCTTCGGCTGACGGATCAAAAAAAAATAAAATCGAATCAAAAAAAAATTAAAATGGGATCAAAAAAAATAAAAAAAGATCAACAAAAAAATAAAATCAGATCAAAAAATAAATAAATCTAGCACACCCGAGCACTTCGTGCGAGACTTCCTCCAAATTTCATGCAAGACACTTCAAAAACGAGCATTTTGTGCGAGACTTTCTCCAAGATTCACAGAGGAAGCTTCCAAAACGAGCATTTCGTGCGAGGCTTCCTCCAAATTTCATGCAAGACACTTCAAAAACGAGCATTTCGTGCGAGACTTCTTCCCATTTTCACGGATGAAACTTCCACAGCAAGCATTTACAGTGATAACATTCGTGTTGACAACAGTGCTACGCAATGGACTTCCTCGGTACATACTTTACACATGTCCAAACCTGTGATAACGTTCGTGTTAACAATGCCAGGCAGTGGTGCAGAGACTTACCAACAAAATTCTGCGCCCCTGTGGACTAAGTAGTCCGTTTCTTATACACCTACTTGCCCTTAATTCTGAAGGTGGCTCATACAATATATATTATACTGTCTCTCTAACATGTTTTCTTTGTAGGTTTTGGGACATTATTTGGACATTGTTTTTGGACATTATTTGGACATTGTTTTTGGCCATATTTGGACAGTGTTTTGGCCATATTTGGAGTTGACCTACAGAAAGATCCACAAGCACCAAACCCAAAGGCAAAATGCACCAAAAGCCAGTGCCCAAATGCACCAAAAGTTAATGTCCAAATGGACCCAAAGTAACGTCCAAATGCACAAAAAATACTTAAAAAAATATGTCCAAATGGACCCAAAGCAACGTCCAAATGCACAAAAAATAATGTCCAAATGCACCAAAAATAATGTCCAAATGGACCCAAAGCAACGTCCAAACGCACAAAATATAGTGTCCAAATGCACCAGAAGTTCATGTCCAAATGGACCCACAGCAACGTCCACATGCACGAAAGTCACTGTGCAAATGAGGGACCATTAGGGGGACCACATACCTATAAAGAAGGGGGCCCAAAACATGATAGAGCGACCCCCTAAAATATATATACATTACATTGTATGCCTCAACCTACATACTAGCATCTTAGGAATTTCCTGGAAATTTCCTGGAAAGGGAACTTAAGTGCATTTTCTCAAGGGATCCAAATGGTACGCGATGCAGCAACAGTGCACAGGAAAGCAAACCTCCTGGTTCCATTCGAATGGGCGTGATTCAACTACAAGCTCTCAGGATCCCCATGCAACCCGACAAACTGTTGGAAAAATGTTAGAACCTGCTTGCTTCTAGGTAAGGAACGACGAGAAACCGGTAGAAACAGCAGTGGAATTGGAGAGTGTCCGTGATTTTTCGTAACACACCTGCAGACGCGCTTCTTTTTGGTCATTCTCTTGGACCAAGTCGGGTTTCGAAATGACATGGCTGTTCCAAATGCTTTCATCGGAGGATGAGCAGGTGTGCTCTCCTTGAGTTGCGTTGTGACCCTGCCCTGACACGTGCTTCACATGTGCTGCACACATGCCATACGCACTACAATGGCCTCTTCTTCTAATGGGGATGTCTGTTTAATTAATGATGTGTCATTGAGATTTCCGTTCCTTTTCACCGAAAGAAAACATGCAAAGAATATCAAAGAATCAAAGATATAGCTTCGAAGTGGCTTGCAAGCACACTTCACAGCTGCACGCCTGGCGAAAAGACCTGGGTCCACTTTGTAGCCCCATCTCTAAATCTCTGCATCTGCAACAGGATTGCGCTGACTACAATACTAATCGTTGGAAGGATTTTTTGGCCATCTCTACAGAAGCCCATGCTTCTTTGCTTCTCAAAACAATCTTCAATCTGCGATTACAAATGTTGCAACATAAAAGGTGCGCCCCTGAGAGCATCTTGAGCCCCTGAGAGCATCTTGATGCAGGCTAGCTCAAGTCTTGACAATCCTTTGCCAGGTCAAAAAACTGACCGCTTTCTCAAGCTGGGCATCAATTTCCATCGATGCACTGACCTACTGTAATGCAAACAGTATAAATATACTTAGTGGAGGCATGCAAAAGGGTGACCAAACAATGAATAAACATGTCGCACAACAGTAAATATCCTTAACATCACATTAAACTCAATCACTCATTCTTCGCCACCCTTGAAGCTTCCCTTGGCAGTTGGGCTGCGCTACTCTCAGTGACGCCCTGGCAATGTGACCCGGTTGTCTCACTTTCATTTGCACGTTACAAATCTAAACAAAGAAAATATTGTATATACAAGTCGCGGCGGGCAAGCCGGTGGTGGAAGTTTCATACACAAAAATTCCGAAGTCATAAGCTTTGGCTTGAAACGCGCACAAGGCCACCAACCAGTGCGACGCCCCCAAACCGAGTTTTTTGCGCGAACGAACCTTCCGTCGTTCCATGGTGGGAGATGCAAATTCTGACGCAAAAAGGACAACAATTCGCGAGGCAAGGAGCGCATACGCAGACGAAAGATGCGAGGTAGCGAAATTTTTTACTCTGAGGTGATTTCTTGTGTTGTGTTATAGTTCACGTGATGCAACGCGATGGCACTCGATGTCCTCTCATGTGAGGAGATGTGATCTGTTGTGAAGTGATGCGATGCAATGGGGTGGGGTCTTCATGAGTTTGTGATGCGATGTGGCTGGCTGCGATGTCACTGGGTCACGTCGCAAGAAGTGGTTGTGTGATGTGGCGAATTGGAAGATGATCTGGTGCTCGGTAATACAAAGTTCTATGCTCCGTAGCACGGCCCCGTGACGCATTCTTCAAGGCCCCCATCACTTCAGACTAAGAACTCGTAGGACATTGCGGGCCCCCCGCCTGCAGGTGTCTTGCATGTTCCTTCCAATGATACCGACTCGCTAGCCTATCGGGCATAACTCGCTGTGCGATTTGCAGGCGAACCGTGGAGACGTCACATCAACCGCAAGAAAGAAAGATAACTATCAGCAGGATCCATGATATCAACCTATACATATACAAAGCCACAAACAGATGCCATTGCAGCTACAAATCAATTCGCATTTTGCACATAGATCTAACAGTCATTTCATGAATAAATCTCAGCCCTCGCGCAGGCATGCGACTGGCTGCCTTTCTTTACGATACATCGGGCGGTAAAGGTCTCTTCAGAAGGCCAGCGTCCCCAAGTCGGAGCAAGGATCGGCGTCGCTTCGCTGCCTGTGACGGATGCGATACGACATAATCACAAGGGAACTTCAAAAATGCCAGCCCACCTGCATCTCTTGCGGCAAGACCTGTCATGCAATCTGTCCAGCAAAAGGAAGGTCATGGATCACTGCAGGCTGCACGTCTCATGACGGCACGCCAAAAGACAAACCTACATCCTCTCACTTATGGGCCCTGCCTCCGGTCTCTTCATCGGCTCGGACGACACAGGCCCAGTCGACAATGCAGGATTAGGGGCCTGTACTGGGCATCGATTCACGCCGCTTACAAGGACACACCGGGAGCCTAACAGACAAGGAAGAAAGATTGGACTTCATTCTTTTCGGAGGTCGCAAGACCTATGTCACAGTTTGAATTCTAAAGCAGCCGAGACCAATAAGAGCAAGCGTCGTTCGACATCTGCGAATTCCAAAAGAATCAAGATCATGAGCCAAAGACAGATCAATCCACCTCTAAACTTGATAATTGATGCTGTTCCAGCTGCGATCATCCAAACATATTATTTTGTCTGTCCACGTCATCGGAATCCTGACCTGATTGAAGGACTACACTCGAAGGACTACACTCGCAAGAGACTGAACTAAGAAAGCTTCAGATGAGAGTCCTCTTCTCCATGCTCTTCTTCTCCACATCCATGAGCCGCCTGTTGCAAGTACTTGGAAAGACTCGAATTCAACTTGCATAGTCGAGAATTTTCAACCGTATCCTCGGCGCAAGCGACCGCGACAAATAAAGGACGCATGTTGGTGTGCCAACCTGATCGGAATCCTGACCTGAATCCCACCGAAATCGACAAATTTGTCCTGCATTAAGCAATCCTCTGCTCCATGCTCCTCTTCTCCACGTCCACCGCCCGCCTGTCACAAGTAGAAGCAATTCAAAGTGCATGGACATGTCCGGTGAAAATCTTCCACCGCAAGCCCTCAGAATCAATCACAACATACATAGAAACAGAAAGGCAATAAACATAGCTCCTGCCTCTGTGGCGCCAACATCTCCAAATGCGCTTGAGACAACGAAGCCCGAGGCCTGCAGAGTAATTGCACGCGTCAGGGCTACCAAGTTAAGCTGCAACAGGCCTCTCCAGGTTCACGCCCCCCTTCTGCTCTGGGCAAGGGTGCCTGAAAGAAGTCAACTCATGCTTGACATGGCGCAAAAAGATTTCAGTACATTGATGCATGACTTCCGGGCCTTGTCCAACCAATCCAAGGCTGCCTTCTGCATGTTTAAGAGGATGCCGGCCGGAATGTTGGGCAAGGCAGCCCGCAGATGAAGAAAATCCAACGAAGACAATTGCTGCACCGTGATGCATTGTTTTTGGATAGCGTCTTCCCACGTTTGAAAATGGTGAGCTCGCAGAAAAGCATGCAAGGAGGCATTGGGTCCAGGGGGGGCTGAAGCTTGCGCAGGAGATTCTTGAGCAGGCACTTCTCTTGCTGGCAGCAGCATGTGAACAGGCTCTTGCTGGAATAAAGGTTCTCTTCGATCTCGGTCGGGAAAGACCGCTTCCCTCAACGAAATGAAATCCAAATGAAGAAATGCAGCATGTAGATGCTCACACGTGCCATGGGTGCAAAATGTTTGGCAGAAAGAACATAAACCTTGGACATGCTTGTTGCCATCAACATCCTGGCCCCCTGTCCTGCGCCAGAACTGGCATGAATACGGGCCGACCACAACCAACACGTGACGACCCAAGAAACGAGTACAAGCCTCCAGGTCTTCCAATGGATCAGGCTGAACCCCCAGGGATTGCAAGCTATGTGTCAGAGAAGCCATGTTTCGGGCAGTAAGCAAAGCAGCCATGTGTTGAGCAAAGCCTTTCTTTGGAATCGGCACTTCTGCATCTGGTGTCAACTTCCAATCCTTCTGCACTCGGTCCCATGTGGCCAGGGTGCTGTTCATACAGAAAAAAACACTGCCTCTGCCATCATCCCACACATCATAGGCACCAGTGCGGAAATATTGATGGCCTGAAGAGCGGCCACCTCGAGTCAAGGCATTGCTATCATATAGAACCGTCTTGTCGGGAAACGGGTCATGTGGCACATCCGGTAATGACTCGGGTAGGTCTTGCCGTCTTGATTTTGTAAATTGTCCCAAATTTTGGACAAGCGTGGGCAGACTAGATCGAATGCCTACATAGTTCTTGAGCTTATGTCTGCGCCACGATTCTTGGGCTTGGGTGCCTGACGCTGATCCGGGCTGTGTCCTTTCTATGCCACACCACCAGTCTGCAACAAAGATATGGCCTGGATCGCCGGGCCACTCCTCAATCTGAAACCTTCTCCTGGCATCTGCCGCACTCCACTTGACGAAGTACCAGCGCTGTAGCATGTTGACAAGTTTCCGTTCTGGAGGGCTCTGTGCCAAGAAGGTGCGAAAGAACAAGTCGGCAAGGACCTGGAAAATCAGAGCCGTTGGGACAGAACGGAGGCAGTACAATGTCCGCTCCAGCACTGCCAACAATGTTGCTTTTCCAGCAGAAGACAAGTTTTTTTTGCAGTCGCCAAAACCCCAGAGCGATATGCAATGAACCGGGCTTCCAACACTGGATTGAGCCCTGCTGTAGCAGGTTTGGCTCTTTGGCAAGCGCCTATGACATGAGCCCAATCAGCTATGCGGTCAGCATTAATAAACACCTCCTTCTGTGCGAGATCCTCGCCACAATGCAGGTCAGCATGGTATTGGTGACACGCTTGGCTTAGATCGATTGAAGCAAATTTGGTACCGCAGGCCACGACATGATTGAAGAAAAATTGGTACGTTGGCTGGCTTTCTTTGTTGGCGAGGGCAAACATCAAAGGATGAAATGTTGTTCGGAAAGCATAAATGCTAGCGGCGGGGGCGTAATGCTTTGTCAGGGCACCGATGGTCAGCAAGACCCACTCCCCGTGCGTGAGCCGGAAAGTGCCATCACCACAAAGCTTTATGTAGGCTTGGTTCACCAAACGTGTGAGGGTGTCCCGCAGCAAGGCCGGGTTGCAAAACACTACCACTGTGGCTGTAGGTTCATAGCTGGCAGCAACGAATTTCAATTGGTCTGGGCATTCATCCAACCCATCAATGCCTCCCAATTCTCTCTCAATTTGTTTCCAATCTGCCTCCACCCAACGGAAAGCATTCCGACCAGCGTCACCTTCACGGCGTGGCCTGTGGTTCTTGCCCCACGTTTGCAAAAATTTGTCTGACGGTCGGTCAGGCTGGTACTTTTCAACCGCCTTCACTAAGTCTTGGGTGGTGAAGTGCTGGTTCTTCTCAACAAACTCTTTCAAGGCCGCTTCAGCGGTTGCAAACAAAGGATTCCAAGTCTTCACAGCCTTGAAATCTCCGTGGCAAGTGATGGAGGTGTAAGCGCGAGACAAGGTCTTACTTGCAGTGCGGAAAGTTGATGTGCACATCCAACCTTGTTGTTGCTTACAACAATCACATGAGTTGCACCACAGAGACACTTTGAACCCATGAGCGAAAGGCAAAAAATTGTGACGGAAGGCTACGGTTTCTGTTGGCACCAGTGACTGGGCCCAAGCTTTTTCCTGTTGCAAGAAAGCTTGCTTGTCTGGGATCTGCACTTCCAAATCGACATCCATGTTTTGTGTAAATTTTGCTGCTGTGGAAGCGGCTGATGGACGGCCGGCCTTGCGGCGAACCTCCTCCTGTGCTGCTGGGTCTTGCAGGCCTGCTGCCTCTTGCGGGTCTTGGTCAGCGGCCTTACCTCTGCCCTTTCGGCCTTGTCCTTTGCCACCGCGGCCGGCCCCTCGCATAGGAGGCAATTTCTGAAATGGATTCCACAAACTGGCTGCTGGACGTTTGCCGGCGCCACGCATTGATGGCATCGACGCCATTGAAACCAAAGGAACTACCGTACCTGCAGTGTTGGGTTTTGACGGGCGCCAAACTGATTCTGAGACTCCAATTTCGGCCAATTTTGTAGAAATGGAAGGGGTTAGAGGAAACCGATGAAACTCCACTGCTCTAACTCCATCCGAGCTGTTTGGTAAGCGTCGGCCTGTTCTCACTTCTCCAAGCCCTTGACGCGCAAGACTATTCAACAACTCTATGCGTTCTGCTGCATGCGCGCTGCCTTTCAATGAGGTAATGTGATTTCCAACATCAGTCAATGTGATCGGGTCCTTCAAGCAAGATGAAAGCAAACGAAGTGGCAAGGACTTGACAAGTGGCTCTCCTACATTAGTTGTCTTCCTGCTGAAGTCTGTTATTTCTGTGTCAATGACTTGACACCCCCGCACCACACGCAAGTCAAAGCGGCGGATGGCACACTTCATAGCATTGTCCGGCAACACGCGCTGCCGAGCGCCGGATAAGGCAAATTCGTGCAAGGCCGTCAACATGGCAACACTTGGAACGTGATATTCCATTTTGCCCAAGGCAGCAGTGGCGGCGGATCCCCAAGACTCTGCATCCACCAGCTCGTTGATGTCATAGTAGTAACTACGCGCAATGTTTTGCGCTGAGGTTGATGTTTCCAGCGTAGCTTCTGGAGGCACGCTCGGCCCCCAATGCTGGGCCGTTTCGATCCAAATTTTTGTGAACAATGGGTCCAGCAAAGCTGCATCTAAAAGGCCTGTCTCTCTGTCCACAAGGGCACGGGTTGTAGGGGTCATCAGAATCCTTGCTGAAAAGCCACACGCATGTGTTTGCTCAACTTTGGCCCACCATTTCCTAAACAATGTGTACTGCTGAAATAAGCAGAGATTCACATTTGTCGATGGAAAGACAAGTGGCACAGTGTCTCCTCCCCCATGATTTTTCAGAATCTCCTTCTCCTCTGAACCAGTCCCCCATTCAAACTTGCCACCATTTGCACACTCCAGCCATCTCGTGAGGTCCAAGTATTTTCCAACATCAACGCTCTTCCCTGTCGGATAGTTTGGATCCAAAATTGGTTTGGCTTCAGGGCCCCATAAGAGAAGGACCCCGTGATTTTTTCGGAGCCGTTCCTGGATCTTTCCGTTGTTGCCAACTCCAACACAATGATCGACAGGATAAAACAGAGCCCGGTGCCTTGTCAGAAGAGAAGTGAACAAATCGGCAACGGCGCTGAAAGAAGGAGACTTCCCGGCATTTGGGTCCCCAGTCGGACATGCCCACCATCGGGCTCGACACTTGAAACGATGTGACCGTTGCATGTACAAGCCAACGCTTAAATCTTTATGTTGGCATGATGCGAGGCATGCTTGGAAGATATCAAACACAAAGACCGCAGGCAGGCCGCAGCCACGATGCAAGTATTCGGCAGCGACTGCAAGCGGCAATGTTGTTGTCAAGCCCAATATTCGAGGCAAACGACCTGCTTCTTCTACCTGGAAACGTTCCGTGCGAATCTCACGAAGGCTTGCCAATGAATCACAGACTACTTCCTCCAAAGATCGTTGACAGATGTACTGGGTGTACATTGGCATAGACCCCCAAAACATGTCGTCCTGGATCGCTCTCCCAGCTGAATTTGCTAGAATTCCAAAGTAATGTTCGACTTCTCCCTGAGGGTCATCAAAGAAGCATGGCCGGGCAGGCGTTGCAGGCATTGAAACAAGACTTTGCTCCCAAGACATAGGGGCGGCAGGTACACGCACAGCGGGAACTGCAGGCACAACACTAGAACCACTAGACTCCTCAGGCGGTGTGGTCACATCAATGACATCTTCTATGTGCACACGTGTGTGTCTGCGATCTGACGAACATGCCCAGTCTAAGGCTTCATTCACGTCGTTACAGTGCGTTGCAGCTTGCCGGGCTAATCCAGCA
>OMLO01005632.1_pt1 | contig 10520 bp, 6 predicted proteins | sample 1674811 | NCBI WGS metagenome assembly OMLO01 (sample SAMN06265003, study PRJEB25207) | coral metagenome | isolation source: Coral host | place: Mexico:La Bocana,Puerto Morelos, Mexico | collected 2008-11-13
GCATGGGACGTGCTGTAGATAGACAGAGCATTGGCATGTGATGCCGAGCGTACAGTGTCTGCACACATCCATGGCAGACCAAGAAGGGAACAGCCGAACGTCAAGATGCCCACGACAAACATGTCTAAATTGTAGCCGGGACCCTTGGCCAGTTTGTGTTCCTTCTTGCTCAGTAGCACCCCAGCCATCTCTGTTTCCATAAACAACAAAATGCCAACAAAAAAAGCTGGAATAATTGCTGCGAAAATCCAGCCCATCGACATGCTTTTGTTCATGCCACCAGGATTGATAAACCAGCCTCTTTTGGGATGCTGTGTTGGGTTGAAGCCTTCTGTTAACGGATTGTTAATCGCCACGTGTTCAGTGATGACTTTATCTTCAAGAGAATAATCCAGCACCGCCATGATAAACATGGCTATGACAATCCCGGAGTCACTGACTAGTCTTCTGGTCTGCAATAAGAAAACACCCCAACACCAAAAAATGTGAGCACACAACGCATAGTTGACCATGTAATAAGCTCGTAAGGTGACATTAGGTTTAAATAAGGCTCAAGGAAGTATACTAGTCAGGGTCACCACAGAAATTAGTTTTCACATTCACTGACTTTTTTCATCACGTATTTCTGACAAAACATATAAATTCCCTGACCAAATAAATACAAAATATCAGATATCAATTCCCCGGACTCAAAATAAAATTCCCTGACTTTCCCTGACCTTAAAGATTTTTCCTCTAACCATTTTTTGACCTGTAGCAACTCTGATTTGATCTTTAATCACGTAGTAACCTTGGAGCATTCTCCCTTTCCTTTCCCCTCTCCCCTTCATGGGGCCCATGAGGGGGAAGGAGGAGGAATGTAATGTTAAGGGGGTAGAAGGAAGTAATGGTAACACTACCCTGTAGTGTTAACATTAACAAGAACTTCAGAAGTGACCTGATGGCTGTAACTTGGTTAAAACGATACGCTAACTAAGGATTAGGAGCGAGGAAAAAGAAACAGAGCCTCGTACAAACCCTCTTTCCCAAAAAGTGGCTTGTCCTGATCTTGCGCATGTAGAAAGCTATGAAGAAAGTTCCCAACACCAAGATGGTGGACAGAAGAGCAGTGTTTGGTTCTCCTTTGACCTCGACTCCACCATCACCCTTCCCCGATCCTGATCTGTTTAGCGGATTCTTTTTGAATAGCTGAAAATAATTAGAGTACATTGTTATTTCAGATTCATATTGCAGGCAGAAATCGAAATGTTTGGGCTAACAACTATTTATAAAATTGACCCAAGATGCAAAATCCACAACTGAACCTGCGGAGATTTAAGTTCGGTTAGTAATTTTTTCATAATACAAGAGTTGTGTAACCCGAACAAGGGTAGGTACGTGAAATTTTCAGCGCACAGCGTCCTACATTGTCGCTCTCCTGAATGGGAGCCTGTGGTGCAGTGGGATGTGGCCGGACTGTCTGTGACACAAGCTATTGGATGGGATGCTCCTTTGTCGTATGTTACACGTGATCCAGGGCGGGGGGAGGGTCAACTCTACGGTACTCTATAATTAAAGCATTAAAAATCCCAACGTAACCCAGACTAGCTGTTTTCCATGCAGTTGTAATTCTGTTTATGTGACGTTCCGGTCTATTATAAACCTGTACGTAAATTACCACGTTCCTGATAAAGTATACCCTATTCTAAACCAAAACTGTCTGATTTCTACACCACATCCCAGACTAAACCTCCTGAAAACCATACCCTTCACAGCAGCCCATACCCATATAGCTTATTGATTGTCGTACTCCCCCCGTGCATGTGACCCACCTAGGCCTATGTAGTCAATGTGCAGGAGTCACGTTATTAGAAGTGTCAACTAGGCAAATTAAAATAACTTGAGCTGGACAAACGCAAAGCCCTCACCTTTATCAACAATGCAATCGGCTCGTAGATGAAAATCGCCGAGATGAGAAGCTCAAATATGTCCTCGGTGAATCGCGTAAAATACTTGATCAAGAAGCATCCTTCTAAAGCCACTACACCAAACAAAATGATCATGACCCAGAACCCGATCCAACAGCGCCAGGTAAGAAACTCTAACTCATACGCCTTACAAAACTGAAAGATAAGGCACACATTATATAAAGCTTCACACTTGCTGTAATGATCAACGGTATTTCGTATAAGTATATGACATGCGCATTGGAACAGGGACTGGTTGGCCATGTTTTCACACTTACAATTCTGAACTTGGTAGGAGTTCTCCATACTGGCTGCAGTGCGCTACATTACATGTTCACCACGTAACTAACTTTTCAAAATTTCCTGACATTTCAGTTTTTTACGTGTGTGAAAAAGGCTGGAACATCTAGACAACGCACTGTATTTTTCTTACTCTTATTTTCTGTCTGCCTAAATATGCACTGGAAATGTAACAAGAACCTATGCAGCGATCACCAGGAGTTCAAACAAAGTTAGAACGTGTCACTGGGTCAGTGCATAAGGGTATTATGGAATCATTTATTTGAAGTTCTCCATTTATTTCTCGGGTCAAGTACCCAATCCTGTCAGTTTTTTTTTCTTTCCTGAAAACTCTCTGTTATGTGAGGGGTGGCAAATGGTCCTTGGATCTCGCACAGTTTTCTTTGAGTTTCGTGGGTCTTGCGGTCTTGTCTTTAGCAGTTATGCGTGTCTTGCAGTCTTGATTTTTTTAGACAAAAAAAAACGGGTAGGGTAAAGGCTACCTTCAAAATCCTACAATATTCTTTTTAAAGTAATTATTTACCTCGTATATGCTCTGTTCAAAGACCAATATTGGCCCAGTGGCTCCTAAAATCATTATAGGCTGCCCTGCAAAGAGTGCAAATAGTATACTGCATGCTGAGGCTGCAACAATCACTTCTGTGACACCAAGCTGGTCACCCGTCTTGTCTGCTAAGATACCACCAAATGCAATGTTTGTCGCGATCATAGCAAAATAAAGAAAAAGCGATGCTAACAGCGTATGCAGATTGAAGCCATCCTTGAAATCACTGACGTAGAATTTGCCTCGTCGCTTGACATCCTGGTACAGTCCTCCAAAAAAGGTGCCTGTTCGAGCTAAGGCAGAATCCCCCTCAGAATGGGACGACGAAGCTGCAAAAACAGAGATAAAATAAAGGTTTAAAATCTTAGGGGACACACAGGCTTTAACTAGAAACATAAAGACATCTATTCCAATTTTGAAAAGGCAGCATTATTAGATGTAGTCAGCAAGGTAATTTCTTTACATAGAAAGTGAAAATTAATCCGGGATTTGTGGTCTTATCCATGGGTTTAGTCTCAATTTTTGCCTCTTTCCAAGTTGCCCGTGTTTCACCGTTACCCTGTCAAAATGTTTTTTTTGAAGTAGGAAGGATAAGTAGCAGATGGCGAAGACCATTTGTTATTACTTAGTTAGTTTCCACAGCGTTTTTCGCGTTCTCCTAAACTTTCGCCAGTGTTTCTATAACCCGATAGATACACGAAGAACATGTTTTCTAGTTCTTTTAGTAAAAACTCCAACTGTCAACTTTGATTATCAAGATGTAAATTATCTTTACATGCGCCATTTCTTTACTGTTATAGAAACGTGATTTTTCACCGATCGGCGCACAGATTTCCTTTGGGCTATTTTCTAATCAGGATTAGTAAACACCGTCGTAACAACGAGGCAGTAAATAATTCACTGCTAAAGACAATTTCCAGCTGCTAGCGCATTTTGACAGGGCTTCACTGTGTTCATAACAACTCACAGCACAATGTACAGAATACAGCTCAATGTGATAAATTAACCTTACCAGTTTTGGCCATTTTTCGTCTGATGGCAATAGCTCTGCTTTGAGCAATGAGGATGGGTAACAGAACACTACGATCCCAATTGCCTGGCGGTAACACCACAGTGTCCACAAGAAACTCATTAATGGCTTCCAGAAGTTCTTCGCGAGAGTCTGCACAGTATGCAACATCGTGGAAAGCCTGAAAAAAATCAACATCATTCAAGTAACTTTAATATACCATTTTTTATCAATATTAATTTTCAATCAATTTCAACTGAAATTACTCACTTGACAGAGCCCACTCTATTTACGAAAGTGTTATTTTTAGTTGCCGTTGTAAGAATTATTGTAAGTTGAGGGAGGAATGGCTTAAATACTAGGACCTACCTACATGTAATATCTACAAATATTCAGGGTTTACAGGGAGCTTTTTCCTTACTAAGCCATTGTTAATAGAAGGAATTACAGTAAATAACTACAATTCAACTGGTTACCTGATCCGACATTAAGGTCGCTATAGAACGACCCATCTGATGGTAACTTTCTCCATTGTTGCTTGGACCCAACAAGACAAACAAGAACCTGACTGGAATGGACACCTCTGTCATTTGTTCCAGGTGACAACCCTTGGCAAGGCGGACAAATGCTAGCACAGGATGTTTCAGCTCGTCCAGCGTCCCTACGAGGACGTTTGTAGCTTCTGCTCCCTCTGGAATTCTTGATTTCACATCTGACTCCTGCCTGTTTTCATTTTCGTCCACAGCGGATTCAAGGGCTCCTGGATCCTGTTGACCATTAGAAATGCAAAAGTTACAAAACAATACAGAAAAATATCTCTTTTAAACTATTTTGCATGATGCAATTTGTACTCCATGATGGTTGTAATGGTTGCAACAATTTTCATAATTGATGATAGCTTTTTTGTTACTCAACAAAGGAAGAGATTATATTAAGGGCTTAGCACCAAGCAAATTGACCGGCTGTGAGGATGATTTTGCCTGCCTGGTTTGACTTTCTAGTGGAAAGGTTTTCTTTTAATGAAGTTCAGATCAAAAAGTTTTCCCTGCTTTTAAAAAACAGTTACCCTCCTGCAAAAACTGTTAATAAAACCCCAACAATGACCATGTGACCATGTGATGTAGTAACATCCAAAATGGGACAACCTAGAAATTCATTAAGAATTATTTTTTCCAGATGCTTTGTTTCCAACAGGTTCTCAGTGAAGGCTATATTTCAAACAAATTAATGGTATTTTCAGTTTAATCAGAGAGAAAATGCAGACACACCTGTTTCTGTTCTTCAATCTTCACACCAACAACACCATTTCCTGTCTCCGAGTTTGCATCAAATGTTAAATTATCTACAGCACGCACTCCAAACTTTTTGGACTTCTTGGAAGATGCGTGACGGTTCAATTTGGACACCTGTTGATGCTGATGTCTATGACGTAGAAGTAAGGCTGCTAGAACTTTATTGCTGTTTTCCTGTTCTAGCTGGTCAGAGATCACCATGTTTTCAACCACTGCTTCAGCAATACCGGGAAGGTCAAATTTCTCCAAGTCCAACAACACAGTGCCTAAGTTTGTATAGAGCAGTTTGTGTCATTGGTAAATACTCCAGACATAATGGGTGTTAATTATTCACAAGGGTACAGTGCTCCAAACTGTTTTAAGTGCGCACACAGGATGTGTTCCTGGCTACACATTTTTCTGGATGCATAAAACAAAACGACAACATAACAGACAGGTTTTTTTGGGGGGGATGGGTCAATCATATTCCTAGGGTCTTCCCTTGTCCTGCCCCATGGGAGGGGGGAGGAGAAACTTATGAACAAGGTTTCTAGGGGAGTAGGGCAGCAGAAGAAAATGAAGCCATGAGATGAAGGAATTATATTCTCTCTGAGCATAGTGCTTTTGTACTGAAGTCAAACTGCAATTTACTGATACCTTTTTCCAACCCTTTCTTCAGTTCAAGCAAACTGTGGAATGTTAGTGAGGCCACATGAGGCTTTCCCCAACGGTTAGAATCCTCTACATTCTCTTCAAACTTAATCCACCGTGCTGTTTCCTTCCATTCCATCTCTTCACCGTGCTTTGTCAGTTCTTCTAGCTCAACAAATGCCTGAAATGAATATTGTAATCAAGATCAACAATAAAATGAACTCAAATTATTAGAGATGGTTCAATAAAAAGAATGAACACATAGAATTGTGCCCTACCTCGTGAGGATTGCGGTCATATACTACAGGAAACTTTTCCAAACTTTTGCTGAAGTCCGTTTCCCTTAAAAGAGTCTGCATGCCTGAGATTTGTCTTTGAGATTTACGAAGCCCTAAGAGACATAAAGTAAATCTGTTGAACAAAATTCTACCAGAAGAGTAAATATGAAGGCATGCTTTGTGTAGGATTAACACCAATTAATGATTCAAACCATAAAACGTTTTTGCCCAAGAACAAAACTAGACAATGAATGGCCAACATTCAAATCAAATCCAAGTATAGAGTGATTGCTGTTAAAATGCCTGAAAGATAACGTATCAATTGATAAATGGTGCTTTTGCCTCATCATTTGTGTTTAAAATTATGTATTGATTTGCATATGTGTAACAGGAAAATCTAAGAATTTAACTGATTTCAAGTGTTAACTTCCAGCTGTGTACCTGACATTTCAATAGAGTCGGACATTCCTGCCAGCACATTCCTGTCATCATTTTTCTCCATAGCTAGTCGTTCTTGAAGTGCTGCAATGTCTTTCATAGATAGTAATCCTTTCCGAAGTTTTTCTTCAAACTCTTCCCTTTCGGAGATGGTTCTGTAGTGATGATAGTGATGAAGCTTCTCGATATCTATGTGTTGTCCCTGATCATCAAGATAGCGACATTCTTCCAAGGAGGGTATGTCTACGCTGGCATTACCTTGGCCCTCCTCCTGTTGAGCCACTCTTAATTCTGGGATTTTATGAAGAGAAGCAACACTTTTCCTCCTGTTAGTGCCTGTGTTGCTTTCCTCACCTTTAACCATTGTCAATCAGCTACAAAAGACTGTATCAGTTATTTGTTCAAGGCAAGAGCACGCTTACAACCTGAAAACAATTCAAAATGGAAAGTTGAATAATTATAAAAAATACTGGGAACCTTTACTACTGGTAATACCTTGTATTTTATCCATTTGTGATGCTTGCTCTACCATCAAAACAAGTAAATTCCCTCAAAAACAATTAGCTCTTCCACAAACTATAATTATACTAAAAGCAATTCTAACAGACTAATGACATATGTCTCCAGGAGAGTCAAATGTCACATCTATGAATCTACACTCTCCGGAGTAAAACTAGGAAGTTAGGAGATTTATTATCCAGCTTTACAGAGAGTAACATTAAATTGAGATTATCTGCCAAAGCTGAGAATTTAATTTAAGTGGCATATACCAGTATATATGTTATATGTGGTTCCTATTTTTTGCAGTGTCAGCCTCTATTTACACAAAATGTTTGAAAGACAATATTGGATTTGCTGCTTAAAAGAAGAGACATTTAAAATAACCAATTGCTGTAAAACGTGATTCACAGAAATCACAAACATTGACTAAAACATACTCATGTTATGTCAGTAGTATAAGAGACAGCTGGTAAAATAAAGGTCGTGTTATACCTATAATTGTAACTTACAGTTAATATAAATCTTGTAAATAATAGACCATTTTCATAAATCGCGACCAATTAGAAATTATTTTGCAAGTATTAAAATTGGTCTTACTAACCTCATTTTGAAGTTAGCAATTCAAAAGAATTTTGACTCTGAAGTGAGGTTAGTAAAGCCAACTTAAATTCATACAAAAGTATTTTAAATAGGCAGCCATTTATGAAAAGGGTCTATAGCAGTTGATCAAATCACAGTGATTCAAAAGTAACAAGTCAGAGTAAAAGACAGTTAAAACATGAAACAATTTGGAAACCATATCCAACATGTTGCATCCAAAATATTCAACTTGGACATGTTCCAATCAAGATACAGTCATGGCATCAATACATTCTTTAAAAAACACCTTCAAGAAAATCTGACTTCCCACAAATGGCATTACCTTTTAGTGCAAAACTCCTGAAACTATTCACACCAGTCAAGGCAGGGTGAAATAATTATTGCCGACAGTAAACAGCCCTGGCAGATACCGACAACCTCACGACAAAAATGCTAAGCTCAAAGCGTTGTTGATGTCAGAACACTCAAAAGCTGACTAATACATCACAGCCAAGGAGAAATGCCAATGACAAGTGCGTACTTATGCTGAGATGTTTACAAATATTTCCTTCTCACAGCATGGCTAGTTTTAACGGCACCCACAATGGAAATAACTATACTAAAATCACAGTTTTAAACCAACCTGATGGGGAATACAGTTTGTAAGACTGAAACTTTGTTCTTTCAACATGCAATTTTGCAAAAGCATTTAACTTAGCAAGTATTCTGACTGAGCCACACACTCACTAACTATATTTTGCTAGCTGTTCTTTTTGAAGCTATATTAGACTAATGAGGTCATAGTTTGCTAATTTCTAAGTAATGGCAGATTGAAATATAGCAATGAAAAAATATCACTTCAAATTCCATTTCTCCTATTTTGTATTACTGAAAATTTCTGATTAATAAAATCTACATCTAGGATATGCTTAAGCTTATGCAACCATAAACAGAAAATTTGCTGACATTATCATGATTATGATACAACTTGTTGAGTGATATTTTCTTAGCCTTGCCAAATTTGTGCCTTCAATATTTTGAGACTACCCGACAGAGAGACAATACAAGTATGAGGTGGAATAATTTGAGAATTATGGCATCACACTTTATCGGATTTCATGGCATAGATTTTAAAAGCAATATTATTGACAATGTACTACCATTAATCATCCCTAAATGACATACTGGTAGTTGTCAAGAACGACATTACCAAGCCTTAATTCTATTTAATAATATTATGTTCTGGACTTTGTCATCGCAGGCTGATGTTTGTCTGGGTAATGAATAAAAAGAAAATTCAGAAAGTTCTATATGCATTTCAAAACAAGTAGTCTGGAATTCTTGGTGACCTCATCTGACCTGAAATAGAAGAGTGCAACCTTCTTTTCCGAGGCTGATGACAAAATTAGGGTTGGACCGGACTGCAATGAACTGGATTAACAAAGTTGGAAAGAGCTGGACTAAATCAGACTGGCTTAACAAACTTGGTAATTTGTGTGAAATCAGATTAAACCATGTTCATACTGAAACTGGGTTCTTGAACAAACTAACAAGGTAAAGAACAAACTGAGTCATTTTCAGCAAACTATTGTCTTCTCTTATTAATTATAAAGGTTAGCGAGCAGTTTAGTTGCTAAGTTTGCTCAAGCCAGAAATGTGGAAAAAATTATTTTCTCTGTAAGGAAAGCATTCATAGGACACTAGACACCATGAAAAACCAGCAACTTAAATTAATTAATTAATTAATTAACTGCTGTAGTTGTGAATTTAGATAGTGTGTTTCAGTGCTGAGCTCTTTATACATTATTTATCAAAGCTAATTTTGGGCACATTTTGACATCAATGTCCTACTGTGCATGCAAAATGTTTTGAAGAGGGCTATGCTAAAAAACATGGTCCTTGAACAATTACGTGGAATCAGTGCTGCTTTTAGACATGCTCAATTTTTTTCCTTGTTTGTAATGTTTAACCTTTTGGTCACTGTTCGTTTCAGAGAAAACTAATATTTTATTGTTCACATGCTGTTTTATAAACTGTTAGTTTGAGCTACAGTAGACCCTTACTTACAGCCTTACTAAAATCAGACAGAAATCACTATGAGTGGCATATGAGACTGTAAACAGACACAAAATGTCTGGGGTAAACTAAGAACTAGGCTTGTCACAGGCGGTATGCCTCTGTGAGTAGTTGGTTTCCTATACGCTCACACTACGCTATACTACGAATGTAGGAAAGTGTCAGCATCGGAGAAACCAACTGCTTGCAAGGTATAGGCTTTATGCTTTAGTAAATCTCTTGAAAACTGAAGACATTTTTCTTCTAGTTCATAAATGGGCCATAACCAGATTGTAAGGTTAACAGAATCTATATCTCACAATGATTTTTCTGCTTTTGAGTGAGTGTCTTGCTTCTCAGTGCATCAGACATGCAGAGCTCAATCAGATCATCTTGGGTGTTCTTAATTGTTTTATTAAAAACCTGTTTTAACAGTCTAGCTAGCTTTTTCCAAGCTACATTCTTTTGTTTTGTGAGAATAATGCTCTGATTAGTCCTGAGAGCATTATATTTGAGATACGACTAATTTAATATATCAGCATTGTCGCATCACAGTAATAATTATTAGAATACATTCTTCTATTCACTAGAGCTCAGAATAAGACCAGAATCTTCACACGTTTTGTTGTTAAGAGAGTATTTCTTTAATTGGCTACAGGACAAGCAACAAAATATGAATTGCAGCACTCCAATTTCACTTTTTATTCCCCAAGTTTAGTATGACTTAATATTTTGTAATTTTTAAGGGTTTTTTCTGCACTATCATGCACATGATCTAAAATATGATGTAGAACCAAGTTAAAAATAAAGTTAAGAAAGCAAATGATTAAAATAGTAAAATAAAATATTACACAAAAATATTGTAATCATCTAACCATGCATGACTTACACAATATAATCACTGACTCATTGAGCAATCAATACCAATATTGATACAACAACAAAAAA
>OMLO01005633.1_pt1 | contig 10520 bp, 7 predicted proteins | sample 1674811 | NCBI WGS metagenome assembly OMLO01 (sample SAMN06265003, study PRJEB25207) | coral metagenome | isolation source: Coral host | place: Mexico:La Bocana,Puerto Morelos, Mexico | collected 2008-11-13
CTGTATTGTGAGCTTGCTCTAAAAATTGGGAAACATGCACACGCGTTGTTTGATCAACCGCACAAGTACAAATGGCAGCTGCATGAGGAAAAATGCGCCGTGAATTGCCGTTGAAAGCTAGCCCTATCCTTTCAGAATTCGCCAGTACCTATTGAGGGAAATTTGTCAAGATGTTTTTCAAAGATGTCATTCAATTTTCACAGCAGTGCTATAAAGTGAACACAAATTTCATTTAAATACAATACAATACTGTGATGTCCTTGTTGTTGCTGTCTGCAGTGTTTTGCTGATTTACTGTGTCACAGCAAACAAAACAAATCAACCGTCGAACAAAATGGTGAGTAATTGCATTACGTGAATATACGCAAATATTGATTCTTTGGATGCGTCCACGTTGCCCTATTTACAGCTTTGAGTAAACGAGTTGAGCCGCCCAAACAATCTGGGCTTTGCTTGATTACTACAGTATTTCCTTTCCTCGCTTTACCAATCGTAAAATATTGCGAACAACGGGAAATGCAGGGACCTGATTCCAACAGAAGCAAAATTTAAAACGTATGAATTTTGAAAGCTAGAGAAAGTCTAAAATTTAGAGCTCCAACAGATTTCTTGTGATTTCTTGAATTGCCATATCCATGATATCGTGAAATTTTTTTTTCTCATAGCAATATCGCTAAAGTGTAGTTAAGTACTGCTCCTTCAGAATTCCCTCACTATAGCTCAAACTAAGACAACGCTGTACGAGTGAAATGGGTAAAAAGCGTTAAAATCTATGATCATAACTGACTCATAACTCTTCTCCTATCCTAATCCAGCAGCCTCCTGCTTTCTGGTATGGTGGTATCCCTGGCATAAACGGCAAGCCTGGGTCTCCTGGGGCGCCAGGTCTTGATGGCCGTGATGGACGTGATGGAGCCAAAGGTGAACAGGGAAGCCAGGAAAAGACTGGATCCCAGGGACCTCCAGGAACTCCTGGTATCAATGGAAAAAATGGCGCCAAAGGAGAACCTGGAGTCCAGGGCCCTCCCGGCCGAAAAGGGCAGCACGGAGAGAGTGGGACGAGTGGAATTCCTGGGACTCCTGGGACTCCTGATGTAAGAACTGGAAAGAGTGCGCATGGAAAAACTTGGATGAAGGCAAAGACCACGGTCTGCTACGACCACTGCTATAGACTACATTTAATGTTAAGAATTATAACACATTTTCAGAGTTTGCAAAATTGCGATGACAAGAGAAGATATCATCACTAATATTTCTCGTAAGAAAATTGATACGAAGTATATAGTTGACATCTCATAATTATTCCCAAACTTGTTTTATCCTGAATGATTTTAGAGGGTCTGGATGGGGTTTACTGGCAACTGACAAATGGCCAAAATTTTAACTGACAACTGGCAAATCGCCTAAAATCTAACTGACAACTGACATTTGTAGTGGCTTTAATTTTACTGACAACTGACTTTTTGTCAAAAAAGTACATTTTATACGAATCTCAGCAGCGGGACGCTAGAGTTACAGAATTGACTCGGCTTTCTAACGATTTAGAAGCCGTATACCGATAAATGATGTAAATACGTTTCATGCACTCAAAACGCACCTATGCCTCAAAGAATTGGCTAGAAAATTCGGCCTTGGTGATTTTGACATCAAGGTTTTTCGAATGGCACCGAAAGCGGGCGGGAAAAGCGACAACTTCGCCATCACCACGGACGACCAGTGGAAGCTGGAACTACCAAGCTTGCTGGATGGCACAGGAAGCGAAACTGATGAACAGTATGTGTTCTAAGTACATTTGGATGATGGACAAAACATTGACTTCTAATGGACAGAAAAAAACAAACGTTTTCTGGCATCAATCAGAAGCCACAGCTACTCCGACCGTTTGGAACCGGTCCGTTAAGACCTTGTCCCCAGGGGCTCTTTCTCTCGTTCTTGACTTTTTTTCGTCCGAATTTTCTCTCGCCCGTTTAGACTTTATCCCGCCCCCACTAAATGCCCCTGGGTCTTCGAGGATGGATATCCCCCGGAAAATTCCGAAAAATTCCGCTTGTCACTACCCAATCAGTGTCTCGCAGATCTGCGCGCCTCTGACAAATCACAATATTTTGCTCAATCGTGCAATAATTGTTAATTAGCCTAGTGACCTCCCTTTTATACCTAAGGGCCTCCCTTGTCGGCACTTTCAAAAGAACGTTGAGAAGGGTTGCAACAGGAGGCTAGACCAGACGCATATCAATCTCTTTAATGTAATCACAGTACAACGTCGACAAAAAAACATAATTTATCGTTCACCATGTGGAGTGTTTGGAACGTTATGCTCCAATGCACTGAGTTCCTTGTCTAGCAGAGGGGAATCTGTCACAGGGTATGCTCGGTGGCCACGAGATACCGAATTCCTGTAAGACAGGAAGGCAGCTCTTCTTGACTCGATTACAAAGCTCTCTGCAAGGCAGGCGAGGTGCACTGCAGGGAGGGGCGTAGAGAGCACACAGCAAAAGGGGAAGGTCGGTGGAACAGCCGTATCTTACTAGAGGAGTAAACTGGATGATCTCAGAGTATGCTTCTCTTTGTGTTTGATTGAAGAAGTTAGGAAATAGCGTCATATTGTAGTGTAGACCACTACACACGGAAAAGGTCATCGGCTTGCAACTCCCTGCAAAAAGTTTAAAAAAGAACAGCACTGAGAAACAAAAACAACCAAGCCTTCTTTGCTCATAATCTACAAACATTTTTTAATCAGCTCCTGTTTGTTTGTTTCTCCTGAAAATTATTTACGTTGTGCGTTTATATTCCTGACTCTCTACCAACGCAGTTACAATCGATCTTCGAGTCACTGGTGTCATTGACTTGACTGGAATAGGAAAAACTTCAAGGACTGTCATTCAATAACAGAATGCATCCACTGACAGGGGCACTATGTTTCTGGGAAAGAAGTTCGAAATGAAATAAAATCCAATATTGTTTTGATTTCATTCAAGACAAGGCAGATTTCCGTCTTCGGAATTGTCCGTCGTCGTTTGTTGATTTTAATAGTTTTTTTAACTCTGTTCCACAGAATGCAACAGTCATACATCAGAGATTTTCTCGACAAAATAACAATGTGCGTTTTAAAGTATTGTTTTTTGTTCCAAGTAGTTTTCAGTTTATGATGCAAACCAATTGTACATTTACTTCGTTTTAGCATTTTACGAGAATCCCAACTGCTTTAGGGACCATTTTCATTTTGCTTTTCGAGAGCAAGCATATTTAAAACCAAACCAAATCCAGACGCGACGTGACGAAGGCGGGGAATCCAATGCATAGCACCCGTTGGATGCTATAAAGACAAATTGTGATTGGTTCTTTGTGTTATCTAATTGCGATTGTTGTGATTGGTTATGTGTGACTGCGTAAGCAGAATTTGCTTCTTACCGTCTGTCGAAGGGGTCGCCTCGGTAACCGAAGGAGTAGAGAGTCCACCGATACATCTAGATTCGTCTGCTTGACGCGGGAACTTAGAGCAAGAGACAGGCCATTTGATTCCGAGCTCTCGCATTCGAGGAACACACTGTTTCTTGACGCGACTACAGAGCTCTTTGCAGGGTACATTGTGCGCATAAGGAATGCAATTTGGTGCGTAGAGAGAACAGAGGAAAAAGGTTAACTCTGCTGAGCAGTTGGTTTGAATGATTGGATTGTACTTGCTTATTTCAAGGGCAGCTTGATCTTGCGTTTGGTGCTGAAAGTAGTTGGGAACCCAAGTTGTACTGTAATGCATGCTACTGCATGTAGATAAACTCAGAGGTTCACATTTTCCCGCTGCAAAGAAAAGCAATTCAATCAACTTTTTACAACTTTAGTGGAAAATTGAAGAGACCAATCACCGCTTGCTCTAAATCTCTCACCCTAATTTCACCCTCACGGCCTGCCTTTCCACAAAACCTTGCCTCGCCAATATTACGTAGTTAGGTAAACCTAACGCACCAAACCAGTCATCGTTCTACATACCCTTAATGTCAGTCACAAGTGCTCTTACGTCCTCCCGCATAATTTACTCTCCTTTAATATCTTCTTGCCCTTCGCCTTGAAATTAGTCGAAAACATTTCGTGACGAGCTCGACGATTACAGAAGTTACTCCATCAACAAGATTTGAAGGCTTATACTTGTTTTACTTGCTTTTTAATTTCAATTGGTCAAACTTCATCTTACCCTTGGTCGGAAGTGGTGGTGGAGTGGTGACGTCAACCGCATTAGGTCTGTCGATACATACTTCCTGACCCCCTCCCCAGGGATATCTTTCGCATGCCATTGCCTCGGGCCACTTATGACCATATTTCCGTAATAAAGGAAGGCATCCACGTTGCACTCGAAGACAAAGCTCTCTGCAAGGCGGTGGCGGCTGGTCTAGGGACGAGCAGAGAGGAGCGTAAAGCGAGCAAAGAAAGAAGGCCAAGTCCACTGAGCAGTTAACTTGGACCAGCGGGAAGAACTGATGAACTTCGAGCGCAGCCTCCTCCTGAGTCTTGTGATAAAAAAAATTTGGAAACACCGTCATGTTGTACGGAACACTCTTGCATAAGGGTATAGAAATGACCTCACATTTGCCTGAAAAGAAATACAAATTAGTCAAGTGTACGTGAATAGCCCCAATGTGTAAATTTCAAGCCGAATCATTTCCTATGCATCTCACCACACCTATTAGTAGAACTCTTAAATGACGCAGGCGTTTCACTGGTCAGTGGTGGAGTAGCCTGTTTCAGGTTTTCAGTAGTTGAGAAGGAAAGATGGCGAGCGAGAGAAACAACAAAGGGGGATTGAGGCGAGGAAGGATCTTTTAAATTTATAGGAGTCTATTTTTTTTATTTGGATGAATGAGCTTACTGAGCACATCATGCATTCAGGTAAATACGAAAAATATACGTATAAATATAATGCGTAATGCAGTTCAAGAGTTTTCATTGGCCCAGCCATCATGGTATATGAGCCATTATACCATGCTCTACAGATATGGTAAGCAAACGGGTACTTTTTAGGGGCGTCTTCATTGTTATATGTTTAGTTTGCTATAGTTTAGAGACGTTTTACTCCTGCATGTTGGATAAGAGATAACTTAAGTCAAATCGGCGTTACGCGCCTCGTTGGCTATCTATCATCTCATATCCAACACACGCTCGTGGAATAATTGTTAATTTTTCGTCTACCTAGCCGCAGGATTTTCAAATTGTAAACTGAGAGTAGGAGTAAATTGTTCAGTTGCCGGAGCCGTTGTCGAGCAGGGTGCTGGAGAGGACCATCCCCGCTTCTGCACAATGGAATGGGGTGCTTCCCTTGGAAAGTTTTGAAAATTAGGGTGCCTCAGTTGTACTTTTGTACTCAACTGATTTGTTGAAGACTACTTTATACTTTACTTTACTTTTTACTTTTTACTTTACTTTACTTCCTAACAAGGGTTAGTGTTCGCAAAAACTGGGTATAATGAGTTGCAATGTGCTTTTACATTTCTATGAGTACAGTACGTATTAAAAAGCAGTGTCATTTGAGTTCTTGTACCTCCCTTCTAAATGAGGTGACTTCCGTTGATATCTTCCTTTTCCATACACGAAATATGACAACAAGATCAGCGGTCTCGTTCGTTTTTACATCGATTCGCTGCTATTCGCAGTTTCATTTCTCGGAGATTCTGAACACTCGCGTTGTGGAAGGGTCTTATTGTAAAAACTTCTTTCAACTTTTTTCTTGAAAATGCATTTGGTGCAGTCAAGACCATTATGAGTAACATTTCACAAAAAAGACTGCCTTCGTTTTCACTACAGCCACGGATACCGTAGTAGACAATTCCGGCAATGCGGACTGTTTTATCATCGCTTTCAGAACTGGAAAAACAACACATAATATTTGTTAACTGTCCTAAAACTATTGTTACCTGTTTGTCTTCGTGACTAGTTGGCTGTGGAAAAAGATAGCATTGTTTGCTGTCTCCGCTTCATCTTGAAAACTGTGCGCCGGAGAAGGAATCTGCCGCCGCGACGCCGCGCCGATACCTGTACAGTGACAGTCCATGCGCACGTGCAGACTTTCCGCCACGAAATGTTCTTGCTTCGAAGTTCGAAAGGTACATATAATAGGCACACTGTTTACTTTTTTTTATCTGAAGCGTTTATTTATTTTCTCAAAAAGATCAGATCGCGGTATTAATGAAATTTCGAAGAACCCGGCGCAAATGTTTGAAGTAGCCGGCGACCCGCGCCGAGCGCCGGCTAAATTTGAAAACCATGATAGTAATACGGCCACTCATTACCTGTCTTACCTGTTTGTGACGTCATAGAGTCTCCACCAGCTGACTGTGCATTGTAGCAAGATTCTTCATTTTTTCTAGGAAAGTTCCTACACTTCAGTTCCGATGGCCATTGAAATCCTTTTATTCTAGCAACATCTCTAATAGCTCGCTTGCATTGTGATTTTGTCTCAAGACAGAGCTCTCTGCAGGGTTTCTGGTGTCGGTCGGTACCTCTACAGGATGGTGTGTAAAGTCCACAGAGGAAGCTTGCCAAGAGAGACGAGCATTCTTTAGGAGCAATCTGAAAGATGTCGTCGAACTTCTGGAAGCTAACCGAGGCTTCTTTGTCGTTTGTGTGACCGAAGTAGTTTGGGAACTGACTCAGCCAGGGTGGTGGAGAATATCTATTACACTGGTGAGTTATTGGTCGGCAACCGGTTGCTGTGTGAAGAAACGTTCGACAAAGAAAATAAATTTGCAAGTCTCTTTTCTTCATTGCTCTAAAATCAGCAGATTAACGGAACATACTTTTTTTAGAGATTCTTCTGCATAACCGGCAAATAAAATTAATTAAATGTTTGACACGACAGTATAACTTTTAGTGATGTTCTCATTGTCATCCTCATCGCGGTCACGATTTCCGTAAGTTTTTTTTCATTAGAGTTAAAAAACTTTAGCAAATATATTATTAAATGGCCATTACAGTTTTTATGTCTAGTGAGGCATGAGGGATACCCGTTTACAAAACTGACGAGGTATCTCGACGTAAAGATTTTTAAAAAGAATCCCTTGAAAGTCTCGTTTTTTGCTTGTGACTAAAACTTATTTTCAGCGTAGAGGTACCGATTATAAGATGTCCAGCAAACAGAACCTGAACACCCCCGTCGTTTTGACAGAGGAGTCTCCATGGGATATGTGTATTATCTCCTCATGTTCCCCAAAGTCAGTTGCCTTATCAACGGACTAGGCTAGAGAAAAAGAGAAAAAAATTCACTAATAGCGCATGCCCATTCATTCTGGCCTCACCTGGGCGAGGTGTGTTCTTTATCTCCGGCCATGATCCATTGAAGCAGTTGGAGACTCCCTCTTTTGGCAAATGTTTGCATCTCATGGCCTGATCTGACATGACATCGAACTTCTTTAGTAGATCCTTACAGCTCCTTGTTGCGCTCTTACAAAGCCCTTTACACGGAGAAATGGGCTTCTGGGTGCCGTTACAAGGGGGTGCTAAGACGGAGCACAGAAAAGGTTGCATAGAAGAAGAGCACCCAGATTTAACAAGTGGAGCAAGCGTGCTAGCGACCGCTATAGCTTCGTCTTGGGTCTGGTGATTCAGCAGATTTGGAAACTGTACTGAGTTGTACGGCATGTTTTGACACTGTGGTATCCTGATTGGTTCACACTGACCTGATGAGTGAAGTAAATTGTTTAGAACAACGGATATGGAAAGAGGTGATTTGGTTATATCAACTAAGTTGAAAATGTAAATTGGCCACCATAAAGAGTTAAAACGCTGACGTTTCGAGCGTTAGCCCTTCGTCATGCGTGACACCATGATCTCCAAATAAGACTTTAGTTTAAACACCCAAACATCCCATAATTTACACGTACTATTTAAAGCGAGGTACCTGTAGCTAGAAATATAATGTCGTTAACCGATTCTATTTTTTACGTCTTAACATGTGATTCAAATATTCATGGCTATGGGTGCGTTCGTTCGTTTGTCACTTTTCGCCTCCATTACCCTTATCCCCTACGCCTCGGAGGTGACCTAATTACAAGCATTGCGTGACGTTTCATTAGTGGGTGATGGACAGAGATTCATACCTCTTGTGTCTCTTGAAAGCCGAACGTGTCTTCCTCTGGTCATCTTTCCCCGCTGATTAGGCGTAGACATGCGTGTTTGGTTATGAACGTCAGTGACGTGATCTGAAGAGACATAAACAACCGTTGTGGCATGATATAATCTAAGAAGGTATTCAGAATGGAAACATTATTCCTGTGTAAAATTTCCTTGTCATCAGGACTAAAACTAAATCTGTTGTCATCTTTTTTTAATTTAATATTTCTTATTCAGTCGTTGTATAGCCTGTGTCGCAGACGGAAATTTCCCAGTCAAGGTAGGTAGCGTCTGTGACGCAGGTTATTTTTGTAGTCTTGTAGGGAAAGCGCACTTCTATATACACTGGTCAAAGTACAAGTTGGTTCTCACTGGCTCTAATTTCTGTGAAAAAGGTATTATATGCCCTTGGTGACTTGTGAAAGAGTCGTAAAAGCTATCCAGCGGGGAAGCGTGACCTAAGAGTTACAACCAAGCCAGCGTATCCAACAGTACTATAAGAATGGACAGCAGTCGAGACGTAACTAACTTGCTTGTATACACATCAACTGGAAATAGAAAAATTTCATCTGTTTTCAATTGATGCACTACAGCATAATCTTGTTGGGATCATCGTAACTTGCGGTAGCAATCGAGGCCTGAGATCCCGGAGCATACATCTACAAAACTCTTTTATATCAGAGGTTTTAGGATGTGTCAGCTTTTACAGGATGTGCCACATCCTAGACGGAAACAGGGAACACATTGCGAGGAATTTTGTTCGGGAAGCAGAAAGGTCACACAGGAACTGACACCCGTCGTACGCCCACTATCCTACTTCTTTTTGAGAAATCAAGCCGCACATATTTCTATTTCTACCGATCGCGTTCGGTACTATCCCACGTAGCCAAACAGTTGTGCAATCAGTGTCTGACGATCCCTGTGATGTCTGATCTGATTTCTCCACAAAACCCGTCAGTGCTACTGCACCTCGAAAAAAGCTTTTCCAGGCCTTTCTCCTACATTATATAAGAGCCTAGAATACAGCAGCTTTTAAATAACCTCTGCTTTATCATCGAAAGACCTAGTAATCGTGCTTGCTGACTCACATTTGATCAACCCTTTAACCCCCAAGGGGTCTCCCTTTGACGAGTAAAATTGTCTGGCGTTAGACAGAGTAAAATCTATGACACTCTTGGCGAGTAAAGGATTAAAAAAAAGAGGTTCAGACGATGACAAACTCAGAGACTGTTATTTCTACGTTTGAGTGCGCGAGATCGGATTACCATGCCCATCATAGCCCGTTCAAGCCCACCAAGGAACAAATAAAATAATAATCATCATGGCTTTTTGAACTTTTAATTTGCGTCCCCTGATTTCACGAGAGATCCACAATAGATGAACAATTTAGAGACTGAGATATTTATGTATCAGAGTACGCTAGATAATAGAGAGTCATTACACCCGACGAGTCACCATGTGCGAAATCGTTTCTGTAGTGATGAGTTTAATTTTCTTAACCCCCAAGCAATCTTAAATATATTACCTTGTAATGGATTCAGTTCTTCGACTTCGCCTTTCAATTTGCTGATCTCTTCTTGCATGAAGATGACACCAGTGATCAGAACAACATTAGCCCCGACCAAGAAAACAATCACGCCGAGTAGTAATCGTCGTCTGCATGCAGGTTCACTGTGCTTGTTCCTCTGAAGCTCTGGCAGAGGAGCTGGGGAAGACATCGCGCAGATTATCTTAGACTTTTCGAGCAAGGCAGTGATCGTGTCTGATCCGTATGTTAAGCTGTTCTAAAGCTTTATGCGTCATAAGAATGGATAACATTTAGCGCGGTCGACTCAACAGACAGCTCTTGTTACAAGTTGTCGTCATCATCTTTATGTGACAGGATACAGATGCCACCTATAATAACCTCTTTTTGTGAATGTTTGGATGCCGGAAGTAGGCAATAGTGGCTGGAGTCTCCACGTCTCCCCCACAGGTCAAGGGAAATTTGCCGTCGGTGGGGTTTGAAAACACGACACACGAGAGGAGAGAACTAAAAAATTTAATAATCACTCAAGGAAAAGAGAAATAACTTGTAGTCTAGTGAGTAAACTATGGGCTAGTAATTTTCTGGATATGTTTTTTTTTCTTTAGAGGTTTGAACCAATCAGACGGCCTGACTTGAGGATGAATCATTTCAGTAATTCAACTCAATGTTTGGTCTTATGTTAGAGACGATGCTATTATTAAGACTAGGGTATTATTGTGATTTGTCTGGATGGCTTATTTTTTCCCATTTAAAATATGCCAAAAAATGGCTCGTTTTTAGCTGATGAATCATGAATTTTTCCGACAAGCACCCGCGATCTTTTTACGACTATTTTGCAGAATGCGAAATAGGAGTTTAGTGAGCGAGCGCGAATTCACTCGCTTGGTCGATCGGT
>OMLO01005634.1_pt1 | contig 10520 bp, 7 predicted proteins | sample 1674811 | NCBI WGS metagenome assembly OMLO01 (sample SAMN06265003, study PRJEB25207) | coral metagenome | isolation source: Coral host | place: Mexico:La Bocana,Puerto Morelos, Mexico | collected 2008-11-13
CTGGGCATAATGCATATAAGAGGCTACTTAACTGGCAGTAAAAAAGAGAAAGGCTCGGGAGATTGGGCAACCACTTCCAACGTCTACGACTTAAAATACATATCATACCATATCGTACCATACCAGACATCACCGCTTGGCTAGTAAAAATTTTTTTTGGCTAGTTACATCTAAGTTGTCACTAGCCACTAGGCTAGTAAGTTGAAAAGTTAGTGTTGAAAAGTTAGTGCCCTGCATGACTTCCCTTTTTTTTGAATGTATAATAAAACAATTATTAGATTTGGCTTTTTGTGATGTCCAGAATAATCAAGGTCTTTGTAAGGGTTATCAGCCTGAGCCTTTGGCTTCGGCTGATAACCCCTACCTCAACCTTAATTATTCTGGAAATCACAAAAACCTCATCCAATAATTGTTTATTAACTGTTTTAAACTTTTCAGCTCAGCTACCATAGTAAACTGCTATTTTGTTTGTTCCATTTATGTTTTTTTACATCAGATGCAATTTTGTTCATAACAAAACAAAAACTGTTATATTGTAAGCATGCTACATGTATAAATACTATAATTACTTATAATATTGATCTGTGCATAAGTACAGGGAAACAGATGAAGAATAATGTACATAATCCAGTGTGTTTTCCTCATAATCAACAGAGTTTCTACATTTTCCCCAGATAGTTTACCCATAATTTGTTATGTTCTTCCACACCCTGTCAGATGGCATATAAAGCTATGATCGTGTTTGTCAAAAAGTATATTTACACTATTTAGTGATTCTTAGCCTTTTTGTAAGATACCATATTTTCCGTGACTTAAGTCGACTCTTCATGCTCACAAAATAAGTCCAAAAAATCGATCTTGACTTAAATGTATACACTGGCCAAAAGTTTGGAGTCAACTCATTCATCCAAAAAGTCAGCATAACACAGTTTTCATGGTTAAAAAGTCCACAACAAACTTAAACCAACATTCAATAAGTACTTGTTTTAGATTTTCCCACTTACCTCCTCTAGCTTTCTACTCTACGGTACTTAAAAAATAGAAAACATCTACATATACTATGTTTCTTTCAAATTATACATGTAGAAACATGAGTGAAAGGTTAGGAGAACGAGAAATGCTGTGGGAACACAAGCCGCAGGCGAGTGTTTCCACAGCTTTTTCGAGTTCTCACAAACTTTCTCAAGTGTTTCTATAAATCAATAGAAACACAGAGTACATGCCTTCGCGGTACCTTCAACCCTACTAGGTAGGGGGCCCCTATCACCCCGAGGCACCCTCTTTCCATGTAAACTGGCCCGTAGTTACCAGAGCTTTCACTTTTCTATTGCCTGGCTACAAGATCAACCAAGTTTACTCAATTGTTTCTTTGGCTTACTTCAGGCTTGCCTAGTGTTCCCTTATCACAAAGAGCTTAAGGATATCCGAAAATAGTTTCAGGGACTGTTTTTACGAAGGTGCTTTGCTGAAATGAGAATAAATCTTGCTATAATAATATTGACATACCGAAATGTTCTTGGTGATACATAACCAATGTGAATAATTTTGTTAAATTTGATTTATTGTCTTTAACTCAATCTACAATAGAAACAAGACTTGTTCACCTTGAGAATGGAACATGATCTCAGTTCAGTAAACGTGATCTTTCATATATTCATTTGTATCCTTTACCTTCTACGGGTATAATTACAAACTCACAACATGACCAGCTCCCAGATGGCTTGACAGCTCAGTCAGTAGGGTACTGCACTCTATTGCAGAGGTCATGGGTTCAAATCCCGTTCAGGCCTGAATTTTTTCAGGCCTTCATTTCACAACTGCTTGAGTTGTGTGTACAACTGCGATGATCAATCATAAATTCAGAAAATATGGTATTAGGAAAAGCACTTTTGTAAATGTTTGTTGGTTCAGCCCAGATAGTCAATTGTCTAGAGAGCCAAAGTAAGTTCCAAATGTTTCCACTATTTTCTGGCCGCCTATTGGTGTACTAGAGGGGTACACTAACATGGTAGCTCTATACTGGGCTCTATGAATTTCCCTAAAACATTTTTGATGAATATCTGAAGTTTGGAAAAAGTCTGGGCTGCCTTTTTTAATAATTATTATCTTTATTTGTTCATTGCATGACAGTGAAAACGATCTATAAGTTAATCTTTGTGTAGGTCAGCCAATGATTTGTGCAATTGGTTGTCGTAAGCCCTATCCAAGTTGGAATTGTTTTACAATCAAGCATTTTGGTGACCAAACATTTTCCCGTTTGGACACCTACTTTGATGATGTTTGATAACACTTGAATGTCAACAAACATTGTAAAACATTTTGTTGTTTTAGATGGTGATCAAACATGTATGATACCGTTTGGCCACTCAGTACAACATCAATATGTTGTGTCACCAAACAAACATTTGATCATGTTTGGTTGCCAAACATTTTCTCTTTGGACAGGGCTATATATAAATATGAAGTATTATAAAAAAAAACAAATCAAAGAGCCATGTTTTATTCTACTCACTGTGGGTTGTTTTTCAGGGGTTTTTTACTTTTCCCATCATTTTCTTGTTTCCTTTATGAACAAACAAGCAAAGTTGTATTTTGTTAAGTAATCTCTCTATGATCCTAAATGTTTCCAGGACGATTAAACTGGTGGGCTGATGTGGGTGTTTGCCAACGTCTCCTTCCTCTTGCAACTGTGGGAGATGGAAACTGTTTATTACATGCTGCCTCTCTTGGAATGTGGGGATTCCATGATCGCTTGTTGACCCTGCGCAAGGCACTGTATGATACACTCACAAGCCACCTGGCTAAGGGAGCTATCAAAAGACGCTGGCGATTGCAGCAGTGGGAGAAGAACATCAGTGCAGGTGGTTTGCTGTACTCAGAAGATGAGTGGGAGAAAGAGTGGCAAGAGGTCTTAAGAATTGCCTCTACCCAGCGTAGATTAGATCATGAACAAAAGGCAACAGAAAGCAGGAAAGGAGGAGAAACAGTAGCAACTCTTGCTACTATAGTGGAGAAGGACAATGACAACACATCTGTTATTCCTGGAAAAGAGGACACAACAAGCAAGGGAGACAACTCAGAGACAGGAAAAAAAGATGAAGTGAAAGATAATTTGGAAAGTCAAAGGGACTCTTCTACACCAGAAGGTCTGAAAGTGACTGAGACCGAGGGGGGAGCTTTTGAAAGCCTTGAAGACATTCATGTCTTTGTTCTAGCACATGTCCTGCGGCGTGCAATTGTAATCATAGCCGACCAGTTTTTGTATGGATTTGGAGGCGAACCTATTGCACCTATTCCATTTGGAGGGGTGTACCTTCCACTAGAATGTGATCCCAGTACTTGCTTTAAAAGCCCCTTAGTTCTTGCTTTTGATTCAGCACACTTTTCGCCTCTGGTTCCATGTGATGAAAAGAAAGATGCCAAGAGTAATTGTCTGAAGGCTTTTATGCCTCTTGTTGGACCAAACTATGAATTGCTACCAATCCAATTCTCTGTCGACCCCGGGGAAGACTTTTTGTGGAGCAGCCTGGATGAGGATTCTAGCACTGTAGAGACATTGGCTCTAAGTATGGATAAAAAGTTAGAACTATTAAAGAAATACTTAGATGTGGAATTGATTAAAATACCAAGTGAAGGCAAGAAAGATATTTCCGAAGATAGCAAGTCAACAGTCAAAGGCGACAAATTATCCGACGCAGGAAGCAATGATGGTGGAGTCAGGCCTGAGAAAAAAGTCTCTTCAAAATCTGTTGAAAAGAAGGAGAAGTCTTGGATTGCTACACAAATTTTGAAAGTGGGTGCAATGGCTGGAGTTGTGGGAGGTGTTATCCACAGTGACATTTATGTTGCAAGACTGCAAACTGACAAGAAACCAGTGTACTATGACAAGATGGTGGAGAATTACATTGAGTCAGCTAAGCTCCGATTTGAAGAGGAAAAGAAATCTCAGGTGAAAACTGACGAAAGTACAGGAAATACTGCAGAGAAACCTCAGCCATGTATCAGTCCTGGTTGTCAGCTGTATGGGACTTCAGCCACAAATTACCTTTGTTCTGGCTGCTTCAAGACTCAGAAATCTTACAGTGAAATAGGCCGCTATCATGGTGGCTCAGCTTCAACTAGTAGCAGTTTATCTGCATCAAATTATGATAATAGTGGTTTACCAAGTTACTTGCCACCCCCTGCATACTCTGCGTATGTTCCTTATGGATATTTTGGAGGTCACACTGCATCAACACAAAGTCATGTTACTTCAACCACAGATGAAAGGACTATGCAGTTAAGCAGGGAGGGTCAAGGCAGTCCCCCTTCATATGAGGACACAATCAAGCTAAGTACAGCTTCCAGTCTGCCTTCTGGTACTGCTGTCAAGATTGACTCAATTGGTGATACTGCAGGGCAAAGTCACAGTTCTGCAGGGCAATCTGTGATCAATTGTACTGCGAGAGGCTGTCAATTTTATGGTAGTCCAGAAAACAAGGGATACTGTTCAGCATGCTTCAAAATATATAAAAAGTCATTGAAGTATATGGTAGAAGAAAATGAAGCATCAAAATCTAAAGCCATCTGAGATGGATACATTACTTTTTGCCTAAGTTTAGACTGTAGATTTTCCTACCTGGCAGTATACTCTTTTTCTCACTTGTTTGATCAGCAAGTACTTGTGCATGTCTCCTTTCAACTTCGTCAAAACGAAAGCAAACTTGAACTTTTCCAGGGCAAGCATTTAAGAGCTGCTTGTTCCAAGTGCAAGCTGGATCAAGTCTTTTTTGGTTGTGAGTTTCTTTTGAAGTTTATCAATGTGCTACAGAATGCTAATAGGTGCAGCCATTCTTTAATGTTTTCATTTTATGCGTTTCTAATTTAAGGTTTGTTTAATGACGTTTGTTGAGTGTTTCATACTTAAAAAAGTAGTTACAAGGTGAGTGATTTTGGAAGAACAGTACTTTGAACCACATCCTTTACAGTGTTATTCCATTTTAAATTGCCTACAGTGTAAAAGTAACCTTTTCTATAGAACACCTGGTATAGAGGATCTGTCTCTTAGAAAGATGCTCAGTAATGGTCCCAACTACATAATTTTTTGTGCACTACAGTCTTTAACCTCCCTTAATTGGACATCTCCCAAGCAGATGTTCGTACAAACTTACCTGATCTTGGCTGTAATACACCTAAGAATACAAAGGAATATGTAAATATATTCATAGAACTACTGAGCATTTTTGAGCACTTTCCAAAAGAGTGCAGTCCCAATAGTTGGCGTGTTCTTCAAGGGGACTTCTTATGTATTGGGTCACTGTGCCCAACCCCTCTACCCCCTCCGTCAGAGTGGAACATCAGTAAAGGATTAAGCATAATGCGACTGACTCTTATTGTATCACTAGGAATGCTTTGTTAACACAGAGCAAACTCATTTCCATTTTATTCAAAACAGTGTTGCCAAGGTTATGTAACTTTAATTTTACTTTATTATTAATTGATATCACTTACATTTTATGAGAATATTTAGGATTTTAATATATTTTCTTTTACTAAATTTAAGTACAATTATCTTTCTGAAATGACCTACTCGTTAAATTATTTAATAATTTAACTATTTAACGAGTAGGACTGTTTCGGAAAAGAAAGTTGCTTGGATAATATTATCATTGCCAGTTACTTCAAGTATATTCAAGACTTTTGGTTAAAAATATTTAATATTTAAATTTGATTGATGAAATCGTTTAAATCATTGAAAAATGGTGAAGTTATTCTCAAACTTCTAGTCTTCAAGTGAAGGCACAATATTCAAATGTTTCTTAATCCAAAATGGGAATTTTAAATGAATTTTCTGAAGCTTTCCTAATTTTCAAAATAGGCCTCTGGACAGCACATTTTTTTTCCTTTTTGCTTTTACCCCTCAAGTTTTCTTTACTCTCCTCGGGATACATAAACAGCATTCCTCAGTTTTGAATTTAATAAAAATAAATAAATTTCACTTCACTTGACAATTTACATTTGAATTTTGGCTTGAGTCTTATTTTGAAATGCAACTGTTTATTTGAAGTGTGGAAGTTTGAAACAAAGAATTAAATTTCAACTAGTGAGTTACCCTGTCATTGGGAGTAATGCATGACTGGTATAAATAGGTTTCCATGTCTGTGTGTAAATTATTTTAATTTATTCTGTCCAAGATAGCTTATTATTTATAGAGCATTTGGTAACGGATGCACCTAAAAAATATAAATTATCTAAGTTAATTCAGTGATTTATTGTTGTAATGATGAATGCTTGATGATTATATGGACAAGGCAGTGATATTTTTACAGATTTGTTGGATCAGGTTATAATTATGTCAATAATATTGGTGTTATTAAATGGGCATTTTGCCCAAATTTGCACTAAGGACAAGGCAGTGATGTTTTTTTGAGATTAGTTGGATCACTTTATAATTATGTCAAAATTGCCAAAATTTGCAGAAAGCATAAATCCTCAGAGATGGATAATTCTATCTGCATATACATGTAGAAACAACGGTTGGCATAATCTGGCTCTAGGCTCTTGTACGACGACCTGACGGACATCATTAGTTGCAATAGATGGAAACAGTGAGACTAGGAATGACAGTGTCAAAAGAGGAACTGTAAGAATGGTACTTAGTAACAGAAGGAAAAGGAAAAGTAGGAATGGTAGGACCAGTAGGATCAATAGCTAGAAATGATAGGAACAAAGGAAAACTAGAAACCTGGGAACAGTAAAAATGGTAAGAACAGAGGAACAGGAGAGCAGTTACTAACGATAGGAATGTTAGGAACAGAGGAACAGTAGGAACTCAGGAATAGTAAGAAATGGTAAGAACAGAGGAACAGAAGAGCAATAGTAATGATAAGAACGGTAGTAACAGTTGGAACACAGGACCAGTAGAAAAACGGACGGTAGGAGATGGAACAACAGGAACTGTGGAACAGTAAGAACAGGTAAAAAACAGAGGAACGGTATGAACAGAGGAACATTGCGAGGAGAGGAAGAGTAGGAACTCTGGAATACAGGAATGGTAGAAATGGTAAGAACAGAGGAACAGAAGTAACAGGAGCAATAGAGCTGGAAAATGTGGACCCGTGGAACAGTAGAAATGGGAGGAACAGAGAAACAATAGGATGAACAGTATTAGCTGGAACAGCAAGAACTGTGTAACAGTAGGAATAGTTGGAACAGTAGATATGGTAAAAACAGAGGAACGGTATGAACAGGGGAGAAGTAAGAGAGGAGGACGAGTAGAGAGTGGAACATGGGAACAGTAGAAATGGTAAGAACAGAGGAACAGAAGTAACACAGGAGCAATAGAGCTGGAAAAGGAAGAACTGTGCAACAGTAGGAATAGTAGGAACAGTAGATATGGTAAAAACAGAGGAACGGTATGAACAGGGGAGAAGTAAGAGAGGAGGAAGAGTAGAGAGAGTGGACCATGGGAACAGTAGAAATGGTAAGAACTGTGTAACAGTAGGAATAGTAGGAACAGTAGATATGGTAAAAACAGGGGAACGGTATGAACAGGGGAGAAGTAAGAGAGGAGGAAGAGTAGAGAGAGTGGAACATGGGAACGGTAGAAATGGTAAGAACAAAGGAACAGTAGGAATTGTGGAAGAGTAGGAACTGTAGATTGTCTTATGTGATCGATCGGGTGAGGGTAGTTCTAAAAAAAGAACTGTTGTTGATGACTGACATATCGACAACCTACGCGGAAGTCATTTTCGGAGTGACTAGTGTTAGTTGCTAGGTGATATTATTGGTCATTGAAGCCATGTTGGTATTGGCTGATAAGGCTCTTACAAAGTTTATCAAAAGTCATTGGTCGGTTCTTGTCAGTTTCGATCCGATTATTGTTAGTCAAGGTTTCTGCCAGTCTCACGGATTTAGGAAGCTTGGCATCAGAGCATATGATCTTTTAAACTGTTGCTCCCTTTCTATCGTGGGGTTTGTCCTTGTTGGTGAGCAAGTGTCGACGGTAACGCAGTTTACACAGATGTAGGGTCCATGGGATGGTCAGTTTCAGTAGGTCAGTAAATGTTTCGCTTAAAAGTCAACGTCGTAGTAGTTCTTGTGAAAAACACGTTCAAGGTATGTGTCACAAACTCACTTGGCCTCGTCTGGTCAAAGTCTTTGTAATCGTGGCCTTGTGTGAAGTCGGGTTGTAAAATGACCGCTCAAGTAAACTGTCGGTATGCGTCTTTTTCTGTATACCGTCGTTCGTAGCTCGCTGTTGTCGCGACATACAAAGCAGTCTAGGAAAGGAAGTTTTCGATTTTCTTCGATCTCTTTGGTAAACTGGATGTCAGTGTTCTGTTCCTTAAGGTGTTTGTGAAAAGCGTCAATTTTGTCTTTGTATACGGGGGTAAAAGTGTCGTCAACGCAGGTTACGCAAATCGGTTTTGTGGTTCTCTGGTTCTTGTGGTTCTTTGTTCCTCTGGTTCTCTGGTTCTCTTAGTCTATGGTTTTTGTGGTTCTAAGGCCTGGGGTTCTTGTGCTTCGCTAGTTCTCTGGTCCTCTGGTTCTCTGGTTCTCTGGTTCTTGTGAATCTCTAGTTATCTGTCTCCCTAGTTATCTTGTTGTGGTTGTCTGGTTTTCTGGTTCTGTTTTTCGCTGGTTCTTTTTTATTTTGTTCTGTTGTTTTCTGGTCTTGTGGTTCTCTGGTTCTGGTTGTCTTGTTCTCTGGTTCTCTATTCTCTGTTTATGGTTCTCTAGTTCTTGTGTTCTCTGGTTTATGTGGCTCTCTGTGGTTTTCTGGTTTTTGTAATTCTCTTTTTTTTGTGGTTCTATGGTAAACGCGCGAGGATTCATGGGAAAGAACATCTTCCTAATAAAGGAAGAGTTGCAATAGATTGCGACACGCCTGAAAATGGCTAATATGCTGTTACCTCCCCTCGAAAGGGTAAAGAAAAGCAAGGGTGTTATCAACGAGGTAAACGCGCGTGGATCCGCGTAGAAGAACACCAACGTTATACACGAAGAGTGACAATACCTATGTTTTGAGTACGATGACAAACTACTTTTACTACACGCGTGGGAACTCGAAAGCTTGAAACCTTTTTCACATAAAAATATTCGTGCCAAAATCTATTCAATGTAGATTACTTCTGCTATTCAGCTAATGCGACTAAGGAATTTAATCCCCACTAAGGCCAAACTTCAGTTAAATAAGTCAGCTGTACTGCCTTACCTTACTTATTGTCACTTAGTGTCGCACTTTTGCAGAGCTAGCGATGCACGTAAACTTGAACGACTACAGGAAAGGGGCTTGAGGGCCCCTAACAAGGACAAGCCTGCTAGCCATACTCAGCTACTTGAGAGAGCCAAGTTGCCAACTCTAGCGAACAGGCGTTTGCAGGACATCTGTATTCTCATGTCTAAAGTTAAACATAGACTATGTCCTAATAGTATCTGTAACATTTTTAACGAGTATACTTCCGCATACAACCTGAGACAATCAGAGTTTTCTACTCCTAGATACAACACTGTTACTTATGGGAAGCACTCTCTGCGTTACGTAGGACCCAAGTTATGGGGCAAACTGTCTGCGGCTGACAGATCAACCAAGACACTGCAGGCTTTTACAAACTGTATTCGCAAAAGGGATATAACTTGCTTAACGTACACCGGCTGTAAGGGCTGCATCCTATGCTGCACATAATGCCCTTCAAGTCATTTATTTTTATTGCATTTATTTTTATTGTATTAATATTAGTATTAGTGTAGTTTTTAACAGTGTCCCCTAATTAGTATGGTGTATTATTCCCAGGCTATAAGGTTTTGACACTTTAATTAAGTTCTCGCTCATTCCCACTCACTCATTCACTCACACTCACTCACTCACTCACAGCGCTTTCGTTAGAAGAAATGAGAAACTTCAACAAAACTGTTAACTAATCACTATAGGTGAGGCCTGGGCACGACCCTTTCCCGCCTGTTTCCCGCGCTTTGTTTTCCCAGAATCCTTAATGCGTGTTACAGCTAATGGCGTTGCTGCCAGAGATGTCTAGAAGGTATAAAATTCATCCTGTTTTCACCAATTTGACTTTTGGAATGTTTGAAATGTGACATGCAAAAGAAGGCTATGTTCTTCGTGCTAACGATGATTCCATGGATGGTGTGAATGTGGCGCTCGTCTCATCGTGTTCTGAGGTAAACTTATTTATATACTTTATTTTAAAGTTACTTAACTATGGCTGTCTTCCTTAAAAACGAGTTTTAGAATTTAAGCATAATTTTAATAGCGAAACAGCATTTGTTGTGTAGCTTGTTCTTCAAGCCTTCAAAGGTAATATTTAGGGTTACCTAACTTGCATGTTTCTGCGTGAGTTATGGGTAGGGCCAGTTTATTCAATTAATTTTAAGGTTATAGTTAAGCTTAAGCAAATATATTTATCTACTTAAGGTTGCCGAACACAGTTTTCAAGAGCCTATACATAATTCACGATTACTTTTAAGCTATTTATCCTTTGGCGCCCGTTTTTTGCAAGAGTCAAGATTAACCACAGAAGAGT
>OMLO01005635.1_pt1 | contig 10520 bp, 9 predicted proteins | sample 1674811 | NCBI WGS metagenome assembly OMLO01 (sample SAMN06265003, study PRJEB25207) | coral metagenome | isolation source: Coral host | place: Mexico:La Bocana,Puerto Morelos, Mexico | collected 2008-11-13
TGAACAAAACATATCGACAGCCATGTTTTTATTTGGTAACCGAGCTACACGGCTCTCCGAGAACATCCTGGTTCAGCGATCCACTGGCATCACGTGGTTTTATCACATGATTTGCGGGAATAGATCACATGACACTTTTATCGCTCCGCCATATTGACTAGCAGCTGGTATCTTCTGGTGGAATCGCGCCTAACTTTTCACAAATAAAAATGGGAGATCAGCCATCTTACGTCGCTTTTTTCGGAGTCATGGGGGCAACCTCAGCGATGGTTTTTAGTGGTAAGTATGTTGTATTGTTGTTATTGATATTTTGTGTGTTTTATATGTATTTGTACCATGCTGATCATGTATTCGTTGATTCAACCAGCTCTAGGAGCAGCTTATGGGACAGCCAAGAGTGGAACAGGAATCGCTGCTATGAGCGTGATGCGACCAGAGTTAATCATGAAGTCGATAATTCCAGTAGTCATGGCGGGTATCATTGCTATTTACGGACTTGTCGTTGCTGTTCTTGTCGGAAATGGCAGTAAGTAAAATCGCTTATTTTGTACATATAGGTATGGAAAATGACGTCATACTCTCATCTTTTCGTATAGTTTAGTGTTAGAAGAGAACCCTGAGGTATTTGCCAGTTGGAGCCATTTGATATTTAATTTATGCCATACAAAGATGCCTTACAAGGGGAACATAACTTTCTTCATATTTTTATTTGCCATATTCATTTCAAGTAGAGGCCTTACAAAGTGAACCCAATAAATGACAAGAATCAAAAAGACGAGATAGCATATAAAGTAATGTTGGGACAACCAACATTTTCTGAACAATTTTCTTTCAGTTTCTGACAGTAGGCATAAGGTTTTGATGCCATTTAAATATTAAGACCAGCCCCATATACCTCCATCCCTGCATCCCTCTCTGGTCATTTTACAAAGTGAACTCTCCTTAATAGTTTAAAAATTAATTATACTGTCTGAAATTGGGGACTGCCTTGTAAGGAAAATGATAGTATTCAGGTAAGCTGTTGCACAACTAATTTTGTAAGAAAAATACTGTTGTCACATGTATAAAATAACAGAAACGACAACATTCCTTCATTTAACTTACATGTATCCTTCTAACTTCTTGTATTCTGTGCTGCCTGTGATTGCAGAAAAGCAAAAGACTTAGGGAAGAAATAAGAGGTTATGATAATTTCACCATCAATGTTACAGAGACAGTGTTATATAATTTCCTTTGTGGCAAATTTCTTATTGTCCCCGAAACGACAGGTAAAAGAATTTGGTCTTGAAGGACAGGATTGTGTCACCAATTGTCAAGTCATGTTTTGTCAATCTCTCTCTTAATCTCTGGCTCCTAACATTTGCGCTTTGTGGCTTCAGTCAAGTGAAAATGTATACTTCCATTCCAAAGTATTAAATTTGTTGTCATCCTAATGTAGTTTATTATGGAGTAATAAGCATAAGCATTATGTAGGTGACTTGGGTGACAGTACTGTGTATATGTCACTTAGAGTTTTTTTTTTTTTTTTTCAGTTGGTAAGGATTACACTCTGTACAAGTAAGTAGTGATTAATTTCTTTCTAGAGTTTAACATAAGTGTTATTTTATGGATATTGGTAATTGGCATAGTACCCATAGACATACATGTACTTGCACTTCTTGTTTTGCATTGGTTGTTAGTATGAAGAATCAGCTTAAAAGTACAAGATGTTTATTTATACTTTTGTGAGATTTTGTGGAAGTTTGAATATTAACAAAATAGCTGAATAAAGTGGCCCAAAAAGAACACTTAATTGTAGAAGCATTAATGCTACATTTGTTCAAGTTTTCACAGACACATACCTACAAAATCAGTGGTGTTCTGTGTTCAGTTACATTTGTGTGAATAACTTTTCTTAAAATGCTATGTAAATGTTGTGGGCAACAAAAGGTGGTTCATGGCCATTCCTGAGAGATATAAATGACAAAGACCCTGCCGCCAAATTAGATGACAGCCACAATAAAGCTTGTTACTATTCTTTTGTTAATGGTCATCCAACATGGCGGCAATGATGTCAGTTGCAAACAATATACAAGATACATCTGGGTAGCTACCAAATCATCAAAATATTGAATTCCATCTGAGAGTCCAGAGAGTGATAAATCTTTCTGTTCAGATGCCTGACACTTTGACCTATATTTTCCACTGGTTTGTAATTTGTTTTGTTGATACATTTTTCTTTCTTTCTTGCAGGAGTTTTCTAGATTTGGGTGCCGGCTTAAGTGTAGGATTGAGTGGCCTTGCAGCTGGGTTTGCCATTGGCATTGTTGGAGATGCTGGTGTTAGAGGAACAGCACAGCAGCCTCGTCTCTTTGTTGGCATGATTCTTATTTTGATTTTTGCTGAAGTTCTTGGTCTTTATGGACTGATTGTTGCTTTAATCCTTACCACAAAGAATGCTGGAAAATAATCTCACCTTACAAAGAGCTCTCTAAATAACATTTTGGAATTAGTGTGGATTGCAACTTCCTGTGCAACTGCTCTGGCTAAGTTTTGTTACAGATTATGTTAATTTAGCTGATAGACTTGGTTTTCAACTGGTGAAAAAAAAATGATCTTTTGAAGGTGACATGCCGTAATATTTGGTATTAAATATTGTTCTTTTTAAGCATGTCATTGCACTATGATTTGTAATATTTTTTTCCAAAAGCTTATAACTATAAGTGGCTAAGGTCACTTTAAGATTAATTTCATCTGTGTATTTTATAACTGAAGAATTTTAAATTGCTATTGTCAGAGAAGCAACATACAAAATGTAAGCACATACTTTAGCCCTTTAGCCCTGTAATGTTGAGCCCCCAAAAAATTGTTACAAACTTTATGATAAGTGATTTACAATATGCTTTATCTTCAATCTCGGACTTCTACTTGACATGATGAAGGACTCGGATAACTTGTTAAGTCATTAAAGATGTCCTGGAGAGGTCCTGTGTGAAATTCATGTGATTTGTGTGATGCTGCCTTGCAAGAAAAAAGATGATGATAATGCTGTGACATACATGTTAATCTGTAAGCAGGCTGTAGAATAAAGTGGTCATTAAATTGATTTTAATCGCCATGTGAAGTGCGTGTAAAGACCAAAAAATTGAATATCTGTGCTTTATATGTTATGCCTTCTATTCAATTACTTTTTTTGTTACATCAAAGAATTCAATTTTTCTTGCAAATGAATATATGAAATATCAAATATTTGAACTGTGGAGAGAGATAAATGTATGAAGACATACATGAAGCTGATCATTGTTTTTGAGGCTTTAATTTCACAGCTTCTTGTATATAACTGTGAAGATCAACTATGTCTTATATCTTTCTCTGCAGTTCAAATACATGATATTTCATACATGTATATTCATTTGCCTTGTTGTACTCTCACATCAATCTCAGACTTGACAAATCACATTACAATTGTCATAACAAGTGATTCAGGAGCTTGTGACTTACAACTACAAGGTTCACAGAGTTCCTGGAAATTCCTGGAATTTTATTGTCATTTTTCTGGGCTGAAAGTTCTTGGAAAGGAGGGGGCAGAGAGGGTGGAACAAAGAAGAGATACTCTGGTAGACAGGTCCTTGTAAAGAAGTTTTGTTTGGATGACATCTAGTGCACAAAACATTGGGTAATCATGTTTCCTCAGCACCATTTGGAGCTTTATACTAATACAATAACTGGAATCTGTATTTCTATTTCTATTTCTGTAGATTTTATAGTTGGCAATTTATACTTGGAATACCTGAGCCTCTAATTCCTGTCAGCTTTCAAGACTGGAAACACATCCAAGGCTAGTTGAAGTTCAAATACACATGCATACAACATACAGTAGCAAAACTTTTTAAGTACACTTTTTACAAAAGCTTCATTAATCTGGAAACACTTGGAAATACATTTCAAAACATGCATGAAGAAGACCCCTCCTTCTGAAAACACAACCGGGACCAAGCTCTCTCAATTTGCACTTTGTAATCTTTTTATTAGACCAATTTTGTAATAAATTAGAGTTAGTATGAGGCTTTGGAGAACAACTAGTAAGAGTGTGGGGTTTATTCCTCAGAGCCCCATGCTGAGGTCTATTGTGTTAAGCTGAATTTTAATACATTGAAATTGGTCTATGGACTGTCAAACAATTGACACAATACAGAAGTTAACGTTGGGAAACCATCAATCGAATGATCAGCAACACAAATTTATTGTAGGAATTATTCGATCTGAAACGTACAATAATGCAATATAATTAGGAAACATTCCAGTATTCACAACACTGATTATAAAAAGGTAGGTAGCCAGAACCAACAGCACAAAACCAGAAATGAAAGACTACTTCTGTCACTGGTTTCCTGTTAACATTAGACTCTGTAGTGTAAAAAAAACTGGTTGTCAAACTGAGAACTGTGTGTACTTCTAGTGAAACGTGTAACAACTGAACTGAAATATAATGATCAATATAATTAAAAGTGTCAAACAAATTGTCAAGGCAACAGTCTATTTTAGTCTTTTTCTAAACCCTGTTTGATAAAAGCACCTAGAATTCTGACCGGAAGTGTCTTTCACATGTTCAGTTGTAAACGACCTCACAGATGGTGATTTGATTTTTGTAGTATTTAGATCATTTCCTCGTACTTTTAAGGCCCAGCCAACTATTAGGTGTGGGGGACAGTAATGACCTTTTTAGCCACTCCCTACCTCTGTAAGTTAAAGCGCTGAGCGGTCTGCAGTCAATCTCCTTTCCAGAGCCCGCGCTGTCCTGTATTATCTCGTCCCCAGTACTACCCGTTTTGGACGATGTTTTCGCTTTGGATGGGAAAAATGTCAATGATGTCCTACCATCAGAAGTTCAAAACTGTGAATGCGTTGTGTTCCTGTTCCTTCATACTTCTGAGGAGGTTTGCTTTTCAAGGGAGGATGAAAGGGTTACATTACTTAATCCAACCGTCAAGAACAATTGCTTTGTCTTCGTGTAGAACTAGAAATGAACAACAAAGATCTAAAGGAGAACACCAACAGAAAAGCGTTTTGCTTGTGGATGAGAAAGGTACTAGACAAGGTGAAATGTCGCTTCCAGAAGCGCGGCAAATTGCCAAAGAAAGATCGCTAGAACTTGTTTGGGTTGACAAGCACAAAACAAACGCCATGCCCGTTTATCGAATGATGTCCAAACTTGAAATCAGCTTAAAAACCAAAGCTCGGTCCTTTAAACCACCAAAAATAAAGAAGATTGAATTAACTGAGAATATTGAATCTCATGATTTGATCTTCAAAGTAAAGCACATACAGCAGTATTTGGAAAAAGGCCACCAAGTAAAACTTTCTGTTAAAAGCAAGCGTAGAACTAACTCAGATGTTGACTCAGATGATAAGCTGGATGTCATAAAGAAAGTACAACAAGAGTTGGAGGGTGTTAAAGTTGAAAGGCCAGTACAGGAGAATCCACAGCTTGTTACTTGCGTCTTGAAACCCATTCAGGTTCCCGATGTTAAGTCGAGTTTATCAAAAACATGACTGCAGGGAACAATACACATTAATTGCCACGCAGTTGTTGGGTAGCTGTGGTCCATTTTAGATAATTTGATTGGCTTTGCTGATAATCAACACTCGGATACAAAATATTCTCATCCTATTTGGCTATTACGTTTTGCTAATGTGGAAAATAACAGTTATTTGAATGTTCAGCAATAAAACACAATCTAGAGGGTGGCAAAGGGTTTTTGCATGATGCCTGGTCGCCCAATATTAGCAGAGTGAGGCCTGATTGAAACCAAACTAGCCAAGTGACGCAGGATAGGACGTCATAACATGATGCATGAATTGCTTTTTTACAAGCACATGATGCATGATTTACCAATTAGACTTTTTTTAGCTAGAAGGACACCATTCAATCAAAGTAAATGGAAAATAGCCAGGCTTGGTATGCTTGCCCTATTGTATTTTTTTGCAATTGTCAGGAGCCTGTTCACAGATACTGCTAATTCTCCCAGATTGCCCAGGAGCCAGCTCCTTGATACAGATGAAATCTCTCGGTATCCCATGCTGATTACCACGTTTATTATTTTTACCATTGTCATTTCTGTTGGAAAATGTTTGGAATATTTGCCTCTGCATTTCTGTGGTTGAGTCAGCAAGCTCTCCTTTTAACAATGTTTCTAGGGTTAAGAAAGTAAAACTGACAATGTAGTTACTTCTTTTTATGTGATGCAGGATTAGTAAAAAATTATCTGTGATGCATGATTTGTGGCCCACCTTGCCTGAATTTTTTTTGTTTAGGCTTAAATTTCACAATTGTTGTGTATACAATGGTGGTGATCACTGATGTCTTCATATCTTTCTCAACAGTTCATGTGGTCTTTCATAATTATATTCACTCACGAATAGTTTCCCTGTTGCTGTGCACCTGTTCAGTAATTGTTCACAGATTTTTTTACCACTTTTTGACATCTGTGTTCAATATTACTGTACAGAAGCATGATAACATGGAATCTGTTTAACCAAAAAAATATATTGATGTCACGTCTGTCCTCCAATAGATCACAATTAGAAGCAGTTATTCACTAAGTTTTGTTTATTTTGACCAATAGTAAGGTACAATGTATCAAGCTATTTCTTGTCACAGATTATCAAAATCATATTCGTATTGGTTAATTTCTATCTTTATTTATTGTTAAACTTATTTAATAATTTCTTGATTAAAAATAACATTTATTTACGAGGCTTAAAAAGTTAAAATAACAAGAGTTTTCAACATGAGAGCATCTTCAGGGTAATTCTGAAAATGTATTGAAAACATTTGATGTTTTTACCTTTGAACGTTGTAAATATAAATTATTTTTAAAAAAAATACAAATATTATGGACATTTCTTTCTTTCTTTGTTTATATAAATGCTATTTATGTTCATAAAAAAAATTGTTTCAAAATAAATGACTTTTCAAAATGCAAAACTATAGTCTGTCAACTAATACTATTCAAGCTAAGAATACAACATCTCATTTTTGTTAAAATAATTTGTCGGCATGTACCGGTAATTTTAATGACAATGCCTTTCACAATAATTTTGCTAATATATCACAAGAGTTCATGTTAAATGCTAAATACGTATGTTTGCCAATAAACTGTGTTAGAAAACTACGCACTTCTGAGTACCACATGTTTTACTGAATTTACCATCCAGGAGAAATTTAAGAAATATAAAAATTTAATTCATTACAGTCATTTACAACATGAAAATTGGTGGATTAGAAATCCATGACACCTGAGCCTTTTAATTTCTTCTTTGTTATCACAATTAATAATAGCTGTGGTCTATATACCACTTTCATAAATGGCGGCCAATTATAATTATTATATATTGAAAATATTACAAAATAGCCTTATTAACCTCATTGTGAAGTTGGTAATTCAAAAGTATTCTTACCTCTGGAATGAAGTTAGTAAGGCTAATTAAAATTCATACAAAAGAATTTTAAATTCACAGCCATTTATGAAAAGGGTCTACAGATTGTTCATAACAATAGGGTTAACTCTACCTATATAATAGTATCCTTTAATATATATTTTCCATATAAAAATAAAATATTATGTCGGCTGGCATTGCAGGTAACAAGCTATAATTTTGAGTCCTGCATTTTTCCCATTTCCTGGCTCTCTGCCATGGCATTGTGATCTTCATCCCTTGTAAAGATGGGTGTGGTCAGTTTCTTCCAACGCTGGGAAAAAATTCAACATCAAGTTTTTAATTCACATAGCTATTCCAGCAGTAATTTGGTCTAGCAGTGGTCAAAGACATCATAAGGAATTACTGTTATAGTAGCAGTTTGAAAAATATTAGTATTTAAGAGGAGAGTGATACTTGCTCTTAGCCTTCAGCCTTAGCCCTTAGGTGTTAACTTAAATGCCCAAGAGGTTGATTCCCAGGGAGTGTTAGTGAACACACTGGTTAACTAGCACTATGATCCAAGTTCACCTCTAATAAGCATGGCATGCAATGCTTATAGAAGATCTTGTGCAGCAAAAAATGATTAGACCCTGAAGGAATAATGTATTTTAATGCATATTTTTTATTGACCCCCGTTAAAACTATGCATACCAAGCATAAAGTTAAAGCAAACCTCCCTCAAGCTCCCCCTACCAACAAAAGCACTTAAAAAATTAATGAAAATAGGCCTATTGAATCAGAAATTTCAGGCACTATTAATCATTTACAACATTCAAGGAATCATAGTAACACCATTCAATTTCATTTATGTTTGTTTGACATATGCATTTAGTACTCTAGGGACCATGACAAATTATAGTTATTTGACAAGTTATGTAACGAATTGTGTGATATGACAAATTATGTGACGAGTTATACAACAAGTTAGTAAGCTAAGAGTCAGTAGGAATGAGCAAAAACTCATTAAATGAGAGACACTATAACTAAAAATAAAATATGAGGCTCAAAATACTCTTAAAAGTGAGATACTGAGATAGCCTTAGCTAGCCTTTGTAACAAGCATTAATGTGGGATTAGGGAGTAAGGAATGGGATTTTTGGTGTTTTGCACACAAAAAATGGGATGAGAGCCAAAAAAGGAAAAAGGGGGAGGGGGGGGGGAAGGAAGGAAACACTTGCAGTCAAACCCCTGTTTCCTTCCCCTTCCTCTCCCCCTCTTTCCTTTTTGGCCCGAGCCTCATTTTTCAAGTGGGCAAAACACAGAAAATCCCATTCCTTGGTCTTTCTTTGCTCCCCAACCATATGGAAACACCTGGATCCACAACACCTGGATTCAAGGCCAATACTCATAGCCCAGTGTTTAAGTTCCATAAGGTGGAACAGCAGGAGTTGAAATCGATATGGGACTTCCTTGCTAGATTAATGGTATTCTGGATGACCTGATCATTACTGGTTTGTCAAATAGCTTGTCACATAACTCGTCACATAATGCATTATATAACTTGTTCCATAACTCATCAAATAATTATAATTTGTCATGGACCTTTGCGGGTTCCAAACATGATTATGGCTAAAACTAGGAAATTGCTGCACTGTAAAGAGACTCAGAGTCTCAGCTGTTTTTCTGGACAGTCTCAAAGGTAAGAGTTCTCATATCTTTGAGATCAAGACATTCATTCAAGATCTAGCTAAAACTTTAAATACATGCGCATGTTATGTATTATACATAACTGTGGCATCCCTTTTCACTCCAGTGTATACCCTGTAATAAAGCAGTGTTTTGGTGGCCCTGCTCATTTGAACATATTGCGATGTTGTCTTGAGGTAGCTCTAAAGCCATGGAAAATAAATGAGGGATGATTACCTCTTGAAATGTTCCTTCTGTGGTCACAATCTTGAAAATCATGACACCTGGAATACACATGATGGATGACAATGACATAATCCAACCAATCACTTGTCCCCAAACAGGGTAGGAGTATTCATTGTACATCAGTGGCTTGTACGTCACAAGGCTGAATATAAATATAGCCTGCAATGACAATGAGCACATTTAAGCGACACTCACCTAACCTGCAATGATGGTCTGCAAGGAATGGATCATGCTTAAATTATCAGGTGTATGTAACATCATTAGACTTTAGTTTGACAGCATGCAAAGAAAGTGTGTCCAGAGACTGCAGGGGTACAGATAGTGGATTCTTTCCTTTACATACTAAAAATGACTAAAAATGACAATAGTAAAATGACAGTGGGGTTTGGGGTAACTGTTGCAAAACAGAATTTTAAGTATAAACCACAAAAGTTAAAGTTTAAAAGAAATCTTTGGCAGATTCTCCTCTCATCTTCAGTTTTTGATTTACAAAGCATTGGAATTTGTTAACAGATAGAAACTGAAGCATAACAATTCCAGAACTTTATTCTAAACTTAACTCGCTAAACGTGTGTTACATGTACATCACATAGCATCAAAACCGAACTGAACGTAAGGAGAAAAAGTTATATCATATTCAAAAACATGGTGGGAACATGCATCTAATTAACTTAAACAATTAGAGTCTAAAGTAACAGCATAAATTATCACATAATTGTAACTCTAATTGTAATTATAAGCAGAAAAATGCTAATTATAACAAAATGAAGCCAGAAATGTAGAAATTTAAACATTGAATTTAGCATTCGGGCTGAAGGCTTTATTCTGGACACATGCAAAAGTTATCTACTTGCACCAGCTGCAGATTGGTTTATAAACAATGTCATTTTGTGGTTCACGGGCAGTGGGGGCATATTAAATGAAATGGAGCCTCCATAAGTTATACCACCTATATTGCGATGTTTTCCTGCAAAAATTGTCGACTTGCTTTTGATTAGTTCATAAACAATGGAATCAAATAGGCTAATGTTACAACTTGCATCAAGCTGTGAAACGATGCATGACCCCTTTAACAAGAGTAGCACTAAGAATAAAGGGTGAAAGTTTCCGAAGAAACTGTGGTGCTGTGTCGGTGGGGGTAACAAGGTAATTTGGTTATATCAACTAAGTTGAAAATGTAAATTGGC
>OMLO01005636.1_pt1 | contig 10520 bp, 5 predicted proteins | sample 1674811 | NCBI WGS metagenome assembly OMLO01 (sample SAMN06265003, study PRJEB25207) | coral metagenome | isolation source: Coral host | place: Mexico:La Bocana,Puerto Morelos, Mexico | collected 2008-11-13
CCCCCCCGGGCTTCCAAATACAACCAAATTTTAAATCGGTCGGCAAAAACATGACAAAAGCGTGACTCTTCACGCGTCTGGCTTTTAAACTTTGAAACTCTCATTCTAAGTAAGTAATGTAAGTGTTATATAAAATTTAAGGTATAAAAAAGCTGCTTTTACCGGCGAAATGTATAAATGTAAGTGTTCTTTTGTAAGTAGAGTATGACATTGTTAGTAGCGTATCTCACATTGTAAGTAAGTACTTTTTGTATGTTCGTTGGAAGGCTATTAAATGTGCATGCACCATGATAATAAAAAGACTTTTTAGCGACATCTAAACGAAATTTGGGAAGTATAATGTCACTGATTGACGATCTAGTGCATCTGTTAAAAACATGTTGGTTGTCGCTCTGGCAGCGTGACATGAAATAGTCTTTATATAATAGTTAGCAGAGGGGATGAATTTTTTTTGTGAACGAATGTCCGCTCGAACGGCTGACGATTTTTTGTTAACGGGTGGCTCAGCAGTTTGAACGACTGAATTTTGGCATGTACTAAAACACGAAACAAGGAAACGAAACGACCGAATTGAATAAGTACGTACTGTCAAAGCATCGTTTGAGCATTGTATAAGCACCGAAATATCTGAACTAAACTTATTTGTGGACCGAAATTTTTGTGGTGTAAAGGTAAGCTACCTGACGTTGGACTACCCTAAATGTGAACCCCTAAAATTTCTAACACAAAAGTTCTATTTAAAAATCACTTTGTCTCCTTATGTTCCAATCTTCTAGGAATAATTTTTCAAAAACGTCATCGCTAGGAATTGTAACCTAAACATTTAATCGTAATTTTAATTTTTAGCAAAGTTAAATTTAAATACACGACCCCTCAAGCTTTTAGCTTTAATTATCATCGTGTTTAAATAAAGTTTATCTATCTATCTATTGCTTCTGCGTGCATTGTGTGCCGTTTATTGCTATCCGGAAATGTTTGCACCGCAAAACATGCCTTCTGGATTTTTACACGTGACGACACGAACTCACGTGTTGGAGATTTCGCGTGATTTCTTTCCGCTGTAACGCGCACATGGAAGTTCAATACGTGGTTGTAGATATTTTTACAGTCAGGTATCAGGTTTAACTGTTGAGTTATTTTCGTTATAAGTGACATAATTTTCCAGTGAACTGATTTTAACATTTGCAGAGACTTCGCGTGACTTCACGGTGACTATTGCATATCGAGTTTTATTAGAATTTTAATGTGGTCTGCAGTTATTCCTTTAAATTCGTTGATTTACTTGTAACATATTTGTCAATAAAAACGATCTGAAAAGATGAACAAATAATTTGAGCAAAAATGGAAATTTTGTACCGGTGAAGCGCACGAAAAATGTCTCGTGTTTTTATGTTATATAACGATCATAGTGTAGTCAGGCATTCAAAGTATGATGTTCTCATAAAGATGGCGGAAGATGAAACAGCTCTGTCGAGTAATGATGAAGTCAAAAAAGCTTGTTTGCTTAGGAACCAGAATGAAAAGAGGAGGCGAGATAGGTTTAATAACTTAGTGAGTGAGTTATCGGTCGCTTTGCCTATAACTGGGAAAAAACTGAGCAGAAACAACGTTCTTAAATACGCGATAGAACACTTCCGCCAGGCGAAGCAACTCGCAACAAACTCGGCAGATTTGAACTCCAGAAAGCTATATGGAAGGTGGCAACCCGATTTTATCACGAGTGAAGAATTCCGTCAGACCATCTTCGATGGGCTGAATGGTATCGTGATGGCTATCAGTGAAACAAGCAAGATATTTTACGTCTCGAGCAACGTGTTTTCTTGTCTCGGATACGATGGCGACCAACTGCTCAATAATAGTATTTTAGACTTGGTGCACCCAGACGACCAACGAATGATCTATTTGCTGTTAACTTCTATCCGTAAAAGCAGTGCAGACAGCAGCAACAACCCTACGCAATTGTTTACATGTCGTTTTCGCTGTGGTCCGCAGAGTGACAGGTCGAACAAGAGCTTCGAAGCTTTTCGGTGCATTGCAAGAAGTTTCAGCGGAGTGGATCACACGGAAGAAAACGACTGCTGTCTGGTGTTGCTTGGTCGAACAGAATTTCTTCCAACAGTGAATCATACAGTTGTGCTCTCTGATACGGAAACCGTCTCCAAATTTACGACAAGGCTGAATAAAATGTGGAGGTTTGAGTGTGTTGAGAGAAGCACGACATTGGTCCTGGGTTACTATCCATTTGAGTTACTGGGAGCTTGTTTTTACGAGTACTGTCATGACGAAGATTTGGCCAATCTTACAGAGTATCATAATATGCTTCCTTTTTCGGGAGTAATAACAACGTGCTGTTATCGTCTTCTGACCAAAGGACAAGTTTGGATTTGGGTGCGTAGTCGTTGCCATGTTTCCTATAGTCAATTGAATTCAAAACCTGATTCTGTGATTTGTGTGACTTGGCCCATGAAAGGCACTGAGTTCAATATGTTAAATCAAGCAAACGTTTTAGAGAGGGACCGCAGACTGTTTTCCCAGATTCTTGAAAAGAATGGAGAAAAACAGCCCAGTTCAAGTTTTGGTGCACAGAATGCAGCCTCACCATCATCATCTTTGTCATTATCAACCCAGGACACACAAAGCAATGCACAACAGAGCCACATGACACCCTCAGTGAAAGTGATAGCAGTAAATCCTGGAGTACAGTCACACAGAATGATTGACAACAGTGACCTCCTTTCCACTGCTCCAGAGCAATACTCACAGGGCTTGGCTGGGTTGAAATCTGACTCAGCTATGTGGTCTTGTGATACTCATGTAGAAAGCACTGCAATTTTGATGCAAAGTGATGGTCATCACATTTTAAATGGCTCAGTGGACCAGCCAATGGAAAATGCAGATGTGAACAGTCTGTTATTAGAGGACTATGTTGAAATGCCTGAATCTCTCTCACTTTCACAGTGGGCAATGCACTTGCACCTTCGAGATCAATACAAAAGTCTTACTGAATCCATACGACAGCAATCAGAACAGATCTCTGTTATTCAAAGGCAGCTTGCTATTCAGAAGGAATTATCTGAACTCAGTGATACACTGGAGGTGCAAGAAAAGCTAAAGAAACAAAATCTTCAAAACACTGTTGAAGAGACCAGGGCTATTATTCATCAAAAGATGAAAGAACTGCAAGATTGTACTGCTGCAGTATAGCATCAGCTACTGCAAAATAGTTTCCAGTTGTGGATGACAGGCCAGGTCAAGTGGCCACAATAATAGTAATTATTGCCATTCTGCTTCCCTCCCATTCACCACCACTGTTGCCACCACTCTCACCAGTTCTGATGTTTTCCTTCACAATTAGCAACACTGGCCACTATGGCTGCCACCATTATCACCACAGTTCTGTTGTTTCCCTCAATGATCACTAACCCTGGCCACCACCATTGCCGCTACCACAATCACAACATGGAGTTTAGTTGTTTCTCTCTGTCACCATTAACACTGGCCACTACCAGTGCGGCCACCACTAACACCACAGTTCTGTTGTTTCCCTGAACCACTAACACCCTATGACTACTGCAACCATCAGTAGCACTACAATACTTCCATTCCCTTCCACCACCACTAATATTGGCCACCATACCACCATCACAATTGTTGTTCCTCTCCACTAGCTCTACCACCAAGACAGTTAGGAGTACCTTTCTCTCTGCTGTCAGCCTTGGGAGAGTATAGGGCTTTCAGCCCTGAGGGGGGGAGGGGGGAGGTGGGGTACTCCTTGGAATTTTTGGTGGGGGTGTGCTGCCCACATCTCAAAATCCAGACCCACTCCCGTTTTCAGACCTGGCCTCAAAAATCCATACCTGTTTTCAGACCTGACCTTGAAAATATACACCGGTTTTCAGACATGGCTTTAGAAAGTCGTTACATTAACAACTCGTTATTACATTATCCAAGTGAAGTCACAACAATGCTTGTAGTGTTTGTGCAAATAGAAAACGCTTTCTTTGTAGATTAGTAATTAAATCTACCACAAGTTGTAACAAATAAAGCGTTGCAGTTACAAACTGTCACACTGGCTTGTAGTACATGATTAAGCATAGCATATGCATCCATGCTGAACGGGAGTCAATGTAACAAAGACAAATAGGTTAAATTTAGCTGGAATGATCTATTTTATCCATTTCTCTTTCTCATCAGTTACTCACCCTGGTTGCTGGGAACAAAAATAATTTTATAAGCTTTTGTGAAAGTTCTCCCAATAACCATACCCAAGTTCAGACCAAAATGTTCAAAATCTATACCTGTTTTCAGACCAAAACGGCTCAAAAACCATACCCTTTGGGGCGGCACATACCTATATACCTGATATAGGGGAGTACCCCCCCTCGGCTCTCAGCGTGGCTCTAAATTTGAGACCTAACAAAGGTTTTGACACTTCTGGTTTTTAATATTAACCTGGTAACTCTACTACTTAGAATTCATATATAACTACCAGAGAGCTCCATTGCTGGTCAATCATTAGGGTTCTAGTCATAAGGGCTTCATGGCTACAATATTTAGAAGTCGGACAAGTTGGTGTGACCATTGAGTGATGCTCCTTACAACCAATAGATAAATGCACACATTTTTGGTGTTTCGTTTTAAAATAATCAGACACTGTCTACTTTCTTTGTTTTAATTCAGTGTAAAGCAGAGATATTGCATGATATGATTTCAAATGTTTTTACATTTTTACCTTGTTACAAACTACCAGGTTTTTTTTGTTAAACAAGAATTACATCAATGTAAAGCAATGTTTGCCCTCTTGAATGACCAAAATATAATGTATTAGAAAATAACCCAAAGCAAATACTCACACTGATTGGTTTAAAACAGTGTATCTATAACTCAATAGAAACACAGAACTAACACAAGCTGTTGACTTAATGATGGCATGCACAAAGAGAATTTAAATTTTGATGATCAAAGTAAACAAGTTGATTTTCTTTGTTGCATTGCATTATTTTCTAAAAGTAATTTAAGACATGTCCTTGTTTCTATTGAGTTTTAGAAACACTTGTGAAAGTTTGGGAGAACTCTGTGGAAACGTGGAAACACTCGCCTGCAGCTTTTTGTTCCCACAGCATTTCGCATTCTCCCAAACTTTCACTCATGTTTCTATAACTAGATAGAAACAGTACATGTTTTCTATTTCTTAAATGTCAAATGCTTCATACAAATTTATTAAAATGATTTAAGTATGTCATAAATGGTTACCTATGAGCTTATTAGCCAGAAATTGTATCATAATATTTAATATTTTTTAACATGTTGACAATATGCTGACATCTTTACAGTGTGACTATTCAAACCAAAGGAAAATAAACCATTGACATAAACAATGTGATTCTATCAAATGATTGTTCTAACTAAATTACTCAGTACAGACAAATGTTTTGATTACTAGGTTGTTTTAACACTCAAGCTTTGTATATCAATCTGCATTGCTTGGGTGGCCTTGGTTGGAGTTATCACACTGTGAGACTGCCATTTTAAAGGTTTTAGTATAGCATGGTTCTTTTTTCAGTTTATAACTGTAAAAACCACTGCTATTTGATCACATTATATGAAACATTTTCCTGAGAGTTAATTAATTGCAGTAGAATTACAATTGGCAGTCATATAATTTGGAAACTTGTGAATTATTGCTCATTTGAACACATTTCTTGAAATTCCAATAATTGAAACTGCAAGAGTGTTGCAAAAATAAAAATAATTTAAGCTTACATTTATATCGTATTTTCATTTTTTACTAGTGTTCTCTCCCTGGCAATCCCTTACAAGATCTTTTGGAGGATCTTACAACATATTTTAAAGATGTAACAACATCTTTTTTACTGTAAAGATCTTCAAAGGTCTTTGAAGCTTCTGGATCTTGCCAAGCATATGGGTGGATCTTGCAAGGTCCTCATGATCTTTAAAAAATCTACACAGGACCATGAGAGATTTTGCGCTATTGATCTGAGGTTGCAGTTGTGCAGTACAGTAGCGAGTAGCACAGGCAAGTTTTCCAATTAGTTGATTACACTCACCTGTCATCTTTAAAAGACAAACTTCAAACCCCTTTGCTGAGAAATTTTAGTCAAACCAGTTATTACCTAGTTTAGTTTGGGGTGAGGAAAATATTAGTAACTGATTTTTCGTCTTGTAAAGTTAAACCACTTTCAAGTTTAATTTGTTGGTATGAACAGTGTGAAAAGTCTGTGGGCCAAATTGTCAAAAATGAAACTAAGCAGAATTATCCATCATCGTGCACTCAAAAGGGGTTATTTGCCTTGAGAGTGACTACCTTTATTGCTCAGTAAAGTACAAAAATTAATAATGTGACAAGTTGATTACAAAATAATATATATGGGTTATTAACCAAGCATGATGTCAAGATGGCTGGATATTGGCCAAGTTCTTTTTCTGCGTATTTATGGACCAAGACAAAGTCGAGGTCCATAAACACGCACAATAAGAACGAGGCCAATATCCATCCTGACTGAACAAGCTTGGTTAGTAAAGGATTTATTATATGGGATAAAACACCAACATGATAAATTTTCCTTGCAGGGCAAAGCCCATATCCCAAGCGGGCAATCACAGTGTGAGATTCGGTTCTGCATCTTGCCCACTCACGGAGCTAGTCATATAATAACTAGCCATATTTGCAATGTAGGAGCCCAGTAAGGTTGTGCATAGCCATCTCCTTATACATACAAAAGCACCATTGAAAGATGGTTCAAAGTCAAGATTTGGGGATTGTGAAAAAAGTGCTGATTTAGCAAAAAGTCTTTTATAAGGCATTTTAATGTGGAGTAACACTGTCTGCATCCCATTATTACAGCTACAGTCAAACCTCCAGTAAGCAACCACCCAAAATGTCAAGCCTAGATGGTCCTTTACAGGAGGAAGTCGCTTACAAGAGCTTAGACCACATTGGGTCAAAATTTCGCTCATTAGCATAGGGCAACTGGAGGGACAGTGCCTCCCATTGAGGCATTTCTTTCTCGTGCTAATACAGGAATGCAATAATGTTACAACACCTTTTTATCCAATTTACACTCTATTATATGTCAAGTGGCCACTTAAGGCAGGTCAAAAACAAAACAAAATTTCAAACTTTTAGCTCTAAAAGTGATTGCAGTTGCTTAAGAGAGGTGGTCACTTATATAAAAATATAGTGATTTGTCTTGGAAACTTTTGGAATTTTGGTCAGTTAGAAGAGGTGGTCGCTTATGAGAGATGTTCGTAACTAGAGGTTCAACTGTACTTTTTTGCTCCAAACAACAGTGCACTCATTTTTTTGTGTCATTAATCCAGCCACCCCAGTCAAATGCCTATTGAGTAGGGGGGTAATTTGGGGGGTTCAAGGGTGCCAATGAGCCCCTTTTAAGACTTTTTTGAGACAACAGCTTACAATAGGTGGCAAAAATAATGTGACAATCTGTTGAGTACCCTTACTTTTACAGTGTGACTCTCAGACCCCCTTTGAAAAATCCTGGCTACGCCCGTGGTTAAGACTACTGATTAAAATTAAACAGACGCAATCTCACAACCAATAAAAGATTTTAGTAGAATTCTACTAGTACACTAGTACAAATGTTGTAATCTAATTGGCTACGTCATTGCACACTATCAGCCATTAGTGTGTAGTGGCTTGGTGTGGTAGACAAAACTTCAAAGTTTTATTGTTTGTCCACAATTTTGAAATAACATTTCGAAAAAAATGAAGAATTAGAGTCTTGAGAAGAATACAACACATCTGGAAATGTGAAATTGACAATTCAGTCTACAGAAATTCTCTAAAGCATGGCCTTTAATACTAAAACCAGAAATAATTGGAATCGTTATTTGAAACAAATTTCATTTAGAATTCTATTAAAAAAACTAGATTATTTGTTCATAATTTCTATGAGGGAATTTCCATGGGCCAATGGTGGTATTAACAAGGTCTCATTTGCATTTTATTCATCATTTGTATCTTGACTCACTTCATGGGTTGCCATAACACTGTTTAAAGATATAGCCATACTACTCACTATATGGAGCTTAGGCTAGTAAATGACGGAATTTGCTGTTTCATGACCAGGAAGGTCTAGCTACACATTCTGTTTGCAGATGTCTTTGCCAGTCTCTACAATCAAACCATATTCCTGAGCTGCAGAAGCAAGTTTACTACCTACCTAGATGCTCTGCATAATAATTTATTAAAACTAATATTTGGAAAATTAATAGGTTGATATAATAAATACAAAATTTGATTCAATTTATTATATTCAAAGAAATTTTAATATGCTTTCAACTGATCTTTGTCTCAAAGTATCATTTTTTTCCCACTGTAGGTCAATTAGAGAATTAGTAGGAGAGGGGACTTTGCAGAGTATTTTTGAGATGGTCAATGACAAAAACAGGTAATTATCATGATCAGTGGAGCTTACCGGTACCATAACAGCTAGATAATGTTAAGCAGGTAACCAGCGAAAATGTGGATGACCCCTAACCAGAAAAATGTATTACGTCAAGTGTTCCCTGGGTGAAAAGGTGGGTCTAGGATGTTACAAAATCAATTAACAACAATTAAACATCCCTTTAGGTAAATGCATATCTACAGTGGGAAGTGTAGCGATTAATTAGTTAAGAGTTGAACCAAGAAAACATCACCTTTGAGACAGCTCTTATTATCCCGATGTAACTGATTACAAGGCATCTGAGTCAACTGGATTCTCCTCCAAACAGTCCAAAATTTCTATCTAAATCTAAATAGAGTAGTTTGCTCCATTCAATAAGCTTCTTAATTATTTTCAATTGTCTTTCTTGTTTCCCAATTTGTTCAGCAATTTTCTTATACTCCTCCTGGAGTTTCAAATGAGTTTCAATTTGTACACTGCTCAGTCCAGGAGGGATAGTTATATTTTCTAGCCATAGAAGGTGTTCATTTTGTGTTTCATTTGATTCCATTTCAACATCATCGGCGCTTGTAATGTTTTGATCTTCAAGAACATCTAGCAACTGCTCTCCAGGGGTTTGCAGAAGCAGAGAAAAGAGTCGTGGGTTAAAAAGGTTTTTTTTATTATCTTTCTGGTTTTCAGCTGTTGTTCCACCTTGTAAATCAGAGGCTTCGCTAAACGGGTTAGGAGGTGTTAATGCCAAACTAGGAAGGGATACAGAGTTCGTTCCTCTCTGAGAAAGAACTTCAGTGAAGTGTTCTCTGTCGCGTTGAATCATTTCAGTTTGGTGTAAACAAACTTCGTCATAACTTACAACTTTAGCCGTACAAGTGATTGATTCTGGTTTGGAGTTCCACTGATTGTAGGACACGTACCCAGAACTTCGCAACCAAACCCAAGATTGTCCTTTCGTTAGATGTCGGTAGTAACAAGTGGTTACCTTGCCGACACAAATTAAAAAATTGTGGTACCGGGAAATATTGAAGACATCTTCAGGACCACAGTAGTCGTAAATTGAAGTGCCCAGCACCTCAAAAGGCAGAAATCCAATAATAGAAGGCGCCCTGTGATCGATATAAATATATTTCCAGTCCATGGTTAGGCGATAAGAAAATTCCTTTTCAGTACTATCCGAGCACGTTATTATTTTGTTCGGTTGCGGGTGCGTGACCTTTCCTATCAGAACAAAGCAGTTCATGGTTTTCTCGTCAATGGATGGACGAATAACACCAGCATTACAATGAATCATTTGGTAGGAGCTTCGTGAAGAAAAACTTCCACACTTCATGCGAAAAGTGAAAGGATTACTGTTGGAGGCTACTCCCGTTTTATCGCCTTTTGGGACAATAACGGCCAACTGCGACCAGACTCTCAAAGCTTCGTCTTCACTCAGGTGGCTGAACAAACTCGTGCCAACTAGGTCATCGCAAAGATGGCCCAAGATTGGCAAAACACTTTGCGAGGCATATAATATGGTCCCGTCATTTTCAATCACAATTGTAAAAGAATCTAGTGCATCTGTTAAAATCAAGTTAAATTCAGGGTCTGTAGTGAACGAAGGCTGCCAGTTCAAGGCATCGACGTCTCTACTCCCCCTTGGGAGAGACTTGTGTTGCTGTGACTGATGATTTCGTAAATAGCTTATAGCAAGTTCTAGCACAGCTGTTTTCTCCAACTTTCGACCTTCTTTAGGTGACACAATCCCCGCTAGCTCTTGCACAAGTATATTGAAGCGTTCCCTTCTCCGTTTCTCGCTCAAATTTCGATTGGAGCGTCTTGTTTCGTTCGGCTCAGATTTTTCAGCTCTCTTCGAGTCTTTCTCTTCGCTGTCTTTCATGTTCCTGCAGAAGGAGGCTACTTCCTGTCACATTCAACATTTTCAGCTGGTCCTATTTGAATTGCTTCATGTACCTTTTATGTACGATGCCCTGGAATCCACGATATACAAACATATGCGGTGGGCCGCTGGACTTACGGGAAGTTATCTGAAAAACGTGACTTTTTGCGCGGTCCAAGTTAATTGACCGGTTTTCTCGTCGGATACAAGAAAGT
>OMLO01005637.1_pt1 | contig 10520 bp, 9 predicted proteins | sample 1674811 | NCBI WGS metagenome assembly OMLO01 (sample SAMN06265003, study PRJEB25207) | coral metagenome | isolation source: Coral host | place: Mexico:La Bocana,Puerto Morelos, Mexico | collected 2008-11-13
TTGCAAAGAGCTTTTTGTCTGCAAAGAGTTTCATGATTTCATGTTATGCAATCTCAAATTTATGATGTCAGATCAGTCTCAGATGTCCCAACGTCGATTCTCAGGTGCCCCAATCCAGGACGACAAGGTCGCAAGATGAAGCAGTTCGATTTCAGCAGACTGTCAAAGATTCAAGCAACTGGATCCAGGACGGATAATTTGAAAGTTTCGGTTGGATAGTTGGACATTAGATTTTTTCACTGCACATGTTGCAGGACAGAGAAAGGGGTTGGAAAGACGGTTCCAATGACAAAGGGAGATTTCATCAATTGGTTCACAACAGACTGTCCATCATACCTTCGCCTAAGCCCGTCGGCCGCTGAAGTGAAGTGGAAGCAACACTTCCAAGATTCGAACGTTCTTCGGGATCAAGTCATGGCAAACGACTTGCAAGGCAATCCTGCTGGATATGTTCCTTGTCTACTTGACTACGTGAGAGTTGAAAGTGATTCTTCTAGTCTAGTCCAGTGACCAACTTTGTTGTTGGGTTTTAGGTTTGGAGACTGTGGATCAAGAAGGCTGGAGTTGGAGAGTCTGTCAAAGATCTATTGTTTGAGGCCGGGTGATGTGGGAATTGTAACATTATGAAACATTATTCATTCATCATGTCTTACCTTCTTTGTCTTTCAGCACATTGTATGCTTTGTTCGAGGAGCACGCGGTAAAGAAAGAAGATTCATTTGAAGCAAAGATGCCCACCGAGAAACAACATGAACGTGCCTCGGCGTGATGCATTCCAGATATGATATTTACCTTTTTCATTGAAATGGCGCTTCACCCGTAGACTCGAACTTCCAATTTCCAACATGTCTTAGGATTGACCAACATGGGGCTGGATCTTCGAAAGTCCTTGGATGAAGAGGAGAGCAGCCTGCTTTCAAAGGCCTTGCCATCAATAAGTTCCCAGTCTGGTGGGCAGCCTGCGGCTGGGCAGTCTTCTGCCAGGGCTAAAGCTGGAGCCAAGGCAGCCAAAGCAAAAGCGCCAGGAGCAGTGGCAAGCAAAGTGAGGAAAGACACCTTGCGACTGTATTCAACCACCACCCTGCAGGCAAAAAGCGCATTGGCTACTGGCAGACAGGTTCTAGATCTTGCAGTGGAAGCTTATGGAGGTCTAGATGAAGCAGTGAAAACCGATGAGTCAGTCAAAATTTTATCTCACCGTGTTCACTGCTTAGAATTGCTCCTCGATGAAAGCAGCAAACAGCCTGAGGAGACAACTAGCCAGGCTATCTTTGATGAATTGTGCCAAGATGAGTTCTTCACCGATCAGAATTGGAGCACGGACCATGTTCACACTGTGGGCAACATGGTTTACGTTCGTTCCACGATGCTGGAACTTCAGCGTACGTCCGATGCAGTGGAAACCATGGGACAACAACGCAAAGATGCCATTGGGTTGCTTCGAGATGTGTCCTCATCTGTGGCAAAGGCATCGAGTGAATGGAAGTCAAGGGTTGCAGCTTTGAAAAAAGCACAGGAGCTTGAGAGAAAGGCTTTGGAAAAAGAGGTTGAGAGGCAACGCAAAGCTGCAGAGAAAAAGGCAGAGGCTGAGAAGATGAAATTGCAGAAAAAACAGGCTGAAGAGGAGAAAGCAGCGAAGCAGAAGGCAGATGATGATGCAAAGGAGACTGGACCCAAGGACACGATGAAGAAGAGGCGCAAAAAACAAGCAAACGCAGATGAGATTGATGAGGATGACTTTGCATTGTTGAAGTCTATTACCAGCGAAACGTTCCCCAGAGGATGTCTCTTTCGCACAGAGCAAACCATTGAAGAACTGTCAAAGTTTATAGTGTCTACCGCCGGCATGGTTTCTGGTGTTGCTCGCTGTCGACGTTCTGCTTTGAAGAAGTGCTTTGAGGCTTGGGCCGGGCAGTGTTAGCTGCATTGATTTCCTTAATTGATTTCGATTCCCGCTGTCATGTTTCATTGCTTTGCATTGATTTCCTTAAGGCGGTTCCTGGCCTAACAGATGATGTGGTGAAGACTATTCCGAAGAGATTGGTGAAGGATATTGTTGCTTTCGGAGCCAAAGCCAAGGAAGTATACGAAAAGATTCCGACCAAAGAAAGGACGACTCTAACCATGGAAGGTCCAGCCAACATTCTGGGTCTTGATGCAGTCATTCAGGAAGCATGTGATCAACTACAGTCATCCTCTTTGCAGTTCATGGACAGGCATCTGATTGTCAAGGGGTTTCTTGCTTCAGCTCATGAAAAGGTCGTGAACGTCATGAACCATTTTGCATTTCGGTTGTGTCAGGGCTGTGTATTTGTATTGCCTGATTGTAGCGTTTGTTTTCTAATCTTTTGCTCAGCGTGAATGTGCAATAAGGTTGGAGGAAACCATTAAGAACAAGGATGATGCAGACCATGCAATCGTCAAGGTGACTAAGTGCCTGGCGGGAAGCTCCGTCCGCAAATCAACTTATGGAGGATTTTTGATGCCAGGACTGCCATGCTTTTGGTACCAAATCACTGGGGAGAAGGTGTTTGCTGCAGTTGATCTTCGCGAAGCTGCAGACTGGTACTATGAATCTCGTGGGGGGCAGCGAGCTGATGCAGTGCAAAGCGCTTTGGAACTTGAAACGATTCATGTGAAGGACCTGTGAATCATTTGAATCACTTGTCACCCGGTAACGGTACGACATTCATGACCCCTGCCATCTCTCCCACATGTTCACCCCGCCGTCCAGCTGTAGCTAGCCTTGATTGATTCGACAGGAGATCATTGATTTCGTGGCGAGGCAGGATATGGATAGTGAAGATGCACAGGAGAAACTTTCTTCTTTGAGGGCTGGAACGTTACTACCTGGCGATATCGTGTTTGTACCTGCCTGTGCCATTGTCATCGAGAAGTCCGTCAAGGAGAACAATATTGGCCTGCGTTCCACTTCTACGTTCATGCGCAGCAGGTCCCAACGGTTGTTCTCTCTCTACCGGCAAGTGCACCCAGCGAAACTTGGCCTAGCTATGTTTAAAACTGTTCTCTCATATCTTGAGGAACTTGAGAGCATTTTTGGAACTTCAGCCAATTTTATCCAATTTTAGGTTTTGTAGTTTTTTGACTTCTTTCTTGGCTTTCTTACTTGGGAAGTGGGATCCACACTCGCTCAGGGACAAGGTTGCCGAAGTGGTTTCCAACAATTTCAAGAACTTGAAGTTTGTTGAGCGCATTCTGTTGAAGGATGCAACCGAAGCGGAACTTGTTTTGCAGAAAGGCGGCGAACCAGAAGAGCATGAACAAGCAGTGGAGCAACCATCCGGGTGCATGGTCTTGGCTACTCCAGGTCCAGTTGGCAATGAAGTTACTCCGGCAGTGCCAGAAACAGGTAGCATGTCAGACTCATTGCTTGAATCGTTTGCAGGAATGAGTGATCTACGTGAAAGGTTGGATGGGTCTGAGTGGGATGACCTCCAACGTCATGTGAGGACTGCTTTGTCCCACCCTTTGTTCTCAAGTTTCCAGATGTCACTAGATGTAGAGGAGGGATGCACGTTCGGCGGAGAAGGAGAAGATGACGATGCTTTGGAGGACGTTTTGAACTGGTACGGTTTTTTGAGCAAGAAGATCACGGAATTTGGTTCTGTGACGGCTGCTGTCTCTTCCTTAGCTACTACCAGTCGTCTGGCCGAACAAAAAGAATTGCAACCCCATGGTTCAATAGAAAACCATGGCGGTCTGCCAGAGAAGATCGTGGAGGTAGATGAGATTCCAGCTGAGAAGGTGAATGGTCCTGTGAAAGAGGGCAGGTCTCGCAAGCTTGTAGTTCCCAAGAATTGTGATCGCCAAATAGTGATGAGGAATGATAGTCACCTGCTGTTCAACACTGCATCGTGGGGAACATTGAGCCGACGCATCCGGGAAGAGGACATGAATGCAAAGCTTCTGTCAGAATCCTTGCAGCAGCAAAAGCCCAAGGTTGCAGAGCCAAAGGATTGGAAACCTGTTCAGAAGTCCAATCAAGAGCAATTTGATCTCTTGCTTTCTGGCCAGGCATTGCCAGCAAGCAAGTTTGAGCTTGACATCAAGACGCAAGTCAACAAAGAGATCCAAAGAGAAGTGGCAAAGGAAGTTCCAAAATCTAGAGACATGCGAGAGATGTTCAAGGCAGGTTTGCCGACCAACAGTGCAACTGTGCCAACTGTGCCAACAGAAACACTTGCGGCAACAGAAGCACATGTGGCAACAGAAACGCCTTCGGCTACAGCAGCAGCTGCTGCAACAGCAGCGCCTGTGGAATCTTTGCCATTAGCACCCACAAAGAGTTCAGCAAAGAGCAAAGCAGAGGCAAAAGAGAAGGCAGCCAAAAAGGCAAAAGTAGAAAGCAAAAAGAAGGCTGAAAAGAAAAGGGGGCATTCTGATTTGTCGGGTGCTACTGCTCCATTGTCTGAGGCATTTAAGAAGGGAAGGAAGTAGAAGATGTGAAATAGAACATCAGTTGTGAGGCCTGCTTTGTGCTTTCAAAAGAGAAGCTCAGGCCCTTTTCCCCAGTCCTTTGAAGACAACTCACTTGAAGAGTGATGTAGTTTCATTGTGCTGGCTAGTCGATTGTGGGTTTTATCGCTGGCCGACAGAGAGATTTGAAACCAGTTGGAGAAAAAGAGCGGCATTGGATTTTTGCGATGTACCGTGGATCCCCCATGATAAATTTCAGCCAGGTTTTTTTTTGCATCTTAATCCCCGTGACTTTCCAAATTTAGCACCATGGTGACAGTGATATTTATATATTTATATAGTCTAGTTACTGTGGTCGTATGAATGTTTTTTTTTACTGTCTATAGCCTATAGATTTTGTGTAGACTTTGCGTTGTTTCTGATTGACCTTTCGAACACTTCTACAAAACAGTGGAAGTTGGAGCTTCACAGTAGGTCTTTTGTCCTGTGGAGATACATAGGGCCCGACTCGAAAGGGTTAGGGTCCCAATCCCCATGAATGTGCTGAAACAATTCAGGTGGGTTCACTATTATGTCAGTGGAAAAAGAGATGATCCAATTTCTGTCTTCTAAGTAGTATTCCCATCATCACACATGGGGATTTATTAAAAACCCGTACTCTTCGTCACACTTTTTGCTGAACATAGGAGTTTTAGAGCATGATGTGGAGGTATCAAAAATATAGGGTCGAGCATGCGGGCGCAAGGGCGAGCGCAAGACAGGCTGTATATGTACGCACCTATACAGCTATACACATATTCACGATTATTCATGCATGATTTCCCTAATGTGCAAAAACCCTCATGAGTGCAAACTATCCACATAAAAATTATCAAGGATTTGCAATTGGGCATAATATATATATATATGTACTATAGTTATATATAAGATTATAGAAATACAAGCCTGCTAATCATACATATTCATTCACATAAATACAAATGTCAATTTATTGGTCGCATCCATGGTGACCACCAGGTGGCTTCTCTGGTCTGATAGACACCTTGGAGGTGAACAATTTGTTGCTCGGATTACTCGTTGGTCCATGCTGGAGATATGGCGGTCAAAGTTATGGTCAAAGGTTTATGTCCTTACTAAACCAATGTTTTTTTGTTTTCGAGTCATGGACTTTGACTCTGGTGTATCTAATACATAGCGTCGATAGTTGAAATTCTACGCCATTACTACAAAACACTACTAGCGGATGCCGGATTTTAAGCATCGACTGTATGTGTACCATTTTTTTTTCTTTCTCTCTCTCTCTCTCAAAAAACTAACTGTACCCATCGCTATCTAGACAAGGCCAAGGCTCTTAGTACGGTCAGGACGGTCAGGTGACAGCAACTTCTTGAATTTCAGGGTTTTGCAGCTTGATGTTAAGTATACGACCAGATATGTAGACATGGAACTATGTATCATCCAGCTGGCTTTCATTTACGAATCCCAAGACGTACTTCGATATTAAGTTAAACTTCTGATACCATCTGAAAATCAGAGCTTTTTTGTGATCCTTCACTGATGAGAAACGAGGAACCGATCTAGCCAGACTCAGAGAGACTTGCTGATTTTCAGATTTAGATATCCATGAGAATCATGTGAATTTAACTAGATTTGAAGGGTGCATGGTGCATGGCAGAGTGCAGGCTGTTTCATGATGCCAAGGAGTCCCTTGATGAATACCATTCGATCGCCTTTAGATGCACAGTATCCTTGGACAGGTGCGGTTAAATCGGGGTATCTCCCTATCTCCCTTGAAGATCAACAAAGATCTCTAATATGAACTCTTAGGATTGTCAAAGAAGGAATCCTTCAAACATCATCGTTTTTTTAGGTTCCAGGCTCCATGTTTAAACTTTAAGGACGCAGCCAAAGTGACGAGACATGTTTCTCTGAAGAAACTTTGGGCAGTGTCACATTGCTCAATCATGATTTAGAAGATATGGTTTCCGGTCATGTGTTTGACATTATTGGAAGCACCATTTTTGGAAGATTCGGGGATAGCAAGTCATTTCGAGGCACTTAAATAAGTCCCAGCAGACATTAAGAACCTTAAGAAGTTGGCAGATAGATGAGAACTACAGATTTGCGCCCAAGATTGTCGTCCAGTAAGCTTGGGGAAACAAGCATTTTCCAACATCTTCCAACACTCCCCTGTTGCCCATATGGACATATATTGACTTTTGCAGTGAATCCTCAACGTTCCTAATGAAATGATTGAAATGGAAACATATGGAGGAGTTGTCATCTAGGAAACGTTCAGCACATCTAAAACCAGCTATGATTCTTGTAAGGAACATGATTAGCCCCTTAGATACACATGACAATCATCATTCTAGAATCTCCAAGTATCAAATATCATATATCCCAAGCTTGTTGAAGATAGCCTTCTCAAAAGGTGGACTACTATTTTGTGCCATTCAGTTGGCTTACCCTCCGTTGGAAGGCATGTTACTTGGACAGCCCTTATCATCCTGCTGGTATTGGTGTGTTGATCAGACCATGGTGCAGCGTGTTTTAAGCGCCAAAGGACTGGAATTTCTGGGTTTTTGATGGGATTTGACATATTGCCTTCACAGGAGACTTGATAGACACTGGTACTGCATATGGTATGGATGGATATGACGATGTACAAGTACTGCCAGTACTCAGTAAATATACGTATTTATATCATTTGATATGTATAGTCGGTCTATACGTTGATTTTTCCGACATTAATCGTGAGTTGATTCGTGGTGAAGAGGAGTGCCCCATGCGCGGAAAGGCTGCCTGCTCGCAGGCGGATTCAGGGGTTTCGGGGGTGCTGAAAGGTTTCTAATGCTAGGATTCTGGTTCCGTGGGTTTGATTGAGACGACGCCATAAGTTCATTTATATAATTTGAATTCAAGATTTGGATAGATTTGGTGTGCCTACTTTTGCCACATGAAATTTTCTAGCTGTTGGTTGCGACCCACGACCCACACCGCCGGGATAGTCCTCACATGGGTTGCCCGTTCCCTCACGCCTTGTAGCTGCAGGCTACTTGAAGATCCTGCCTCCCATTCTGATGGTGTCACCTGTACTGGTTGGCGCTTCTGAAGGGTGTGGTCTATGGATTTGGAGTTTAGCATGAAAAACATATAAAAACCCTACAGATTGCATAGTGCAGACCGTTTGATCTGTTTTGCAAGTGAAGCACCACACATTTTCTAAAGGGTTTGAACATTTGTTTTTTGGGTTGAAGATGATTGAAGTCTATTCGTTCTATGTCATCTAGAATCAGATCTCGGTGTGACACATCATCATCATACTGGTAGTTTGATGCTGTCTCCCAAGGTTTCCAGGCATCATCGCCAGAGCCTTCTATAAGGACCTGTCTGACCAGTCATGTGGTGCGTTCGCAGCTTGCATAGGGACCAATTATTTCCAGGTTCGGAAAATGCAGATTTAAAGCGCACACTGAAGGGTTGCCAGCTTCCGGCGTATTGATTTCTTATCATTATATAATATGATATATACACGGTTATACAGATATACATACATATGATTATATATACACACATTTTGTACGTTAATATAACATCCCCTGAACTCGGAAGTTGCACACAGATTCAACTTTCTTTACTAGGACATTTGATTTTTTCGGGAAGATCTCTCGTTTGCTACATTTCCCAAGGGCTTTTGTAGACACAAGAGGAAAAACGCCGAAAAACGGCAAGGAATGCCAAAGAACGGATGGCAACCTCTACAGTGACTGGTGTCATACGAAGCTAGAAGATGGTAATGAGACGCCTGACAGCGAACGGAGCGAACCGTGTGGAACCATGTCGTTTTTCCTAATTTTTCCCCATACTCTCAGAGTGGAAAGCACAAAATACAGGCAGGAATATAATTGAAAGCTCGTTCTTGCTGTTTGCCAAACTGATTTTGAGTAGGTCTCTCTGCTCCCTGAAGGATTAACTTATTCGTATCTGAGTGAGTCACAACATGTCGCCTTAGCATCTGGGTGTGTTTGATTTCAGGTTTTCTGTTACCTGCCTGTATGATCAGCTATTGCTGAACATCCCAAGTAGTCATCCGTTCTTCATCGTTCTTCCAACCCAAACCACTGTTTCTCAGCATTACCTTTGAGTGGCCCCGAGGTGGAAGCAACAAATCTAGTGTTTAGCTGACCAAGATGGGTGTACTTTTGGCATCTTTGCAAAAGACATCTGCAGTTTTATTTGGAGAATAGTCCTACTTTTTGCTCACCCTGAGCAGTTAGTATTTTGGAGTCCTAGTTTCTTAGCTTTGGAGGAATATACTATGACCATCTATGACCCTGGGACCCATGCCGAATCCCACTGCTTCCGAGGTCCAGCAAGGCTTATCCATACCTCATTGCAAAGATGTTCCCGGATGGTTTGAGAGGCTCCGGAGTAAGCTTGAGACCAGCAGTTGAAGTGACGTTTCTTTTGTTGGAAAAGTCTACCTTGGCTTGCTGAATAATCGTTGGCTCAGGTTGGTACCTGGTACTAATTGGCACTAGCACTTTTTTGGGCATAATCTAGTTTAATAATACCACATTTGTCTATTTCAGATTTAGATATACTCGTACGTAATATATGATATTTATATATATACACGTATATATTATACATACATATGTATACACGCTGCATGTCCATTTGCTATATTTATCAATGCATACTTTGACCAGATCATTGTACTTCTCATTTCAGAGTTCTTGACAAAATTGATGGGAAGGGTGGGTTCACTTGGCGAGCTTCAAGCAGAACTATTATTTGTATGTTTTGCTAAAGACATTTTTTCAAAGGTTTGCATGGAGTAGAGAATCAGAAAAGATGCACAAAAATAATTATATACCACACATTGTCACATGCATTGATGTAAGGATATGAACGTGTATATGGATATCGCTACCTTTTATAATATTTATTTCTGTTTTTTTATCAATCCAGAACTTAACATTTGAATCCAGATGACCAATGGCGGAGTCATACATGAGAGGCTGTGGCCATGGAACTGTGTCAGGTTTGTTGATTGTCAGCATGGTTTTGGCAATGATGTCGAGTCTCGATTCTGTCTCTTGGAGTTGAGTGGAACATGTAGATTGGTCACGGCGATTTGGAGTACCGTTCATCACGTGTGTTTTCCTTTAATACTTGAGCATTGTTGATATTGAGGTTGTTTCAATTGAGGCGGGGTATTTGAGTGACAATCAGATGGGTTGAAACTAGTTGGGTGATGCAACTGTTTTTTGGCTTTATGCACCAAAAGAGAAGGGTGATGCATGTGATAATCACAACAAGAAGACACAATTGCTGATGTAGTACCTCCTTCAATACGAACCTCTATAATCCTATATATTCTGCATGTATGTATATATATATATACACATAGAGATATGTAAATAGAGAGAAGAGCGCCGAAAGCAAAGGATTTCCCCAATCTAATGACCAATTCATATTCCCTAGCTGAATGATGTTTTTTGCGTGCACTTCTTTGAATGGTAGGCAAGCAACTGCAGGATGGACTGTGTCCTAACCCAGGCCTAACTCCACCTCATACCTGTAGGAACAATTTTGTTGCCATCCTAATATAGTTGCCACATTCCGGAACAAGAGTTTGTTAAGGAGACATTTGTTATGGTTTCTACCGCTCTAGTAAATTTGTCGTGGAGAAAACGTGATGGATGATTTTCAACCTCCCAGGAGCTTTGACCTTTGAAATCCGGTTTTATTTGTGGGCATGGCGAATATGTCGCACCAAGGTCTTTAATTGTTTGTCCACGGTTGTCACCCATGACATTTACTTGCGATTATTGCATCCAGGCAGGGGAAAGGTGATGAAGAGGAGGGTCATCATGTGTCAGACTGTGGCGATTTGTATTTGCTGATGCTGCTGTTGCTCTGCTGCTGCTGTTGCTCTGTTACTCTGTTGTTGTTGTTGTTGTTGTTGTTGTTGTTGTTGTTGTTGTTGTTTCAGGGTTCTGCTGATGTTGGCTTTCACTGAACATCTCCGAAAGTCAGCCATCAAGATCGGAAGAGCGTCGTGTAGGGAAAGA
>OMLO01005639.1_pt1 | contig 10518 bp, 6 predicted proteins | sample 1674811 | NCBI WGS metagenome assembly OMLO01 (sample SAMN06265003, study PRJEB25207) | coral metagenome | isolation source: Coral host | place: Mexico:La Bocana,Puerto Morelos, Mexico | collected 2008-11-13
GACCTGAGCGGCTTTTTGCACTCGCGTTCGGGACCGAAGTTCGCGCGGGTACTCACTCCCGCCGGCTACGCAGGCTAGTCCATCGCGCGGAAAAACCCGCGTAAACCGAGTCACTACTAAAGTATTGATCGTAGTTCTGCTCTTTCGATTGGATAAACGTTTTAGCCAATCAAAGAGGTCAGCTAGGAACACTAAAACAAACACTCAATTGCATTCAAGATTCAACAAAGAACTACTTTAGTAATCCTGCTTGGTGATAAAGTGTCCTCGATGCACCGAAGGAAAGAGGAAATTTCTCGGGTATCCTTAACGCCGACTATTTGCCGAACATCAACTATTGTTTGTTTTGAGTGAATCGTAGGAATAACATATGATAATAAACTCGCTTACCCCTGGAGTGAGGAACAAGTCCAGATGCTTGTGGAGAAGGGCCTGGTTCTGAGGATTGCTGAGGCAGAAATTCCGTAAAAACTCATGAGCTTGAGCCATGATCTCCTCCATTCTCAAATCTTCATTCTAAAGCAAAAAGATACAAGAACACTTTTGAACCTCGGCAAGGTATAGTGTGACCTCGAAATCAGGCTCTCTCTCTCTTTTATTTACCTTAACGACAAGGGAGGCAAAGGAGAGAGCCTGAAACGAGACTGGGTAGGCTTATTTTGTTCAGCACTAATTTTGAGAACTTGACCATCAAATTTATAGGAAACAATATTTATTTAAAGGAGAAAGGAAGTTACAGGATTTAAAGCAATTCAACATATTTTCGACATTTTACGACGATGCGGCCAAATCATGAAAGGGACTACGTCAAAATGTGTTGAGCCATTTTTTGCAAGGGACAAGAAGGAAGCACCCGAAAAAACAATTTGATAAGTTAGGCGAATACAAACTACGCACAAACTACGCACAAACTTCAGAAATTTACGCGAAAATTATTTCTGGTATAACATGTGTCTCGCTGTTTCTCTCAAGTTCATTCGTTACGTTATCTGGCCAACACATCAGTTGACAAAAGATAATTTCAAGCAGAATTAAGCGACAGCCTGCTATCTCATCATAGAGGTTTCCAGTTTTTGCATTACACTGGCACCTGTATAAGCTGTTACCTTTTCATACGGTATTTGAAGCAGTTCTAACACTACTGTGTGAGCTCCCATGTTTCTCAGCAATCTTTGTTCGTGTTTACGGTTCTTTACAATGCTTGCACCAAACGATACACAAAGATTGCTCAGTCTTTCAAGGATCTAAGTGAAACAAAAAAGCAACGCATGTAAATATTCACAAAATCACACGCTAAGCACGTGGATGTCTTTATGAGATTTCAGGACCTAACGTGAGCACTTTGAAGTCGACCACGAATTTGGCGGGTTTGAATTTCTGGCGTTTTCCAGTGGCGAATGGAACAGCATTTAATAGAATTTTCAGGAAAACAGGACAGAAGATTCAACAATTTTCGGATCAGTTATCTTCTAGAAAGTTACGGAATTTTTGGTTGAATGGAAAGCGCCCCGTTTTTAAGGCATAAAAAAACATCTGGCAATACCTGACTCACGTTTATCTGGTAAACTTACCCAAGCGAGTTTAAGAGGTATCGCCGACAAATCATTATCATTTCGATAGAGGATTCAAGCATTTTTTGTGAGACGTCTCCAATCTCCTTTGCTCTCTCTTAACTGTACCGGGGGGAAACCGGCTTTTGAATCACCTCCCTACCCCCTCTCCTCCCAATTTATCAATGTACCTAATAATCTGTATATCTTCATCTGAAGGTGGCTTCCAGACTACCATGCTTCAAAAGGAGTGCAAATACGATGCGTGTAATAAGGTTACTATTTACAAATAAATCCGCAATAATGAACAGAACAATTTCAACAGATTTAACAGATTTTGGCTTTCAAATAAATGGTCTTATCGCGTTGAAGATATGTACGAATCTCTAAGACTGACAACAGAAACCAAGTACTGGACATCTCCCATCATCCAAGCTTCACTACTTCCCAAAAACATACCGGCGTTATGTTAAACAACACACTTTATACAACTATCATACCGCTTCTGTTTTCTTGTAGTTTTTCAGTGACACAGTGTCGGAGTGCTCGACTTCGAGTTCAATGGAGCCATCACTAACAATCCTTTGCCGCTCTGACTGAAAAATGAAACGAATAAAGAAGCTCAATTAATGCACATTTAAGCTAAACTCTATTGAATAGTGCTTCTTACGATGTTTCTTGTTTTTAATTTTTTTTCCAAATGGATATTTTCGTTATTATCTAAACTGCAGTGTTATACAAGGACTTCCAGCCCTGAAAAAGCCTTAACGTGTAAAATTGCTTCAATTTTCACTGTGACGATATCGATAGCCTAGTGTTGACACCATGTTTGACTCTTCGAAAATCTACATATATCTTCGGAAATGTTCGGAAGTGTTCGTATGGCCTTCGGACAGCTTCTGGAGCTCACTTGTGATAATCCACTATACACAACATTTATTATTCTCTATTCAACATATTTTACCACACTCACTTTACACACCTTAGTGCCTCCACCCTCGCTGTCACTACTTTGCGGATCCTAGGAAGGTGAAAACGACAAAACAGTTGAAAATTCAACAAACATAGCATCAAATCAGAGACCAAGCTGTCCCTTCTACAAAAAGTACATCAGTGTGTGGCTACGGTAAGAACTTGTCAAACCGGTCTTGGCAACTTACCGACAACAAGAGCCAGAGAAGAGAGAACATTTTGAAAACCTTCTTCAAACCGGAGGAATTTTAAAACACCGGCTTTGAGTTTTCGTGTGGACGTAAAAAATTTCGAAAACGATGACGTCACGCTAATCACGTGATTTCACAGGCTTCAACAGACAAATCCAAAATAGACGGTAATGCTACGTTTTCAACTTTCTACGGTGTAGTGCAGACTTGGTTGTGACTAGAATGAATACCTTTATGTTTATTACACAACACATCTCTAAGCAAACCTTGTTGTGTAATTAAACATAATGTGTCCAACTGATTCTAGTCACAAGCCACAACCGTGTAGACGGAAACACTTGATGCGTTTTCAGAGTGAAAACGCCGTTTTCAAAATTTTCCGGCGCAGTGTGGAAGGTGCCTTAGGATGCTTACAATAAATCTATAAGGCAAAATTTGCCATTTTTCTTTACCTGTGACGTACTAGCGCCGCCAACTTCCAGGTCCTGCTGTTCCAGACTGTCTTTTCTTGGCTCCGGCTCCTTGCTACTGCTGCTACCTCCATCCTTCCTCAACCCAACCAGCCCTGGTGTGATCTTCCTAGTTCGAGTCTCAACAGGAAGATCCTTCTTGCTCTTGTACACCCACAGCTCGGATTTCTCCACTAGCAGCCTCAGTTCATCCAAATCAGACTTAATTTGCTTGTAGTTCTCCACATCACTGTTGGATACCAGCAGTTGTACCTAAATCGGAAAAAGAGGCCAAGTAGCTTTTAAGACATTGTGTCATTGTCATGCGGCTGGAAGGTGAGGTCATTTGCAGACGAAAAAAAGAAATTATCTGAGGCGAGAAAAAACGTGGACTAAGGCAGGGAGATAGACTACGAATAATCACTCTTTTCACTTTTGCGACATCCTGGGGTCGCAAAGCTTCTTGCCCCCAAGATTTCGCGTGGGCATTTTTTTGTCACGGTTTTCTTTCGCGTCACTCGTACTGTCTCAACTAGGTTCAAGCAGCGCAGACTCCTAAAACATTAAAATGAACTCACAACACGTAATGTACTATGATGAAATTCACTTCATTCAAGGCTTGTTACGTTTTTAGACATTTCACTCAAACAGGGGAAAGGCATAATTCACATAAAATAACACGATTAATTGTGATGATGTACTGAAAGCCTAATGACAGAAGACTAACCACTAAGCTATGACAATGGAGCTAAACCCGGGACTGCCAAAAAGTCGAGACCAAATCCAACCTGTGGTAGTGTGAAAAACGTACAAACTGTCGCCCTGGCGAGAACGGGGATTGAAGCGGGGAGGGAGAAGAGAGGGGAACAAGGGTGGTAGATAGCCCGGATAGCTTGTTGTGTGAAGAAACAGTTAAACTCAGGACTGCTAAAAACCGAACAAACCAGCTAGTGACAGGGCGAAAGCAGGGAGCTAAGATAGTTATTTATGTTGAAGATCTGCTCAAACTCACTTACCTGTTTAAAGGCTTGCAGCACTTCTTGTCTCTGACTGAAATGTCTGAATAGAAGCTGTAGCGCTCCTGTCACCAGGGGAGGGTAGTTATGCATACAAAGGTACAATAGCACACGGAGGAAGGTGCGACCCCCCTGACCATCAAGGTCAAGGTCAATCTCTTTAAGTCCACTGAAAGAAAAGTTAATCCTGTCAGCTAAAAAGTTTTAATATTCTAATTCTCCGTACTGGGAATTTCACCTTAAATCAGGCCGACACTACCCGGCTTCGTTGATGATTTTATTAATACTCATCGCCTGTTTACTGGATAATATCTAATATTGAAAAGAGAAATTACATATTGATCGCTCTATCAGGCACATAACAGTTTTAAAGGTGCTATGTCACGGACCGCGCATTTTCAAAAAAAATGGCCAATTTTTTCAGGTTTGTCGCCTTTAATTAATCTAAATCTTAATCAGTCATGGCCATCCTTAGTTACTTTGTGTTTTGCATCACAAATTTTGGCAAATTATTATTTTGATATTTCCTTCAATTTAAAAGTAATCAAAAATGGCTTAAAATATCGCGACATTGTTACTTTAAAACAACTCAACGGAAAAATACAAACAAATAACAAAATTTACTCTCCTATTGATCTCTCTAAAAGAATGCAGAACTCACGTAGATCCTCCAAATATAGCTTCTGCTTGTGCACTGATGTTTTCCAGGTCAATCCCTGAAAAGACAATGTTTATCACCAAACTTGTATACAGCTGTTCCGACAAAGCTTGTCCCAGAAAAGCTTAAAAGCGCGCGCGACAATGCCGCTTGGTATTGTGGGTAGTGATAGTGTATCGTTGTTTGATTGAAGTTCATGGAGGTTCATCAAGAAATCATGGATATAGTTTTCTTCTGCTGTTTCCTTCTGTCACGTTGAAACACCTTGAACTTCAAACAAGCAACTGTGAGCCACCGTTAAGACGTACAGTACCATTCGACATATACGCCCTTGTAGGACGATTTTTCTCACCTCATGAAAACTGCATGGAAAGTATACAAGTGTGTTCTTAAATCAAAACAAAATTGAAACAAAAATTTAAAAACGACCCCATCGACAATTAATTCCAACCTTTTTAGTATCATCAACTTGATCACATATTTCATTATATAGTTCAAAGGAGTTTACAGTTAAATCAAAATACAGATTTTGATACCTTGTCGTTAAGTTACCATTAAATTGATAAAATGATATTCAATCTTCAGGCATTTGTTATCTTTAGTCTCGCTATTAATCTTCACAAAAAAATCCATTTGTATTTGTCTAGTACCCAGCTCTAACGCGGCCAATGATAGATTGTAGTTATATTTTCAAAGTAGCGAAAGTAGCATCGGCTTTGACACCGAGAATCGTTATTATATCAAAGTAGCACAGTACCTATTTAACATCAATTTTAATGACCAATATTAGTTTGTTTAAGCTATTTCAAGTTGTTAAATCCAAATTTGTTTTGTTATGAAATTTAATTTAAATGCCATTTTCTTTAAAATGAACACATTTCAGAGAAAAGTCAACAAAATTAATTATTAAGCAAGGTCACTTTACAGTCATACCAACATTTCCAAATTCCAATTCGATCAGGATAGAGGGACCCGCATGAAACCAGCTAAGGCTGATGTAACTTTCTGTTTAGATCTTTTAATCTTATAATTAGTTTATACGTTTAAGTAACTTTTAAAGTTAAAGGGTTTGAGGGACTGTTTTAAACATACAGTTAGGAGGTCCAAGGTAATACGGAACACCGTCTTTATCAATTTTACAGCGTCTGAGTTTAGTTCCTGGAAATAAAATGTAAAAATGGACAGAGAATTAGCGCGGTTTTCATAAGCATGTTCAAAGCAATTCGCATTTGCTGGGTCTTGCGTTAGCTACGTCACGATTTCCGCACGATTTCCGCAACTTGAAAAGATGGCATCAAAAATTTAAGTTCGTCGTTTGTAATCCGTGTTAATCTTCTCCATCCTTAACCATCCTTGTTCCTTGATGGTTTATTATTAGTTAGCAAGTTCAACTCCTTGGCCATGCCTGTAAATAACCAGCTGGTCTGCCTCCCGCCAGTTGGGAATTTGAAGCATATTATGTTTAGTTGAAATATTTCCTTCTTTCAGTTTAGGTTGCACGCCTGTGACATATCTAGGTGAAGCTAAGCGCATCTACCACTATAAACTACAACATTTAAATTTAACAAGTATTTTTTTAATTATTTAAGTGTACTCAATACAGTGCAAATTAATGACGCGGGAAACGAGTTCAAACATCCTACGGTGTATGCACCCAACCAAAACGTTTAACAGTTAAAATGTTGGTTTCTGGGGAGAAAACAAGTGGAATAATAAAAATCTCTTATTACGCATTTAAATGAGTTGCGTCGCGGCACGTTTTACTCGCCATTTGTACTTTTGCTCACTACAATACTGCAAGACTCGTAAAACATACAGTAATAACAGCACCATACAGCGCAACAATACCATTTTCTCCATTCATTTCCGCTAAGCCAGCATTGCTTTCGTCAAAATCCCGCTTGAAGATCGTCAGCAGACTGGAAATGCGATAATCAAGTCGAACGTTCATAATAAATTCCAGGATTTCGATGATCTTTGCCTTCGTCTCCATGACAACGTGGTCGATTTCGCTTTCTTGCTGGGTACCTCCCTCAGGTTGCTGTGTGAGCCCCCACGGGTCTTGGTTGCCTCCTAATGCCATACGCGTCATAATGGCGCCAAGACTGTGGATGCTTCGCATAACGTTGATCTTTTCCCCGCTTGCTGCTGCTGCTGCTGCTGAAAGAGAAATTTATCCGATTTCATCTCACTAAATAGTTAAGAACATGAATACGACATGAAAGAAATGCTCATTAGTTTTCATTTGAATGGTCGCACACTAGGATTTCATGAACAGACTTCAAATGAAATGTTAGTACCACTCTGCCCCAGATAATAAACAGTTGGGCTCTTATCGAAAGTACTTCTCAGTAGCTTTCATTTGAATGGTCACATACTAGGGTTGTTGATCTTTCTTATAAACTTTAGGGCTCCCTCCACAACACGCCAGAGGAATCTGAAATCACAGCTTTATTTCTTATCTACGGTTAGGCCTACCGTCCACACTAATCCGTCACGCTAATCCGTCACGCTAATCCGTCACGCTAATCCGTCACACTAATCCGTCACGCTAATCCGTCACACTAATCCGTCACGAAAACGTAGCTTTACGAAAACGCTCTTCAAACCGGAGGAATTTGAAAACATGCGTTTTCAGAGTGAAACCTCGTAGTGTGAATTGAGCCTAAGTACTTTCCAGGGAGCACCGAGCCAAAGTGACATGCAGTACTTACAAGCGCGTATCGCTCACCTGCTGGCTTTCCAGAGGATCTGACTCCACCGTGAGCCCGCTGCTCGCAGTCCACTATTGACAACACCGTTTGCGTCAGACGCAATAACTCACTGAAGCCATAAAATCCAAAGTAGATCAAATTTCTTGCAATCTGTACAACCTTTAAACAAAAAACATCATGTAACGTAAACAACAAAAAAAATACATCCATGTAAAAACCAACAAAAGAGAACTACAGGTCTATTACAGTAGCTACGTCATGTACGCACCTTGAAAATTTAAGCCTAAATTTTGTAATCCGTGTTAATCTTTTTCATCCTTTTCCATCCTTGTTCCTTTATTGTTTACTATTATCCCTTTGATGTTTTTCTCTCTTAGTGAACTACCATTTTCTGGTTTCTTTCAATTTAAAGCCAAAATAACTCAAAATATCGTCTTTGAGCATGACTTACTGAATTGCAACCGAGTGTTTATAAAGCATGACCAAACTTTTAGTGCACTGTCCCTGTTTTACAAATCACATATCCCGTAATCCCATCAGCAGAAGGACGACATATCGTATCAACCCAAATATCAGGCCAAGCTTGAGTTAAGAAACACGAACAGATTTACAACAAGTCAATCCACTCTTTGACGCATATATACACGAGCTATATATTTACACAAGCTACATATTTACACAAGCTACAATATTTCCATTTCATGCTTAAAATCTTTCGTTTTGTCTTGGAATGGATGAAGATTCCAAAAACAAAAAAAAGGGCAGTTTTAGATTGCAACAGTTGCGTGTTACATAACTGGATTCACCAATCTGAATAGATGCCATCTCAGGGCGACCAAATCGTTTCTCCCACGACGAACGAAAGAGAAGCTCCCTCGTTTGGCGCGGTAGAACCAATTGCTCGCAGGGTATCAGAGCTACTGTTTTAAGTTTCCAAATAAAACGTGTCTTAACATTTAAATAGTACTGTTACCAAAATAAGTTTCCATCACATACCTTGTAGCAACTAGAATAGGAAATTTTAATGTGTTGATTGCGTGGTTCTATGTCAAGTATGTATTGTTGCGCGTATGTGTTGTAATACTGTTAAGTGTTAACTAGTATGCAGTAATTATTCCCTGTAGTCTTTTTTGCCGTTCATACCTCAAAAGTAAGTTTATTCTGTTCTTTGTCGCTGAAAGACCAAATGTTACTGCTGATATTTTGCAGGTAATTCTCCACAAATGTGATGACTCCGGAAAACCTCAATCGATTTTCTTCTCTCTCTTCTCCTACTGCTAAATGCTGGTCATACCTGAAAGAAAAATACCAGTTTTAAACTATGGATAATTTTCCAGATCGGTGAACAGAACAAATCCATTGCGTTTATAACCAACATTGGTTAAGTCTGCATACGAGCCACGTGGCTCAAAAGGTCTGCACGTATCTCTGGTTTCTGTAGAGTTTTAAAAGTTCTTTTGTCTAAGAGAACAACACAATGTCCCCAGCTAAGGGTCGAACCCGGACCGCTCGATCCGGAGACGAGCGCACTAACCACGAGGCCACCGTGCCTCAATCCCAGTAGTAGTTGTTGTGATATACTCACATTTCAATGCTCATCTCGGTTGGGATCTCTGACCACAGTCTGGCGTACTTAACCGGTGTAACCGGTTCTTGAGGATCTCGGTCAATGTGCATGTGAAGCATTAAACGGCAGAAAGCAGCTCGCAGGTCACATGACAACTCCTTGTCTGCCATACACCTAAGGGTACCACAAAAACAAACAATTGAACTGTCAAACGATAATATCTGGATAGCTTAAGTGAATCAAACAAAAGTAACTACCAAATAGAGTAGTTTTCACTCGAATGTCGAAAGTAAACGATTGGCTTAAAAATACTCTCGCCAATTTATCAACCAATCACAAATAGAACCTAAATCAAACGCGACTCGCTAGCACAAATTTTCCCGCGCTTGACGCCGGCGACGCGTATTTGCTCTAAGTTTTGATTGGTTCGCTAGATTGCAAGCGTCCTTTATGATTGGCCAGAGTGACTACTTTGGTTTTAGTTTTACGACACACAAATGAAAACCGTTCTAACAAGGCCAAACACCTGATACAGACCTGAGTATGAGATCGACATCTAGTTGCTTGCTGATGCTGTTAATGGCGAGATACTGTCTATCCAGACACATCCGAGAAAACAGGTTCAGCTGATATCTTAACAAAGGAAAACAAAATGCGCGGTAAGCGTTTCATTTATAACTTGACTGTACGTATCTTACCGTCTAACAGTGCAATGATCTCGTTGAATTTAAAGCTTTTCAAATTCTCAAAAGACTTACGAACTAGAAATTGTACTTTTTCCACGGGCTAATAACGACATCTTTCGCCTCTTGACTCTTGTTTGCACAAATGTAGCTCTATGATACTTCAGAGACAATGGCTGATAACTTTGTCATGGCTGCCCCTAATTATTAGTAACACATCAAGATTAATACAAGCATTAATGAAGTTGCACCTGTAATAGTCTAAGATTTTGATGTCATCCTTGATTCCCAGCTTGGCTCCCTTTGCCAGGTCTTTCTGAGATTTTACCTTGTCACCACCGTCCCACACAAGAAATACCTCTCCTTCTATTAGCCTGAAAAAACAAACAAAAACAAAAATCAGTGGGTGATGGTATTTATATTATGCAGTTTAGGCAATCTTTCTTTTAGTTTCCTTTGGAGGTCCATTTACCAATTAGATTATGAGCTCAAGATTTCTATCGCGTGATACTGTGAACTTCCGAAAGTAACGACCTCATTATTTTCGGAATTAGCAGCCTTTGGGGCTCTTTACTTTTAAGACATCGTTACTTTCGGGGAGCAAAAAAAAAAGGTTATATAAAGTTGAAACGGACGAGTTCTTTTAACATCGCAAAAAATCTGAAATTCATAAAAAACTTTTTTTCCTGAGGGGTCGCTACTTTCATTATTTACTAGC
>OMLO01005640.1_pt1 | contig 10517 bp, 10 predicted proteins | sample 1674811 | NCBI WGS metagenome assembly OMLO01 (sample SAMN06265003, study PRJEB25207) | coral metagenome | isolation source: Coral host | place: Mexico:La Bocana,Puerto Morelos, Mexico | collected 2008-11-13
TTCTTGTTCTTCTACAATTACAAGTGCAAATAAATTCCATGTACGGTCATGTACGCGAAAATCAGTTAGTGGTGAAAGTAGCCCTTCAATCACAGGAGCAAAACACCCTATGTCTGAATTTTTTATCGTGCAAACATCAAACAATTTAAATTCATTTTGAATGGTCTCAAATAGAAATGATACTTCATTTGACAATTTCTAAGTTGAAGAATAACAAAGTATTTAGGCGTCATACGCATGCGTGCGGGTGACTTAAAAGAAGAAAAACAGAACATGTGCTGACGGCCCCGACCTGTTCTAACAGTCATGGCTTGGAAGAAATTGCGTGTAGGACTTTTGCTTGTAGTTCCAATTTACCTTTGTTTAGTATTCATTGGATTTTTTTCATTTATTTGGTCTCGTTCGAAAACTCCGTATATAGATTTACAGGACGTCGTGATCAATGAACCGATTTCGCTGAGAAATCTTTCGGTTGTCATTAATCTTAGATTTAATTCCTCCGATACTAATATTCCTGGAGTGTTGAATCTACACGTGTGGAACGAATTGTGCGGTCTAGATGTGGATCGCCTTCGTGAAACACCACTCTTTCCTCGCTATCCACATGAGAGATTATTCCTAGGAAGTTTCGAAAGTGCCCGTGATTATGACAGCCATGGCCAGAGAATATTTGGTTTCATTCAACCTAAAGCTTCCGGGCTTTACACTTTCGCCGTCTCGTCGGACGATACATCAGAGTTGTGGCTCAGCTTCGATGAAAATCCGCATAATATTCGCTTGATAGCAAGTGTTTATTCTCCAACTGCAAGTGCATGGACAGACGAAGGAGATTTCTGGAAATATCCAACACAGCTGTCTCGTAGTATCCGTTTGGTTGCACGTCAAAGATACTTTGTAGAAGCTCTACACAAGCAAGAGGGTGGAAATGGTCGTATTCAAGTTTACTGGAGAAAGCCTGGCTCTGTAAAACTTGAAGCTATCACAGGGGAGTATTTATGGTCTTATTTTGATGACAGAAAATCATACACCAGTAAACTTCACTTAGAAGGACTCGAAGCGCTCATATGGACACCCAGCCACGTTAATAAAAACAAATTAAAAGGGTTGGATTTGAGCAGTCAGTTTAACTATACCGCTCTTCCCTTTATCGATCGCAACACCGTTAAAGGGGTTTTTAATTCATGTTCTTACAAACCGAGTTATATTATTGAAAGAAACTTAAGTCGCTACCAAGGAGTGAATCTTGTACACGAAACCCTAGTTTACCCATCGGATAATACTTATCTAGATAGAGGGCCTGTAGCTCGGGCGAGAGGGAATCAACTCGTGGATAATCAAACAGTGAATAACATTGTGGGAAGCTTCATGGCCAACTTCCAGATTTCTCAAAGGTGAGTTGGTCTCCAGTGGTTGATTACAGTTGATTATTGTACACATAGCGAACTTGGTGGTTGTCGTTCCCCGAAATAGTAATAGAATTTCGTTCCTTTGGTTTAACTATAAACCTTGTCTATCAGTAGATGTTGCACAAAATATTCGATCCTCTTGAGATAGCACCATAAAGATTCTGTTTGTCAGGCAGGATCACGCCATGTTAACACAGTCACTCAAATTAAACAATGCCGCGAAGATTAAAAATTTAACTAAGCTGTAGGAGGAGTGGGCTCTAACCTCATGTAATACATAATTCAACTAATTGAACACACTAAATTAATTTTTAATGTTCATAGTATTTATCAAAATATAGTTGTAGATAAAGAATGTTGGTTTTAAATCAAAATATATTTATAACAAAAGGGCAAGTGTAGGATTCAGTTATTTAACAGGATTCCATGATTTTCAGCTCACTAATCAGATGATTAATCAGATATATATTTCTCTCACTGCTTAGTCATTTATCAGACATGTAAATAAGGTTTGCAGGGTGCTTTCTTTTGAACCAAACATTCCGGAAGTTTCAGAATGGAAATAAAATGTAACAGAAATTCATGTTAAGAAATTCCAGAAATGCCCGAAACCAGAATCCTTGGCAGAATGTGACGTGCCTGTAGACTCCCAGAAGATTGGGTCACTGTTTTTGAAGCAATGTATCACACCTGAACCACATTTTCAACCACCGAGAGGAGAGTTGAAAATACAATGCGTAGTGGAGTATTTTAGATGAACTTCAAGGTGTGTGGAAATGTGGAAAAACACTGTCTTGAGTGTTTGATATATCTTCTCAATTGAAACTAAACCTGAGGAGAAAACAGAAAAAGAAAATCATACTAATCTATGCTAATTAAGATCTGTCATTTCAAACACAAAAGACCATATTTGCCTATTTTTCCAAGCACCATGAAGAGAGTTGAAAATATAATGTTTTGCTGAATATTTTTGACAAACTTCAAGGTGTCTGGAAATGTGATCAAACACTGTTTTGACTGTTTCATATATCTTCTTAATTGAAACTAAAAACTGAGGGGGAAACAGAGAAATAAATTTGTAAAACTCTCTGCTAGTAAAGAACACCATAACGGTTGTTGTAAATATTGAAATATTTTCTTTTTATTGCAGGTATTATTTGCAAAATGTCCTCAATGTTGAGCAGAACCCAGATCCTAAGAAGGGAAATCGTTTCCTTCTTGAACTTCAATTAGGTGTCCATGGATCAAATGAAAGCTTTCGTCTCTCGGAGTATGTTTATGTTCCGACTGGGAAGGATGAACTCTGTTTTCCAGAAGGAATGGTGTGGCAGAGAAATGCAACAGTTTACTTTATTCTCCCTGTGAAAAACCAGGGCAAGTGGGTTCATCACTTTGCATCTCAACTTGCAAACATGTCTGTTCAGACTGGTGACTTGGGATTCCATGTAATTATTGTGGATTTTGACAGTGAAGACATTGAAATTCATGAACTTTTTAATGTGTGGCCTCTTCAAGAACGTTATACACAGATCAAGTTGAGTGGTCCTTTTTACAAGACGCTTGCAATCCAAAAGGCTGTTGAGGCTGTTCCACATCATGATGATATTGTATTTTTATTTGACCTTCATATTGATGTTCCTATAGGACTGTTGGATAGTGTAAGGAAGGTGAGATTTTAAGATATCCTTATCTTTGTACTTCATAGACCGTCAGTCTTTGTCAATCACTGGCTATTTTTATATGCTACTTGAGAGCTCGGAGTTACAAGCCTTATGGAGTGGCTGTAATGGCATCACTAAGGTACTTCAAGCAAACTTCAAAACAACCTGATTTTTACCCCCAAAAAAGCCAAAAAGTGTGAAAATATTTTATGGACTAGACCAAGTTAAAATATCGTACATGTACTGCAGTATTTTCCGGTGTATATACTTTTTTGACCATGAAATTGAGATTTTAACAATTTAAAGCATGTTAACTGAACTGAAATAGTGTTCATTCTTAAGGTGGCTCCCAAGGGTAATCATTTATGGTGTTGGGCGTGCAAGTGTTATGTTTGAATGCTGTTTTTGCATTCATGTTTTCACCTCCTCTCAAACTTGTCAAATGTAATAAGCAATGATTAAATAGTGTTTTAGTATCATCTATGTTAAAATTTTGGGTTTTAGCCTTAAGGCATTTAAGACAGGGATAATTTTTAACAGACCTCCTTGTGCCATTGCATTATTATTGAAATTTTCTGGTTAATAGGCACTCTGGTAATTGGTTGTTACTTTTGTACGTTAGGTCTGAATCAGCTGCATGCTTCGCAACATATCTCCTTTCTTAAGGTTAATGAAGGCTCCAGGTAGTGAATTTTTTATGAAACTCTGTTTTGTTCTTGTCTTGTTCTAGTGTGACTGTAATCACTTGGTGGAAATCTTCACTAAAACTGACATGGCAAAACAGCATAACCTTGTACAAGACTTGGTTTCAGAAGTGACATTCGCAAAAGTCGAAAGCATGCTTACACTTGAGGTATACAAATACAATCACAATATTTTAAGCATCCTGGAATTATTGTTTGATACTGAAGTATCCAAAACATGTTTTGTAAACTCAAACGTTGTGTTAAAATCTTTTGCTTTGTTCCATTCTTTAATGTAGATATCTAATACCCACCTGCATTGTATGTGTGACTTAGTGTGTTAGTTGCAGGGGATTTTCTCTCTTAATTTGATTGCAGATACATAAGGAGCCACAAAATTCTGGTAATGGATAATTATTTACAATTTACATGTGTGCAATCACAGTTTGAATGGTTGCCACTATTGAGCCGTTTCACAGTGCTAGATATATAGAGTCAAAAAACCCTTTCTGTTATTTTAGAGGGGAAGTGAAGGCGAAGAAGTTTTCAAGAACCTTTCTGTACATGGGCTTGAGTCTCGTCAAGCCTCAAAATGCGGTGAACTCCTTACTCTGATGCTAACAAGATGTTGGCCAAAACAACAAGGAGGTGTTCCATGTTCAAGCAAAGCCATCCTCAATCACGTTTTGACATGGAGACTTTGGCCATGCTTTCTTCAGAGATTCGGTAATTGAAATATGTATTGAGTTCTGGTGTGCTGGTTGTGTGTGGGTGTGTTTTAGTGCAGTATTTATGTGTAAAATAAATAAATAAATCACAATATTTAGAGAGGAAGTCACATCAGCCTTACCTAGTTTTTATGTGGGTCCTTTATCCTGTTCAAACTGAAATTTGGATGTTGGTTTTTTGTGAAAGCATAAAGGAAGTGATCTCTTGAAAGTGAGTGTAATACTGTCTTTTAGTGCAATGACTTTAACTGAACTTAGCGTTTGCCGAGTCTTCCGTGAATTCCATTCTTTACCTTGTGGTAGCTTTACCGTTTTCACAAGGAAAGTGTCGTCTTTATCCTGTGTTCTGTTTTCTCATACAGTTGCATTAAGTTATTAGGAACTCACTATTGAAAAAAGCTTACTCAGCTATTAATATTGCAGTTTTTCACTTCCTGTTTAGACAAGCTGTGTCCTATTTAAGAAACGTACTGTTTGCAGCTATCTGTTTTGTGTTGGGTTCTATTCGTACTTGCCAGCAATCTGGAACTGCGAGCCACAAAGAACTAGGTAGTACAGGGAATACATCTGGGGAATAATCTTTGTATAAGAGGGGAATTGTAACAGTTAACTTGGCTTCAATCCATACAGAACCTTGATACCCTCCACGTTTTGTTAGTTGCCCTATTTGGATTACTCAGTATAGACATACTGTTGTATTTCACCTAGCATCATGTTATTATTCTCTTGCCGAAAGCAGCATTGGTTATTTTTGGTGTGTAGTCAATTATTATTTTTTTTTCGCATAGCTAAAACTGTTTTAGAATGAACAGTAGCGATATAAATTAAGACCATGACTTTTCAGTATGCCAACTGCTGCGGAAAGTTTGATATGCTTATATCATATGTTTGATATACGAAACTGTTCACTTAGTGATGTGCATAATTTATTTTGTTTTTCACTTCTCATTTTAGTCTAATGTAGTTTTACACTGTCATTTATATATACATGTATAACGGTGCCAATCTTGAAATAATTTGGATTTGACATTGGTGACATGTCTCCGAAGCGGCATGTTTTAGTATTGCTACTGTTCAGTCTAAGTAAAATCTTCCGTTACCGATTTTGTGAAGTGAGAATTGCTTGTGAAGTGTGAATTGCATGCATACATGAGAGTGCAGGCAATGGCTTTTTTGATTGATTATTCACTTTTTTCTCTAGATTTTATTGATACGCATGGTGCTTTAAAAAACTGAATTTCCGGGAACTTGTTTTCAAGCGCAAAAAGGACAGTTACATGTTGTAACCCCTTGTGGGTGTCTGATTGTACGTTATAAAAACGTTCTTCCGATAGGCAGTTTATTGGTGTCGGTTAGCCAATGACGCCCCCGAAGGTACAACTAACATGCTGTTGCTTGAGAATTACTCAAAGTGTAGACCACAGACGATTTCGAACGACAAAGTGATACCTAGTTTTGGGAGATTTTCTCTTATATGGCTTTTTTTCAGGTGGAGAGTCTGACTATCGCCGTGTATTAAAGCCTGATGGTCAAGTAATTTTGATGAAAGCTATTTCATCCCTTGAAGCTGCAATGGGATCCCTGAATGACGGAACTACAGAATTTCAAATGCTGAGATTACTTAATGATCATTCCGAAAATTTTCTGGCACTTTGTGAGCATGTTAACAAGCAGGAAGGTAAACTGTCATCTTTAAGACAGCTGTTGCACCAACGCTGCAACGAGCTGACTGCATTCCAGGAGGAACGAGAGAAAGTGACTATCCTAATCAGGTTGTGCGCACTTCTCAAACAAGGTATCCAAGAGGATTTTTTTTTCAGTTTTGTTTCAGTTGTTTGACAATTAAGCAATTTAAGGAGCATTGTTTTTTAAAGACTCTTCTTATTCTTGTTATTCTTAGTGAATCTTAAGAAATTGTCAGATAAGTCAGTCCAGGATGCCTCTCGCATGTTTATAAGAGATCTTGTGCGGTCAACCATCGCTGATGGGAAGATGCTTCCAGAGGTGACCTTCTTTGGTCTTTCTCCAAGGGCCAAGGAGATGATTTCTTCTCTTAGTCGACTACGTGACAGCATGTTACTGAGGCAAGTTTGGATTAACAATGGTGACAAAGCAGTCAGGACGAATGCAGAACGAGAAACACAGAAGATGTCCCTTAGTGTTGAAGATGTTGTGGAGCTGATTTGGACACCAACAAATGTAGAGCTGAAGTCTTTGCAAGAGCGGTTCTTAAGTGGTACCATTTCGTTTGGAGAGGTAGACAAGTTGTTCAGAGTCTTCAAAAACAACCAGAAGTATGATGATCTTGCAAACGAAATCAGGCTCTTCTCTTCAAGAGAAGGCATTCCAATCCAAACTACAGAAGTATTAATCAACAAGCGCATTGAGCAGATACAACAGTACCACACGTTACACCACTGCATAGAGGCTGCTAAGGTTATCCAGAATTTCAGAACAAGTCTCTCTCTTCAAGGAGATTTTAAACTGGTAGAAGACTTACGCAATCAGGTTTGTTTGAATTTAATTTACATAATATCCAATCTGTTAAAAGAAGAAGTAAGACGTTCAGTCGTCATTTGAAACATTCCTAACAAATTCGTGGAACCCAACATAACGTTAATGACTTGCCTTCCACGGGCTTCCAATTAAAGATCAAGGAAGCCATGCGGATCCTTTTTGGAAGAGCCTGTAGGTGCTGAATCTTCAATATTAGAATACCTTGTTTTGTCCCTCTCATATTAGTATCCACATGTCCATACTACATGTAAGTATTTCTTTTCATTTCTTTCCTTGCATTCTTTTCATAATTTTGTTCTGTTTAGCTGCTTTGTTAACTGTTGCTATTTATAAGCAACTGAGGTTTGACGGAGTGTCATTTTAATGAGTCCTTACCTCCATCCTAGGAACTGAAGTATTTAAGAATGGCAATGGTAAATAATTCAAAACGAAACCCGATTCCCTCGGGAAAAATAGTGTTGATTCTCCAACGGGTTAGGAGGAAGTTAAAAATGCGTTATGTCGGCGGGTAATAAAAACTACATAGAAGCGTATCAAAGTTTCACTTTTTTATTTGTGACGTCTTGATGTAGATGGATGGTGAATTCAAACAGCGGCCGCTGAAAACTATGAGTGCAGCATTGCATAAAGCTGGTAGATTGTTATCCAAAATAAGCCCTGAGCGTGGACGCTGCCTTGATGTTGTTGTCAAATGTCAACCTTTAGTTAAATGGCTGAAGGAAACTATTAAAGGTATTTGTTTATCAACGAATGTGGGTTATAAGATTTTTGAAGTTTGAATAATCGTTGGATGTTGTCCTTCAGTAGCATTACGAATGAAAGTGGCAAAAGCTCAATTGAGGCCTTACACTACTGTAAAATGATATTAAAATCGTCAAAAAATCCAAGCTTTTGTCGATCTACGGCATCATCAGGGATAAGAAAAAGAATTCCGCGTAGGTTTTATGTACAGATGTAAAGTAAAAACGAGTGAAAAGCGAACGAATGTGGGAATAAAATGGATGAGATAAAAAATGTACAAATATGAATAAAAACGAATGATATGATCTAATGAGCGACGTCAAAGTACAAAGAGTCTCTAGATTGTGAAAATGATTATTAGAATAAAAGATCCGCGAATTCGCTGCATTCCTCTCAGGAGTTGAGGGTAGGTTTGTAGTCAGTTCGTATTTAAAACGCTTCGAACAGTTGTAGATTTGCGGAGTCGTTTTCCAGTGCAGTGGTCTTTATTTCGATGCCTTTGTGGGCGGGAGGAGTTGTCATTGTTCAGGTGTTCTTTTACACGATTGTGGATAAAGCGTGTAGTGCTCCCGATGTAGTATTGGTCGATGTAATTTGATGTGAGATAAGTCATAAACTACAGGCTGGTCCGACGGTTTGGTCTTCCAACTGACTGGTCAATTTACAGGGCATAAAGTCTGAAGTCAAAACTTTTTATTAATTTTCATTGTAAGGTCCTCAAGAACTCAAGGTGCTTGTGGATTTGGCAATCATATCAGCTGGGGAGACAGACATCGAAACCACCCGGATAACCTGCTTACATACTAGCTGCCTAGGATTTGCACCTCTTATCTTTGATTTGCAGCCTTCGTTTGGCTTTAATGAATTGATGAGAACTTGTGAACCAGTATGGACTGCATTGGACGCCGATCCTTCCCTCCCAGAAAAACTGGTAGGGCTGGTTGTTGTGTTATTAGCCTTACTACCACTGTGTGAATACTTGCCCCTGTCATGTTAGATACTGCCAGGACCTTGGCATGAGATTTCATTCCAAAGGTGTCTTTTTCTTTCTTTATGCAGGATGCAGTGCTCTTACACTTGCTCTTTAGGCGAATGTAATATTTTTGATGGAATTCTTTATTCTTTGTTGATATGCAGATGGCCACTAGCCGTCACATGAAGTGGCTGCAAAGTGTCAAAACGTCACATGGATCCGTGGCCATGTCCTCCCTTCTGGAAGCTCAGACTATTAATGAACATGGCATCTACCGTGTTGGATGTAAAGATGAGAGTTTATCTATAGTACCGGAAGAGTTAACACTCGACGATGTGATTCAGCTCGCGTTACCCACAGGTGAAAGTGGGAAAGGCAAAGAGTACTCACTTGATAACCTAATGGATTTGCAAAGTAAGCTGATGCTTATTGCTGCCAAGGCATCAAATGGCAAGGAGCAAGTGGACAGTTTTGTTGACGTAAGTCTGGCGTGGTTCTTGTTTCATGACTAAAAAAACAAGAGTGACTCAGCTGAGGCGCCTTTAACTAAATATAAAGCTTGACAGAGACTTTGAAAACGACTTCCTCAACTTAATAATGAAAGGAGATGTACATGTACCCTTCTAAGGTTTTCAAGAATCTTGCAAAGCGATCAGTCCAAACAATTTTGTGATTTTAAACCTTGTGATCTCAAAGTTTTCCTTAAATTCCACACGTGGAAGATTATTTTTATATGGATCATGCAAGAAAGGCTTAGGTTAGTATCATGCCCAAATTTGGTAACTGAATCACAAAATCACGTTATTTCCGAGGAAAAAGTCACATTTGACGTGTTGTTTTGCGAAGAGCACTGTTGTGTGTCGATGGATATTTTTGTCAAGGATTTAAAAAGAAAGCACGAGAAAGACTTAATAACTTATTTGGCCACTGAAATGCGATACTGTCTTCAGACATGTTCTCTTAACTGTTCTTGCAACTAGATCGGTCTTCCACCTGTTTTTGAAAATGATTGCCTGTAGCGCAATTGCACGAAATGCTGCTGTGTTTGAGCGTTGTCGCCGATTAGAACTTCAGACACTACTATTTGTGTTTTAAGGAAAGTTTCCGGTAATCTACTAGGAATTTGCGTTTTTCTCGCATTTTTTTGTATAACAGCTTGAACTAACTTTGTTTGGTTTGCGTAATAGCCCTTTAGTGGTAGTATCACAGTTTGAATCGTTGATTGTCACAGCCGCTGATATATCACAGGGTTACAGTGCTGTTTGGATGGATAAGAGTTCCTTCTTCGTGCCATCTCGTCGAATTCATGCACAAAATCCACAAACCAAAATGATGTTCTTCTCACAACAACACTGGTCTAATACTACGATGTTAGTGTAAATCATAATTATTTTTTCTCAGAAATCGCGCAATTTTTCGAACTTCAGTCCGCAAATTTGGATACCCTATAACGCAAGTCTTCCTTGCGTAATCTTTATGAAAACAAATTTCCAGGTGTGGAATTTACCAATGTGCAAGACAATCACAAAATTATTTTCATCGTTTTGCTTGTTTTAATTCTTTTTCATAAAACGTCGATCCAGAAAAGTTTAGTCCAGCGTACTATGTTCAAACTCTGCCTACCACAAAGACTTTTTCATGCCATTAATCGATTATCAGTAAGACGGTATTAAAAGTATGACCAATCATTTTGCAATTCTAAAAAAAAACTTTCATTTTTGTCTTCTCTGTATTAAACTTTCTTTCTTTTCGTGTCAAAATGGGATAGATTCTGCAATGTGTCCTGCGACTTGCCACAGTGTACATTT
>OMLO01005641.1_pt1 | contig 10516 bp, 6 predicted proteins | sample 1674811 | NCBI WGS metagenome assembly OMLO01 (sample SAMN06265003, study PRJEB25207) | coral metagenome | isolation source: Coral host | place: Mexico:La Bocana,Puerto Morelos, Mexico | collected 2008-11-13
CAAAAATTGCTTTAAACGCTGTAATTTGCATGATCACATACATTTTCCTTGATAATGGAGTCATGACTACTCCGAAATGTCGGATTTTATCGTTCGTTTTTACTGTTTTATACTATAGCTTTCATACTTTTTTAAAAAATGTTTGATCTAACTTTCCGAGAGTATGACAAACTCAATTCTCTCAATATTCAACCTTCACTGTTACCTTCACTTCTTCTTGAGCTTGAGAGTATTTCAATGAAAAGGTAAAATTTAAATGTATAAAATTATTCACTCACCAATCAATGACGGTGAGCAGCCAAGATCCAGCAAGAGCTCAGCGCCATCTATCAAAAATCAAAAACAGATCAATTTCTGGGAAAGGTCATTGTTTAATTTTTTGATACCTGTATTTTAATTGTGAGAAGTCTGCTTTTAAACTAGCAAAACAGCTGTTCTTTTGATGCAGTTGTCATAATTCTTTGACCAGTCCTGTAATTAGTTTCAAATGCAAGAAATGTATGTTGTCAGGCTTAATGAGTCAATTTAACAACACTAACTGTTCCTGACAGAAGTTTCAATAAAAAAATGTCTTTCAAAAATAAGTAAAACTTACATTTACAAACCTTCAATGATCAAATGGCTGCATTTAAACTCAAATTTAATCTTTATTTTTATTCTTAATTACAAGTGGATAATTGACATTTTTCTTTGATCATCCATACTTTCTAAACTGCCGGGTTTCTCTTGGAATTTTATTTTAAAACATACCAGTACTTCTTATACAAAGCTGACCAAAAATACATTTAGCATACCGGTACTGGACACAGCCATTCTTTCCCTGATAGCATAATATTATTGTTACAGGTCAATTTTAAACTCGGGTTAATTTTTTTTAATCAAGGTTTTTTTTTCAACCTATGTAAAATTTAGGGTTTATTTTTTGGGTTAGGGTTTGGATTAGAGTCGTATATTTAAAAAAAAAATAGTGGTTCACCCAACATTTCCTATGTGGCAAACTGCATATACATGTATAAGGGGTTGGACTGCAAACTGCAAATCTGGAGGTTAAGTCGAGTTCAAATCCTAGAAGCGTAGTTAGTAAAAAGGTAAAAAAAGACGACTCTACTTGGGAGGGGGGGAGATAATAGCAGATGGTAGGGGAGAGTAAGTAATTTTCTACTTGACCTAGGTAAAAAAATTAGCTAAAGCTAATTTTGACCTATAACATAACCAATGAAAACGAAGCCAGATATATGTGGTTCCAGAAACTTAAATCCATACCAACCCCAAAGGAGTAACTGAAAATTCCATGGAGAAGGGAGACTCCACAAAAGACAAAATGTTTGAAGGAGAGTATAAATCAAAAGTGGAATTTCCAAGGGATCCAGAGGGGGGTTCAAAGTAATACAGAAACCCCAAGGGAGGGGTATGAATATAAAATTTTCTTGAAACAACACATTGTGTTTGAAAGTCTTGCTACTTTTTTATCTAGAGCTTGAAATAGAAATGCCTCCTTCTTGATTATGACTGTGGTGAAATATATTTTCTTTTGTTTGTTACATGAATCTAGCTAAGTTATGCTGCCCGAGAAATGTAATGTAGTGTTCTCTTCCATGATATTTGTAGACAATAGGTCCATATCAACCTCTGGCTACCTTTAATTTAACTACTATATCAGAGTAATTATGTATGTAAGAAATCAAAACAAGGGTTTAGGTATAGAGCAAAAAGTTGTTGGGAATTATTAGAAAAAAATTTGGGATTTAGGAAATTTACATTAGAATAAAGAGGTTGTTGGTTTATGAAGACTGTTAGAATTTATGGAAAATATTTATCACAATACACAGTACTTTATACATTACCCAAAATAGTGGTATGAAAAAATAAGATGTTTATATGATGCAATGTCCCAAGATACATACCAGAGATACATTTTGCTGCAACACCAAGGATAGCACCATAAAACACCATCAACAGAAGATTACCGGTTATCTAAAAGATAATTAAAATGTAGGTACAATTTTAGTGTGTAAGTTTACACAATAGGATTTGTTTAATCCAATTTATATTCACAAGCTAAGATAGACAAAGGCGAGGAGGAGTCCTTTAGTCAACAACTTGTCACTGAAAAGATGGGGGCCTGGATCATACTTCCTTCAGTCATTGAATCTCATTATTTATGCATGTTGGAAACAGAACACAAAGGAATCGCCATAGTTATACTTAATTCTTGCTTGATCCACAAACATTTACTGGTGCATAAGAATCCCTCAACACCCTTGAAATCACCGACATTAAGAGTTTTTAGTTTGTTCTATCATCTAGTATCTTTCTTCAAGTTACTGCGACTGCCATCAAGAGGTCAAACTGAAAACTTACGAGAGTCCAAAGGTGACCCAGCAAGCATTTCTTTATGTAGCAGTCAGTTAAATTAACAGAGGAGCAATAGAGCTGTGAATGTTTTACATTGTGTACAATTGAAACCCAAGTTTCAGCAACAAAAATTAGATCAGATTTCTATTGCTTAGATTTTGTGGATACCAAAGACAATTATATATGGCCAGTAGACTAAATTATCAAACTTTTTTTTAAAGCTTTAGTTGTGTGGGCTTGGGTGTGTCAACCCAAACAATCAAGAGTAGAATATTCAAGAAATATGTTGTGGTATGTAAGCAGTTTAAAACAATCACCTATTCATTGGTGGCAGTGAAGCTGAAAAAAATGCCAAGCTCTGGCTTTTATTATCACGGATTTAACTAACGGTAGCAATAACCAGTACTCACTTGTTGCATATTTGGTCGAGAAAGGGTTTAAAAGAAACACTTTATTGGTTTTATTTTTTAATTTTTTTTTAGAGTTCAGGAAGCTGCTCGAGTTTATTTCTTTGGGTCCCAATTGAAGTTCCGCTCGCTTCATTGCAGAAAAGAAGCGAAAACAACTATTTGCATATCAAAGAAAGCAAGCGTTCAGCGTTGTTCTTTTCAAATATACAGGACGCCTTGATCATGACCACTGATCTGGAAAAAAATAAGTCCCGAAAAGTTTCCACTTCAGTGATTTAGGGAACCAATATTTTCATGGCCATGTTTCACTGTTCTTTTGTAGTAAGTCTCTTAAATGAACCGAGGTTATCAACCAACTGCACTGACATCGCAAAAGAGTGAGGACTAATTTAAACGCGATCAGACAAAGTTAACCAAGCCAAGTTGTACATGACTGACTCTGAGACTGCATTGTTTAAAATTTTGACTTTTTAGACTTTTTGGCGTTGAATCTCTCGAGAATTAACGATCATTTGGGAATTTTTTTCTTGTACAATTTCGCTAAGTATTCAAGAAATGCACAAACGTTAGTCATCCCAAACCATCAACGGATCGCAAAATCTAGAAACCAACACCCATCAGAAAACAATATTTTTTTCTGCTTCAATACGCATATCTTTTTTAGTCCGAATAATGAGTTGCTAGACTGCATATTAAGCTTAATCCGCGAGGTTAACATTCGTTTTTAGAGTGTTTGTCTGTACAAAATATATATCTAAACACTTCCGAAACTAGAACGATCTATTTAACGAGGCCGAAACGGGGGCAATATGTATATATGCTTTGTTCTTTGAAAAAAAGCTCATATTAGCTGCGATCAAACAAACGCATGCAAATCTAACAGCTGTGAAATAGACCGTGATCGGCTTGGCTTGTGTAGAAGCTTATGCTTATTTTTTGGCCATGAAATTCAAAACCGACCAACGCTAACCGTGACATTTTAAAACTCTAAAGGATCACGCCGGAAATACAAACACATTCTGCTTAAATTTATGATTTTTGTAAAACATCGATCTAAAGCTCGGATAGTAAACTTGAAAGGGGCGTATGAAGATTATCATAATTTTGTTTACACGCCCGCTTCGACAATTAACAAGTGTGCAGTCAGGTTTGGCGGCAAACGCTGATCGAGTACTTCACAATTTATTTAAAACTCGTAACACATTCTTGTTCTCTTCATGGTTCATCCTTGGAGTAAAAACGATGTACAAATATACAAAAGATTTAAATTAAGTGTACAATTACTCCACAGTTAAATCTCTTTCTGCCCTGAACAATGAAAGACTAAATAATGCTTTCTCTTATACTTTCCCGCTCGATGTAGGGACGGCAAGGGTGGAAATAAAAGTTGTTCTCAGCAATCTAAATTCCATTTCGAATTACCTTTAAGGAAAAGGTCTGATAAATTTGGAGCTTACCGTGGCTGAACAAGGATAGGTCTCGTACGTGCAAGGTTCCTCTTCTTTAGTACCATTTGGGTTTTTTTCTTCACCTTCAGCTGCCTGAAAATTCAATGTTCAACGACAGAAGGCGTTTATTAGCGAGCTTGGTCACTTTCAACCAAAGACAACCGAGGGACGAATACATCGGTTTTTACATGGAAGGTCAATAACTGCCAACGGACAAAACAATAAGTAATATTTTAGAAAAGTTTAAATAAGTAAAATTATAACTTACCCGTTTAAAGAGAGCTCGGGAATCCGATGGCACGAAGAACTGACACGACAGCCAAGTGCACAAGAGAATGAGAAAGTAAACTTTTGGCGAAAAGCAAGCCATCGTCTGACCTAGGTTCCTTCCTCCAAACGAAGCGAAGCGCTAATGCCAAAAAAATAGCTGTTTCTAGAATATTATTACTCGCTGCAGAGCACTGTGGGCTCGGAAGTGCTTTGATATGGAAATTACTAGTAAATACGAAGTAACGCAATTTTCCGAACCGATGCATGACCAGAACAAAAGCGTACGTGTCCCCTTGAAATTCCACAAATATTCCCTAACAAGTGTCAAATTTGCGAGGACATCATCAGTATCAGCATCTCAGGCAACGCATTTTCATAACTCCAAGCACAAGTTTGTCCACAAAATAATTCTTGCACAATTCCTTCGAAATTTGCACCATCCACCATTGAGGGCTATACTAGGGAAATTTTTTTTGCAAGAGACTCAACAAATTAAAATAACGTTCGAAAAGTTCGAAATAGTTTGGACCCAGGGTACTCGCAGTTTAACCTCTAAAACCCGGGGGAGTATTAGTGAGGGGAGCGGGCGTTGTATCACTCCCCACATCTCTCATTTTGCTTTCAAGGAGGCAGCCAGGGTAGATTACCCTAGCGCCAGGGTAACTCTACTGCCTTGTAAACGCTCTGCACAACTTTACTTGCCTTCGGGGGACACTCGATTTACATTTGGGCTCCAAGAAACAAAATGTGATGTAAATACCGGCAAAACGAACGAGTTGCGACTTAATTCACATTTTTTTAGTTTTGCTTTTGAATAGAAGAAAAAATGGAAGACCGTTTCCGACGATTTTTATTTGCAGCAACTTTTGTCGTTACTGTCGCGACAGTTATAGAGGGGAATATTTCTTTCTTTTAACTATGTTAGGTGTCGCTAAACAAGAGACCATGATCTTATTTTCTCTTGCGTAAATTATTCGACTGCAGAATTGTTCGTAGTTTTGCTGTCAAATTTATTCGAAACTAAAGAAAAATAACTGTCGGGGATGTTGTAGCCTCGCAGCCGTTTTTTAGTATCGTCACGCAACGAGGAAGGAGCGTTGCGTGACGATGCGGAAGCGCCTGCGAGGGAGACTAGGGATGTTAAAAAGCTTGGAATTTGAAATGATTACAGTGGAACTGATAAACCACGTAGTTCAAGCGAAAATAAATAAGATTATTATCGATTACGTGTTTGATTTACCAGGTTAACTAAAGAGTGACCGGCTATTAGTTGCTATCAGTAGGTTAAGTGCTATTAGCAGGGTAACGCTACCTTTGAAAACGTTTAAATTTGCTTGAACCTCCCCCCCCCCATTCCTAGAACTAGGGTCACGGTCACCCTACCTCAGTTGCCTCCAATTCTCCCAATTAACAAACGAAGCGTCTACAAGAAGCGTCTACGAGTTTGTTACAATCATCTGGCATGCAACAAGAGTGGAATATAACTGTTTTTAAAAATTTAGTTCTCCAATCGACTGGATGATGTGGAAATCTCAACTTGCTCTAAATTAAGTGATCGCAACATTCGTGGCAGCAAAACAGAGATTTTTTGTCCTTAAAAGTCGTCTTGATTTGAAAATATACACTACAAGCTTACTGATGGTTTGCGGGAAGATTAATAGACCTCGTAGTAATAGCATTTATGAAAATTGTACGCCTTGTGCGAATCAAATGAAGGATTAAAAGCTGACTTGTTTACGCAGCTGTCGACATCAAGACCGGCTACACTTAGCGCACTTAAAGCGCTCACTCACAGAAGTAGAAGTACTATAAACTCTTGCAAAGACATAATGGTACTGTATTTGTGAGAGGGAGTCGGGAGTGGAGAAAAAGAGATTTAGTGTTTCTTTAATTTAAAGGGAGGGTTTCACGGTTCGGCGCATGCCTCAAAACCAAAACGTTAGAACCCCCACTCAGATGTAGTTACTGTAAGTCGAGGCAGAATGACGGGTGACCAAAAGATTGCTGTGGATATTACCGACGGTGCCGACCGTTGAATTTGATTTATTCTACGGTTGATGATTTTACAACTATTTGCATGCGAAATTACGTAAATGGCTTACAATTGGTTTAATAAAAAACAATAAAAACACTGGGACAGTTTTCAAAGGGTTTATATAGGGGTGCATTTTCTCGACACTTAACCACAGCGACTGCATTATCCTGTGGACAACAGTAATCACCTTTTGACTAACTGGACTCACAATTAACACCACGTTTCTACAGAGAAATGACCACGTAACCTGTGATGTCAGGATCATTCAAAGTAAGGCAAGCTCTAGTAAGTCTGTATGGAAGACAAAAACCAACATCTTACGTGGGACATTTATTTAGGAAAGGCAGAATACATTCCAATGTAAAAGGTTGTGCGCGTGACAGGGGAGGGGGAGCTCAAGCAACGACGACGACGACGCCGAGGACAAAGCCTGGGAAAATATGAATTTACATTTTAACAACTGCCTATATCTGTTCAGTATATAAATGGTTCTAAAAATGTGCTCAGGCTAAAGAAGCAACAACAGCGTTCAATTCCAAATGGAAATACAAAAAAATGTGCCGTCGTCGTTCGCGTTTCTCAGACCACGCAAATCTTAAGCCCTGGTCAAACGGCGCAGGATAGTCAATGAGAGTTGATTCTCTCCTAACTATCATCAACTATCATACGCGTGGTCAAACGGGAAAAATTATCATCGACTATCATGAAGAATAAATGAATGATAGTTGATGACAGTGCATGGTAGTTGGTGGTCAAACGGAAGAGCGCGCTTCAACTAACGACTATCGTCCACTATCATCGACTATCATGGGCCGTTTGACCTTGGCTTTAGTCATTGTACGTTGTTGTTTTGCAGAGGACAGTAAAGAAATGTACAAAGATTTATAACGCACGTGCACAGCCATTGTTTTACTCATTAAGCCTTTTGTTCGGTGGCGTTCTCGTTGCCGCCGTCGTCGTCGTGGTTTGTTTAAAATCCCTTATTATATCAAATTCAAGACCACATAGACGGGGGAAGAAGTACTGCTTTCGCAAGTGTACCTTGAAGCATCCGGCGAGTTCCCGATTTTATCCTCCAATCTAGAACATACATGCAACACAAGCACTCGGAAGCAATCTGAAAGTTCGACGACTTCATTTCGTCATGTTGCTAAGCAACACGATTGACTAAAACACCCGGGCTCGTTAAAGACTCCCGAGAAAAGATTACAATGAAGTAGGTGCTTTTTTCCCCACGAATGCATAATTTCTTATACTTTAGCCACTGAATGTGAAATTGAGAAGTGACAATTTTCATTTGAATAATATTTAACTCAGTTATCGCTTGCACGTCAGAAAAATTGTTCGGATCAATGATGAGAAAAATGGTGAACACTTAAGTTACAAATTTGCGGGAAACAGTGAGTTTTGTTTCCCCTTGACCTAAAACATTGAGGGTATATCGAAAACAAAACTCACTGCTTCCATTGGGAGCTTATTGTCATCCTACGTAAATATACCTCATTATAAGTGTCCCCTTCGTGCCACGTGGCACATAGGGTCGCAAAATATATGCCATATTAGTGTTCTGGAAATGTTGTTCTCTCTTCAAAACAAGGAAACAAGAAGTAGATAAGCATACTATAGTAGAGATACAACGGCCAACCAGTAAATCGGAAAACGGAATTAATATTTTTTGCTCTATTTTACTGTTATGCCGTGTTTATGAGTTCTGTAGAGAACACTATGTTTTTAAGCTAATTTGTTAATTATCGGTTATAAACCACTAGCGTATTCCAAGCTGGGACTTTAGACTTGACATCTGCAAAAATGAAAAACAATATGAATAGAGCAGTCTTGAAAAGTGAATTATAAACTACTCCAAAGCAATCGCAGAGTCATACGACGGCTAAGTGAAGAAGTGAAGAGCGCAAGCTTACAAGCTTACAATAAGCCTTATTACGACAAACAAACCTACACTGTCTAATATACTAATGGGACATCTGCATCGGGCAATGTTACCCACACTGCTTCAGATAACCTTAACTTCTGTGGCATTAAACAACTACGAGTATTTCCACTCTCCCCTGGATGGGATTACCCCCCCTGGCTGGTGAGAAGAACTGTCAGATTAGTGTGTTACCCAAGAACCCAGGTCAGGGCTCGAATCCAGACCGCTAAATCTGGAGTTCAGCGTGTTAATCGTGTCAAGTGTCCCTTTATTTACAAATAAGACGAGTTCTTTTCAGTTCACATTTCACGTTTCACACTTCACAATTGACGTTTCCTTGCTACACACTTCACAAGTCGCATTTTGACACACTTCGCACTTGGCCGGTTAGTTTAGTTACCAGTCTTACCTCGTTTTCCATCAGCTTTCGTTTGGTTAAACAAAGTTGAGCTTCGCTTTTCTTCCCAGCTCTGAGAGCTAGCTGAGCTTTAGCATGCTCCTGCGGAATTTTTGTTTGAAGTTGGCTAAAATAGTCTGCGAAAAAAAAGAAACAATAGTCATTATTCTTAATTACAAGTTACGGGTTTTCATTTAGCATTATGTACGACTATTTTGTCTTTAATTAATCCTGGAATTTCAAAGACTGATGAAAATGGAAATCTTTGCAATCATAACTAAAGAAAGATAACAAAACAAGTCAATATACGATTATGTGATTCACACGGCAAGGAGGAAAGATTAAAGATAGAAATGGAGCAAAAAATAAACAAACAAATATAATTAATTTTTGTTTTAAAAAATTCGTGTCTGTTTCCGAATCTCTTCTCGAATCCGTTTGCCGTATGTCTTTATTATATTTCAATATACTGATAAATTTATCTACTTCTTCCCATTGGTTTCTCACTCTGGTTTTGTTTTCGAGTTTTAGAAAAATACTCAACAAAACAAAAGGTGTTGAAGAAGTGTATAATGATCAGTTGGAAGAACTGACGCTAAATAAGACAAAACAATCCTTAGCCCGACAAAGCTCTACTCACTCATGAGTACGTTTCTGTCTCCACTGGACAGACTCCTTTCCACTTCAGCTATCTTCTGCTGGCATAGTTTACAGCGTTGTATGACGGCAGGAGATAACATCTCTCCCTTAGATTTTTGTGCAGCAAGCTACAAAACAAACAAACAAGTAAACAAAAAGAAGTTAGGCACAAACGTGTTTGAAGGAATTCAAATAAGATCAACAATGAAAAAAATATCATTTGAGGGGCGGGGGGAAGGAGATTAGCAAAAGATGCCAAAATTTGGGTTTGCGAATCTGTTAATCCGCGACACTTTGAGGTTAAATTCGCTCAGCCACAAAGCCTATTAAATCCGCCCCCACCCACACTTGGGACAGAAGTGTTAACCGAGGTTTCCTCATTTGTCGTTTGGTGCTGAAGTTGTGAAGAGAGTACCTCGACGTAGACCTGTGACATTCTATTCGACACGTCCCTCATGTACACTACACGAGCCATCCTCATCTCCAGTAAAAGTACTTCTGTTGGAGTAACTGCCATCTTGAATCTTGAATCCAGGAGGCCGGGTACACTGAAGACGATGTTCTCAGAAAATCCGATCTAAATGGTACCCAGTTCTTCGACTGAGAAACGCGGATAAAATAAAATTGTGCTTACCTGTTTTTCGGCCATCTGTTTCTCCAGTTTTAGAACTTCCAAGCTAATAAACTCAGTCTCGGCACTACAACATAACAACAAGAACAAGGAGTGAATATAAACTCTGGTCAAAGCTACAAGAATTAAAGTCAAAGCTACAAGAATTTACTGGGCACATTATAATGTAGAGAATTTGATCTTCAAATCCGTTTGAAAGGCAAATACAGCGAGTTAAATTGATTTTTCTTTCATGGAAGATGTAAATGAATACGGATCGCGTATTCTTTTCTTCTCTACTCTCTGGTATATATCATATTTTATATTATATTTTGTATGTGTGCTCGTGTGTACGTGTGTGTGTCCGGCCAAAATTTGACTAATCAATTTGTAAACTGATAACCCGGCATTTTTAACCTAGT
>OMLO01005642.1_pt1 | contig 10516 bp, 9 predicted proteins | sample 1674811 | NCBI WGS metagenome assembly OMLO01 (sample SAMN06265003, study PRJEB25207) | coral metagenome | isolation source: Coral host | place: Mexico:La Bocana,Puerto Morelos, Mexico | collected 2008-11-13
GACATTCTTTCTGACATATCTTCTGACATTCTTTCTGACATATCTTTTGACATTCTTTCTGACATATCTTCTGACATGTCTTCTGGCATTCTTTCTGACATATCTTCTGACATTCTTCCTGACATATCTGTTGACCGTCTTTCTGACAAATCTTCTGGCATAACTTTTGACATTCTTTCTGGCATATTTTCTGACATTCTTTCTAACATATCTTTGACATATTTTCTGACATTCTGTCTGACATATCTTCTGACATATCTTCTGACATTCTTTCTCACATATCTTGGACATTCTTTCTGACATTCTGTCTGACATATCTTCTGACATTCTTTCTGACATATCTTCTGACATTCTTTGGGACATATCTTTTGACATTCTTTCTGACATATCTTCTGACATCTTTCTGACATATCTTCTGACATTCTTTCTGACATCTTTCTGACATATCTTCTGACATTCTTTCTGACACAGTTCGCGGCTGAGGTCCGGCACGCCACACTGATCTCACACGATCGCGGTTGAGGTCCGGCACGCCACACTGAACTCACAGGATCGCGGTTGGGGTCCGGTACGCCACACTGAACTCACAGGATCGCGGTTGAGGTCCGGCACGCCACACTGAACTCACAAGATCGTGGTTGAGATCCGGCACATCACATGGACGCAACAGATAGACAACGAGGTGCAGAGGACGAGGAGGAGGAGGACGAGGAAGAGCGGAGGAGGACGAGGACAGCTCACATAAAATCTAACAACCCTCACCTGACAGGTGGGGAAAAACATTTGAAACCACCACCTAGGTTGGATTATGAATTTTAGTGATTGGTTGGTTTTTGAATCACATGGACCAAGTGTGCCATAGATCTGAGATCTTTTTGGGTTGGTTTATGAATTGTGGATCTACCCCTCACCCAGGAGGCCAATCACAACCCCGGATGACATTACGTTTTGAAGAGGGTGGTCCATATAAACTTCGATTTGCCACTGTTATTGGGGTGAGGGGGTAGATCCAATTTATGAGGCAATTCTTGTGGTTTCAAAAAGGAAACATCAATTCCATCTTGTGGATCGGAGTGGCGTTTCTTTTCAACATCTGTTTTCAGGTCGTGCGATATGTGTTTTTCGGTAACTGGGCCGTGTTTTGACCTCTGATATTTTCGGTTCCAAGGGCTTGAATGCTCTGAATGGGGGAAGAAGTTAAACCTGTTGAATGTCCCAAATGTGATGTGAATCACATGGTGGTTCCCTTCATCACATCACTTCCATTCCCACACGCTAAGAGTAGAGATGTTGATGATATCCAGTGATTAGTGTTATCGACTCAAAGTGAAAAAACTGCACGAATTTCGAATTCTACCCGGAAAACACATGGGATGTTAATGTTGGGATAAACGTTACACACCCAAATACAATGCCGTATCATCTGATCAAGTTCTCTAAAGATTTGAGAAATTATTGAATGAACAAAGGGATGTGTAAGCAGCTTCCCTAAGAGAACACCCACGCTGCCTGTGGTTTCACCGTCACATCATTGCCATTCTCATTTCACTTCTGGATGTTAACAAGATGTTAATCCCATCATTAAACCCGTGTCCCAGGAGGATGCAGGGTCCAAAACATTGATAGCAAACCATCCCAAAATTTTTCAACAGCTGCCAGGATCAAATTGATGACCATTTGTTGCCGGACAATGAGGCAACCAGTTTCCATTCCATTTGGGACATCGATGGATGATTTGGAGGGCCGCTCCAATTTCTGTAGAAAATTCTACCGGCAAGTCGTGGGATTCACGTTGGACAATGGTTCTTGAACAGTGTGCTTCCCGTGGAACCAGTTTTTTTGTTACGCTTCACTTGGATGAGATTATGAAAATTATCACTTTGCCATGTAAACGAGCCGGTGAACTGTGATGCATGGGTACAAATGATCGATATCTTTGGGGCACAAATCATCTGCCTGCTTTTTGAAAATGGAGTTCTGGTCAGGTTTGGACCATGTAGGGCTATTGGCTGCAAGGGTGACTCTACAATGAAACTCGCCTCAATGATGACAATGAACTTTACATTTGGCATGCCATGCAATTCAGGTGAACGAGCTCTCTGGCTGAAAAATGCCCTTCAACCGCTGCCAATCAAATTTCAGGAGGAACTTCACCAACATTCACCACACCCGACCAACTTGCTCCTGCAACTGCTGCAACTGGAGAAGCAAAGCCTCTTTGGACTTTTCCTTCGGTGCCAAGAATTGAAAAGCAAAAATGCCAATGAGTGCAATATACGGGCTGATGGATGTAAAGGATTCCCAGTAAGGGGCTGCAATAATCCGTATTAAAAAAGGATGGTATTTCGAAGGGCCTCATGTAACGGGCGCTGCTTTCCCAAAAAACCAAACAAGCGTGACTCTTGGCGGCGAACGCTACCAACGCTGGTCTCATTCCGCCTTCACCACATCCACAACAAGGTCTTGCCAAAGATGCAAGGTGCAAAAAAACTGAAAGCATTGGATGCTGTTGTTTCGTTTGTATCCAAAAAATCGACTTCTGACCTGAACACCATAGCACCAAGCACTCGCTCATGCCCCAAAAGTGTGAAGCAAAAGCTTTAGTTAACAAAGATAAAATGTTGCACAAGCGCCATCTCCCTTCGCAATACATTCGCAGTGCTCGAGGCTCCCAGGCTCCATAACTGGCCCGAAATGAACTACTTTGACGAAGCGAAGATGGTCGACCGCTTAGGTCCTTGTCGTTCAAGTAATGAAACTCCAGCAAGGACATGGCATTTCCACCAAGCAGTACCGAATGAGCTCCGGCAAAAACAATAGCGAGCTGCTTTCGAGTTATACGGGCTCGACCTCGGCCGCCCTTCAGGTTTGCAGAACTGGAGTTTGACTTGGTGGGTTTGGACTCGGCCCTCCAGACCCACCTCTGCCTCAGGGTCGCACGTGGCTGGGTGAATACCGGGCCATTCGGACTCCCATTTCCTCGGCTGAAGCCTTCGGCTCCGCACACGCGCCGCCAAGGGACCGGAAGGCACAACCCGAAGGGAATGGGAATCAAGCTTCCCAATGAGTATTCAGGGTGAAGAAGGCACCCGGCAACCTTCTATCTGTATTTTAATAATGGCAGTGATACCCTCCAAAACCCCATCCAAAAAAATACCCATGTTGTTCCAAACAGGTTTGTCGCCTGCGATCATGTCTTCTTCCTCCTCTTCGTCCATGTAGTGCTCAGTCAAAGACAAATTGAACATCGATTGGAGCTCGGCCCTTGTTCGGCCCGAGGTCATGCTCGACAACTTGACAACTGACTGGAATGCCTTCGATGCGATGGAACAGAAAGTATTTTGGTGTAGTTTCTCTGGACTTTCTGTCTGGTCAGTCTTAATCCACTTTTTTTTTTCGCATTGGCTCACAAAACAGCTTGCACGAAGGTAGTCTCCTACCGTCATTTGGGCGTTGTCATAGCAGGACCTGATTCTGCCAAATCGCATCTCAAGGCGACGTTCGGTGAGCATCTCATATGCGATTGGAGCGTCAGCGCTCCAAATGGATCCCACTACTGATGTTGCGAGCTGCCGCATGGTTCTTGCCGTGCGCAAGTCAAACCACACGTCTCTAACCCTGCATCCCCGACGTTGTGCAAGGTCCCTGGCAAGGACCAGGCCAAAGTCCAACATCAATATTCCTGCACGCAAGACCATCTAAGGAAAAATATGAACAAAACATAACAAAACTATATCAAAAATACGCCTCCTTGTTTGCAATTGTTTGCACTGAGTAGCTGCTAAATTCACAATGAGTGCCCCGATGCAGCTCTCAAAAATTAAATATATATTGAATCATGTGATAAAACATGAACACCTTGAATTAAAAAAACGACTGCGTGGTTCCAACAGCTTGTAACAACTAAGGTGAAACAACCCTTGTCCTGTAAATGCAGTTTCCAAACGCACTTTCACATCCATGTCCGAATGAAGCACGCTACCCTGAATGCATGCCCCCAACAATGATAGGATGAAAGCACCCTGCAAGGTCCAAGGAACCTTCACTGGAGATGTCATTGGGTCGATGATGAAGTTGGCTGGACTGCACCTAGGAACAATGAAGGGAAAAATCCAACTAACATCATACAAGAAATGTGCAATTGATGGGGTCTGAAATGTTCTTCCATGAGCCCCCATCTACCAAAGAAAAAAATGGCTTTGAAAATACCAGCCCAGACCCAGATAGGGGATTCAAACACCATCATTGTTTGTTTTGCCCAATCCATGTGGGCTCTTTGCAAATGATGAGGTCTAAGTTGATCTTTTCTGATGTATCTTACCCTACCAACCATTAAGCACTGGAGATGTTTATCTTAGACCTTTCTGTTCCATTCCATTCCCATCCCATCCCCACCCTTCAGGCAAGAAGATTTCATCATACAAGAAACGTGCAATTGATGGGGTCTGAAATGTTTTTCCATGAGCCCCCATCTACCAAAGTAAAACAAATGGCTTTGAACATACCAGCCCAGACCCAGATAGAGGATTCAAACATCATCATTGCTTGTTTTGCCCAATCCATTCCAATCCCATTCCTCATTCCAAAACACCAAGTCTAAGTTGGTCTCCTCTGGTGGTATCTTAACTTAAAAATGATCAACCAAGGTGTTTATCCATCTTAGACCCTGTATACATCCCAGTCTACTAATTGATCTTGTGTCATTCGTGTCACCTGGATTCCATGATCGACAAAACATGACAAAAGCATCAATCAAGAAACCATAAAGCAGCTTGCCGATCAGACATCGCATCACTGCCAATGTACGCTACACCAAAGAGACCCAGCTCTAGGGCGCTGCACATGTCGACCCAAAGGTTTCCATAATGAATCGTTCCCAGGTTGGATCTTTGCTGACTCACGAAGTTCTTCTGTGAGTGCGCGATCCCACTCCAGAAATGGATCGAAGCATTGCCTTTCATCGCTATGCGTGTTCCTAGAGGAAAACACACGATTGGTAGATCGATGAAAGTAAGGTCTTTGAAAAATGGGATAAGTGATTTGAGGTGGTCTGACAAAGGTACTGGCTGACCTGTCAGCCATAGTGCCAACCACGCGTGAGAACCGTGGGAGTCTGCGATGACATGTTTGACCGATTCACATGCCTGGAGGACTTCACCAATGCGGCAAAGTGTTTCCCAGTTCCCCCTCTTCTTTGCTTGGTCTGATTCAGATTCGAAGCGATCATCCCTGGCAGCTGCGCTTTGCACAGGAAAGGCACCAATCTCCAGAGTCAACGAATGATGCCTGGTGCAATCCCACACCAAGCACGACTCAATTTCTGATGCCAATGGACGATTCCTCTGAACAAGGATTTCTTCAGCCTCTGTTTGACCACGTTTTTTGATCACAATCTGGGATGCATCTTCTGCTGCAAAGCCACTCGGACGATGTGGTCCTCCGAGGAGAACGTGGCCTTTGTTTGTGCTTGCAAGTTGCGTAGCAGCAACTACATATGTCCTGTCAAAGGCTAGAGCAAGCCTCCTAGGAGGGCATTTGGCCCCACGGCCGAAGATGGCTGATGCAAGCTCATCGTTGGATTGCAACTCCTCCAAGCTCGGAGCCGTGTGCACCGGCAACCCTAACTCAGGCAACTTCGACAAGCACCCACGCCAAGAATTCCTATGCAGCCATTCCAGGCCAAAGTATCTCAAGGCTCCATTGTTTCCACCTGATGCAGCGATCTCTGCTCCAGCTTGTATGAGGAGCTGGCGCTCTTCTGCTGGGCCTTAGGGGTGTCCCCCAACAAAAAAGGAACCCTTCATATACCATTCTGCAACTTTCAAACAACATTTTGAACAATCATAATCAACACAGTGCTGTATGTGTATCCCGAAATCAGCCGAAATCAGGATGTGGACTTCCAAGGAGGGAAGGAACGATGTTACCAAGGAAGGTTTTCGTACACTAAATTCTAGCAAGGTACGGTGTCTGTTACGCATGCTGCTGGCTCCACCTTCCAGGCCTTTCAACTTGCGCATACAAGCAATGAGGACGCCCTGCAAAGCAGGGTGTTGGGACAAGCGACCTGTCACAATGCTACGAACGAATTCGAGCTCATGACTGCTGCTGTTGGGATCTCCTGCCATAAATTGGAGCAGCTTCTCCAGCTGAACCTCTTTTACTGAATGCCCTGGCTCACAATCTATGGATGGCTGGACATACTGAGCGTGAAAGAGCTTCATGCTCTCACTCATCGCCTGACCAAGTCTGCCGTTCCAAGCAGCTCTTATGTGAAGGTGCAATTTGTCAGTCGGCATCTTGAATGTGTTTTCGTACATGTTCTTACACCGCCTGGTGTAATTCACCGACTCCTGAAGACTTTCAATGTATTCCTCCTCTTTCTCCGGGGAAAACATTTTGATGTGCAAGAGTTTGGCTTCATCAATGCTGTGCACGAATGAGGATATTTTGTTGAGAAAGCGCTGCTGAGACCCCAAAGCAAAGCAAGTCTCACACGTACGGTCTCCTTCATCTGAAACTCGAACCTCCGTGGTTCTTTTGCAGTGCAGAATGGAAGGTATAAAAATTCACGAGTGCCCTAGCTGAAAATGATTACGAGAACTTTTCCAAAAATCATTCAAAACCTGAGAAGGATTGACAGAAGTTTGTATCACGAGGCATCGTACCAGAATTCCCTATATAGTGGATCCTAGTGGTACAATGGGGTGCAAACCTCGATTTGTCTCGCCCTAATCACCAGCAGATTCTGAGTTTTGGGGCCCCTATGTTAGCACCCCCTCTCCCCCCCACCCCCTCTATATTCTCACTTCGTTCGCAGGGTGAAACTAGGCCTAGCCTACCGGCTGGCTTTCGTAATTTATGTGAAAAATATTGAAGAATGCATTTTCAACATGCATACCCAAAGCAAGCTGCCTGTGTGTTCTCTCGCTCACAGGTTGCCGCACGAATGGTCCAGTCACCACGGTTGCAATCAGCAGTGATATCGTGACAAGCGTTTTTGCTAACATTCTCTGTCCTGGCCAAATGACCCAACCATGCCGATGCCCAATCAACTTTGCGTCATCTTTTCCAAAACAATCACTGGAAATCAAAACATGGCAAGATCTAGACTAGTTCCTTGGAATGATTTCTCAAAAATCACGGAAAGAAATACAACCAACACATACAACCAACACCAACAGCCCCCACATCAGATATTTGATGAATGTCCTCTCAAGGAAGGCATATTGCGTGTATATCTGCCAAACTGGGAACAAGTCGCTACCCAGTCTTGTCTTCTGACCAAAGCTTGACATCAACCGCAGTCCACCACATTGACCGACTTGGATGCCACGGGATTCGGCATCCATGTCAGTGATCACAGGCTTGCAGATCTCCACACCTTGGCTGGCCCTCCACAATTTCCTGTGTTCTATTCCGTTGGTGTGTTGGGAAATTTTTGCCCTGTTTCTGCCTTCTATGACCGTATCACAGTGAGGACAAAAAACTGGAAACTTCTTCTTGTGACTGTTGTGTGGAAGGGCCTTGAGCCCATGAAGCTCCAGCAAATCTTGCTTTCCCAGCAAACATTCCAAAGTCAGCGCAGATTTCTGCACCGCTTCCTCACCTTCAGGCTGGTGCTCTTCTTTGATTGGCTTTTCCAGCTCCTGTTCCTGCTGCTCCTGCTTCACCAAACAATGTTGCTCTGTGGCCGGTTCAGTTTTCACAGCCTTGGTTTTGGATGCTGGCACCTTGGCAATCTCATCCGGCTCACACCTACGCTTCAAAGGCTTGAGTGGTCTGACACCACGCTCTTGAACAAACTGCAAATCCTCTGCGGCCTTTTTTGTCAAAGCAGCCACAGTAGCAACTAGTGCTTCCTGCGTTAAGGACACTGATCCCAAGAACCTCTGGCATGTCGAGCAATCTGGCCAACCTCCTTCGACCTCCAGTTGGCAATCTGAAACCAAACAACTGATAGGCAACAATCTTCACCAAGGCTCTTATCTTGTTTGGGGCTTTGGGTAGGGTCTAACATGTTCTCCCTGCATGGTTTTTAGGAAGTTCAAACCCAAACCACTGAAAGCACAACCCCTTAGACCTTGGATACCACACAAGGCCATCTTGATCAGGTGTCCTATCTTGTTTCGGGCTTTGGGTAGGGTCTAACATGTTCTCCCTGCATGGTTTTTAGGAAGTTCAAACCCAAACCACTGAAAGTACAACCCCTTAGACCCTGGATACCACACATGGCCATCTTGACCAGGTGTCCTATCTTGTTTGGGGCTTTGGGTAGGGTCTAACATGTTCTCCCTGCATGGTTTTGAAGAAGTTCAAACCCAAACCACTGAAAGTACAACCCCTTAGACCCTGGAGTCACCACCAGATCTCCTATCTTGTTTGGGGCTTTGGGTAGGGTCTAACATGTTCTCCCTGCGTGGTTTTGAAGAAGTTCAAACCCAAACCACTGAAAGCACAACCCCTTAGACCCTGGAATTGTCTATCTAGACACCAGCATCTTCTCCAAGTCTTTCCAAAAGCCACTGCTGCAAACTGCATGTCCTCTCCTCAGTCCGGTTGGTCAAGGCTTTGGATGGAAATTGATGGAAGGATGGGAGGACTTAAACAGGAAACCTTCTGATGCATACAGGTACATCCACAACATATTTGAAACACTAACATCTTATTAAATAAAAAACATTATCCCGATCGCAGGTTGATGTTGGAAACTTTTTTGAGGCAAGGGTCACCAAGTTGAAATCTTGAAAATGGTGCTGAGTCCAATTCTTGTACGTCAGACCCTTCTCTGCCAACCATTTTTGAAAATATTTCTCTATGGTGATTAACTCTGAGGGTTCCCGTGGCTTGCCTGTACGTCTTTTCTTGACAGGTTGGTTGGTGCCTGCTTCATCCCCATCTGGAGCAGGAATTGCAACAACCACGTGGCCAATGGGAGGTTCCCCCTGATCCAAAAGCCTGCCATGGCGTGGGTCTGGATCTAAGGTCTTCGGAGGAGTCTTCGAGGTAAAACACGTGTCCTTCGGTGCTTGGGGTGGTGTCGTTGGCACTTGCTCAAGCCATGACTGTTGCAACCTTCCCAACCATTCCTTCATATCCACTCTGCCACAAAGGAAATGATTCCAGACACGTTGCCAGAATGTGTCCTGTGCAACAGACTCCCACATTGCACGAAGTTCACGACGATATCCTGCCATGATCTCCAACAAATCCGATCTGTTGGCAATCTTGCCTTGTATGGTGCTGGCAGGAACGTTTTCGGAGAACGACATTAACATTTCGCAACCACAGTTGCCATCTCCTATTGTTCCTTTGGAGACCAAGTTGTGGTCATTCCACAAACAGAGTTGCATTTCCATGAGATTGGAATGCGCGTCTGACAATCTCTCCACTTCATTTCTGAGTGACAACCTTTCTGCATGAGTCAAGTCTGCCTCTTTGAAAGGGTTTCCGAATCGGTCTTTCTGAACTGCACCCAGGCGTGCTTGTATGCTTTCATTTGCATCCCGGGTGATTTGTTCAAAGAGATCTGGACTGTCGCTATCTGAACGCAGCCAGCCAGGAATCCAGTGCACACATTCCCCCACGGTGGCATCTCCTGACAGGGCTTTCCGTCTTAGCTTTTATCTTGATGTTTTGTAGTGAATGGTTCAGTGGATGGGGTCTAAAATGGTCTTCCACCAGCACTCAAATGTCTAAGCCCAAAAAATAGCTATAGGAATTTCATGCCAAACCCTTCCTGAGGCTCCCAAAACAACATCGCTGGCTTTTCTTTGCTACACCACCAATCCAAAATTTAAGTGTGAAGGTCTGAAATGGTCCACACCCCCCAAACCCCCAATAGAAAATCACATGATCAAACAACCCATGTTCACCGCCCATTCCTGAATAGTTCGGAGCACAAAGAATTGCTAAACGATAATTCTCATCAGAATGCCATGCTGGAAGTCTGCAAGCTCCCTCTGCTGTAGACACATCATTGCCAACCAATTCAGCCAAGGAATCACAAGCATCCCACGCTTTCCTTTCACCTCAAACCATTTTTTTAACCACGAAGTTTCCAAGAGAAAAATAACCATTACCGTATCCACTAAAGAAACCTCTTTTCCTCTGATGGTTCTAACTTGCAAAAAACATTACAAAAGATTTGTCTTTCAAACAAACCGCACCTTTAGCCCATATGAAAACCTGCAAGGCCCAACGATTCTTGGCGGCATAGAGAAGAATGTCCGGAAACTCTAGATACTCACGAGGCATTGCAACACGTTGCGCCCAAGCCATCAACATCCGATTCAAATTGCCTGCAGGCGTTCTTGATGTGTGGAAGAGGTGCAAGGGCAGTGGGTCTAAGGTGAAATCTAGGTGGTGGCCCCGCTCCTGTAGGGTCGGTGAAGGTTTCAGAAAACCAGTTTAGACCCCCAGCTAAAGGTCTAGAACACTACATGCCTGACAGGAAACGCATGGAAGGCCTCGGATCACCTTCACAGAAACCATCTTAGACCTTTTAGTTTGGGGT
>OMLO01005644.1_pt1 | contig 10514 bp, 9 predicted proteins | sample 1674811 | NCBI WGS metagenome assembly OMLO01 (sample SAMN06265003, study PRJEB25207) | coral metagenome | isolation source: Coral host | place: Mexico:La Bocana,Puerto Morelos, Mexico | collected 2008-11-13
CACGCCTGTTGACTTCCATTTTTAGGTTTATGAATTATTAATGAGTTTGAAAACTTAGGCAAGCGGGGAAGGGCCCCAGGCAAGCAAAATTTGAGAGTTACTTGCCCAACGGGCAAGGTGGAATTCAAATATTTTTCGAGCCCTGGTAATCCTCCAATGGGCTAACATCCTATATGCCACTTGGCTCATATGCAGACTTTACTTCCACTTCCGGGTTGCTGTTTGCCTCTTTTTCAGATCAAGTGCTCATTCAAAACGTTTCACATGAAAATGACTTGATTTTCATGAGAATGAATGAACGGGTGACATACAATTAGTTTTGCACAAAGACTCTGCCACAGAGGCAAAAGGGGGCCTTTGATCAAGTCTAAACTGCAGGGCGAAGTTTTAACCCTGAAATTTGCCAAGCCTTTAATCGTACCGAGTGTAGTTCATCACATACATGTATTCAGAGCGATACTGGACTCGCATAGTCTTGCAAACACGGTAATTAATTAGGAGCCGTGTATCTTCGTACTCGACAAAATGGCGACCATGGGCATGCGGATAAAACAGCAGTAAACAGTGAACAAGCACCCCGCTTTACATTGTGTAGTTTCTTCTTGTTCAGGAAAGTACGGGTTGTATCTATGCACGTCCACTGAAGTGTTTGAACACCCAAAATCGCAGAAGAAGCAGCAAATGTGAACGTTGGAGACCTCAAAGGGGAATATTGTTTGTACCATCAAGCTCGTATTCTTACAGTTTGCCGAGACCGACTTCGTCTGCTTCATTTGCACGCAAAGCGAATACACAACTTAGCTAAACTGAAAATGTAAAATAAGAAACTTCTCACCTTTCTTCCTTTCTAGGCTCCCACCCTAACTACCGGCGAGGTCTCACAAAGCAAAAGCTTTCGTACGTCTAACACAGCGATGTTTTTCTCCTCGTCTCCACCACGCGAATGCGGCTCTCACGTGACGTCATCATCAACTTCTCCCGGGACTTGTCAACCTCGTTCCCAGGGTCCTCTCTCTTCCTCTGGGAACGAGGTTGGAGAATTATTTCCCGTTTTTCAGAGAGAGTAAAGGCCAGCACACAGTTTTGGGAGAGTGAAGCGGGGACAATCATTCGTATGCACGCATAGGGCGCATGTTGCAAGGACAGTACGCAGACTGGTGAACGCAAAACGGATTGCGACATAAAATAGCGGAGAAATTTTGCGAGAGAAGAAGACACGAGGCGAGATTGAAAATTGAGGTCAGTCCCCGCTTCATGACGCACGAACTCAAGCAAGCGGAATATAATTCAACATGTTGCGGGGACATGCGTTTTTCCCTCCAACAAAACGTTTTCGCAAAAATGGCGCTTCATACGAGGAAAACTGTCCCCGCAACATATCCCTGCTTTAGGTCCGCGCAAAATGTTCTTAGTGTGTGCCAACCTTGCAGCGGCCCTTTTGGCCTCAACCTAGGCTCGATTTCCGCCGCTCTCTCGTGTCCGGTCTACGTTCCTCCCGGGGGAGGAGGGCGGGATCCTTTCCCAAACAGCGGCTGGTAATCGAGCCCCTAGATACGTGGTGTTACCGGTGACCCCCTCCCCCCCTGCGCATATAGAGGTTTGATCCTTGATTCGTTCTTAAAGGTAAACTTTTACTGTATATGGTCTCAAACCAATATATGTCCAGAGACAAATGAATAAAGGGTAAAAGTTTCTAAAGAAACTGTGGTCTTGCGTCGGTGGGGGTAACAAGGTAATTTGATTAGATCAACTAAGTTGAAAATGTAAATTGGCCACCGTAACGAGTTATAAAGCTGACGTTTCGAGCGTTGGCCCTTCGTCAGAGCGAAGATTACTATGTCCGAAGACAACACGTAACTACCCATCGAGCCTAGCCTCAACCTCGTTCCCTCTTGGGAACGAGGTTGCTTTGGCCTGCCTTGTGCCACTTGTTTTAGAGCCCGCAGAAATCCACTACTAAATCAAACAAGTGAGAATACAACAGTGACGCTAGATAAACAGGAGCACATACTCACTCCTGTTTTTTTTGGAGTACAATTCGATCTGACTCCATCTGGTCCGATCTGACTCTAATTAAATTGTTATGATTTAGGCCCCATTTATAGGGTCTCAGGTAACCGAGACAACCCGCCCCCCTGAGTTCCCGAGTTGTCTCGGCCTGTAGGGAAACGTTTTCACATATAAAGGCTCGCTAAAGTTGTCTCAGGGGGGGGGGTTGTCTCGGGTACCCGAGACCATACAAAGTACGGCCTTATTACTGTTACTTACTAGAGAACCCCTGTAATGTACAACACGAGGGAAACATGACGTTGATATCCTTCAAAACTTTCGGATGGGGATGAAAAATTTTTTTAATACATTCTTTTTTTTTCAAACCACACAGGACTACAGGGATGAAAGTGTCGTCGAATACAAGCCTCCGATTACACAGTAGTCCTAAAATAGCGAGCTACGGAAATAATCTAATGGTTCCCTAGGTAAAGTCAACCGCGTTCCTAGGGTCTCTCTTCTTCCCACCCTCTCTCGCTCCAGGGGGTGGGAAGAAGAGAGTCCCTGGGAACGAGGTTGTGATAAAGTCTGCGCACGAGCCTAGTGGACCATCAGGCCGACGCTCATCCCCGGTTTCTGTAGCATGCAGCGACTAGGAGTATTTCCACTCCCCCTGCATTGTATGCTAGTCCATCATAGGGTGGGAGGCGCGGTATCCTCATGGTTAGTGCGCTCGTCCTCGGAGCGAGCGGCTCCGGCTGGCCGGAGACACTGTGTTGTGTTTTTGGGCAAGACACTTAACTCTCACAGTGCCTCTCTCCACCCAGGAGTATAAATGGGTACCGGCAAACTGTTGGGGAAACCTAACAAATAATAATTGCGGGGGAATGACCTGCAACGGAATAGCATCCCGTCCAGGGGGGTAGAAATACTCCTAGCCGCTTTATGCTACAGAAACCGGGGACAAGCTCCGGCCGCTATGATCCAGTAGGATCCAAGGCTTCATTTCTTTTCCATCATAGGGTTACCCCCAAAAGTAATTCGCCGGTACCCGTTAATACCCCTGAAAAAAGAGAGAGGCACTGTAAGAGTAAAGTGTCTTGTCAAACAACACAACACAATGTCCCCGGCAAGGGCTCCTACCCTGATAGCTCGATCTGGAGGCGGCCGCGCTAACCATGAGGTCATACACTTGAGGGTTTAATAAGGTACCAAGAAAAGTATCTTACTCGGCTTCCTGAGAAACTGCCCTATACTGTTTAGGGAATTTAGGAGTACCCATCTGGAGGCGCGGTAGCCTAGTGGTTAGGGTGCTGGACTCCGCATCAAGCGGTCCGGGTTCAAAGCCTTAAAACTCCTTGAGACTCGTCACGCAACTTTGGAGAGAAGAGATTGTATGACGTTCAATAAGGACATTTGCATAGGAGGCTAGAGTCAATCGGCTCTTGGACAACACACCTTACTCTCACAATACCTCTCTCCACGTAGGTGTATAAATGAGTTCGGCGAATTTTTTTGCTGGGGGTAACCCTGCGATGGACTAGCTTCCGATCCTGCGAGGAGTAGGATGCCCCTAGTCACTTAGTACTACAGAAAACGGAATAAGCTCTGGCTGTATGGACCACTTTGCCCGACGTAGACTTAACCTTTGCCATCTAGATTCCTTTTATATGCCAGAAAAGTACATAGTTTACGAAGGGTACCTGAATTGTTGTTTTCCCAGAATAAAGTAGTTCAGCATTACGAGATCGTCGTGAAATTTGGCAGTCATTTATTAAGGACGTTCGCGCGAAAATTTTCTACTCGATAGATTTTTTTAAAACTTCTACTGCGGAAAGATAATGATTTACTTGTTTCAGAAATGAAATAAAAATTGGGGGTCACCGTCTTCATTTGAGAGATAAGGCGTGTGGAAAACTAGTCTGATTTTGATAAAGTGGTGCGCGTAATTCAGCATGGTCTCCAGGGTTTTTAGGTTAAAATATCAAAGATAAGTCAACAGAGGCAAACTATCCTAACAATATTTTGTACAAGTGAATCTGTGGCGTTAATAATTTCAAATATTGCTATCATTTTCACAAACCTTAACCCTTAAAGAGGCATTTGAAACTACCGCACAGCTAAACCAAGAGGTCAAATGAATGGAATTCGATAGAGCGTTTTACAAAAAATTAAAACTTCTACTCGATAGATTTTCTTCATTTTTTCGCAAAACGTAGAAAATCGGTAGAGAAAACGACCCAACGAAAGAAAAATAGGGGTCACCGAACGTCCAAGATCGTTAAATCCACGCAAAGTTATAACTATAGCCATTTGCCCTATTATTGTTCACTTTACTACTTAGCGCGCGCGCTCGATGCATGACAACCAGATGCAGATCGAAAACTCGTTTGCTAAAAGGATTCTGGGACGGCAAAAAAAATTCGGCGCGCCCGAAAAAAACTCGACAATTTTTTTTTCCACTTTCGACCTTTAGTTTGATACTGAACAGTGACCCATGCAAGTGGGTGAGAACAAAAAAATACTGTAATTTTCTCCATTTAACCTGATTAAAAAAGATTTTTTTTAACTTCAGTGAATTTGGCGGTTCCAAAATGCCGATCGTGTGAGGAAGAGGGGAGGTAAAAAGCCGAGATAAACGCGTTTGTGAAATTGCTGTTGTCAGAATTGACTAGTAAATTTATTTTTTTCCAAGCGGGCACGGTAACGAATTCTACGTTCTTAGCGCGGTCCGGATTTTGCTATCTCTGACCACGGTCACAGTAATGCTTGCGTAAGTTTACAAAAGTGGAAACATTTTTAGGCTTTTAAAGTTCAAAAATCGCTTCTTTATGGAGTCAAACAGCCCTGAATGGCACAGTGAGAGTGAATTTTATTATCCTGATGAAATAGACGAGAACATAAACACTGGAAACACTGACGAACAAGAACAAGTCAAAGAAAAGACCGACAAACAGCAACAATTCTTGGCTGAAGTGCATGATTTTATCGACAAAAAAGCAAAAGCAAAGGCCTGAAAACACCAAGAAAAATACTCTGCATGACATAAATGTATGGAAACGATATCTTACTTCAGCTGGCAAAGAGAGAAATATTGAAGACATACCTGCAAAAGATCTCAACCTTCATATATCTCGTTTCTTCATGGAGATAAAGAAGAAAGATGGCGACCAGTACGAGCCCACAACACTGACTTCATTTCATCGAAGTCTACAACGATATCTCAACGACCATGGATCAACTCTTAATATCCTGAAAGACCAGCAGTTTTCGTTGTCCCGAGAGGCCCTTTCCTCAAGAAAAAGGCAGTTATTACGCGAGTTTGGCAAGGGAAATCGCCCACAAGCCGCTCGTCCCTTGTCAGACGCAGAAGGGACTTGATGTTTGAGCGAGGCGAATTTGGCGACCAAGATCCTGAAGTCCTGCAAAGAACTGTCTGGTGGCTCTTGTCACTCCACTTCGGGTTCCGAGCACGTGATGAGAGTAGAAAGCTGGAGTGGGGTGATGTAAAGCTTCAAATTAACGCTGAAACCGGCAGTGAAGAATTGGTTTGGACCGCCGAGAGAGGATCAAAATGCCGCAATGGCGAAGGACCTGATAGGCCATTCTGTCCTATAGCACAAGCCAGCAACAACGCACGTTGCCCTGTTTTCTTTTACAAAGCGTTCAGAAGCTATCGTCCGACAGAGAGTGAATAATCGAGAATCACCTTTCTACCTGCAATAAACCACAAACGAAAACCAAGTGATACAGTGTGGTATATGAATGCTCCACTTGGAAAGAATTCTATTGGAAAGTTCTTGAAGATGGCGGCGAACAGAATGGGATTGCAAGGGATTGTGACAAACCATGCATTGGCCGTCTTCTAGATGCAGATGTTCCTACTAATTATGTGGCTCAACTCAGCGGCCAAAAGAATCTCAAGAGTCTGGATTCGTACAAATCTGCATCCTTGCTTCACCAGCGCAAAATGTCACTCGTGCTGAGCCGCTCCGAGCACGTAAAATCCACCACCAACACGGCGACAACCAACGAGCTTGCAACATCTACAGCATCTGACAGTAAAACCAACTCCAATGCGTTGGTTTCTGATCCTCCAGACACTCCCGGAGCAGCATCAGCAACGCCGGATCTCTTCTCTGGTGCCACAATTAGAAAAATAGAAGGCTGCTCGTTCACCTTCAATCTTGTTGCCCGTGATTTGAACGAGGACAGAAAACCGAGAAAACGCTACGTAATTGTAAGCGATGATTCTGATTCCGAGTAAAGAATTTGCAAAACTCTTTTCTTCAGACTTCTGTACAGGCAACTTTTCATAGGTGCAGATAGGTGCAGATAACACAACACTCAGCTGCATCCGTAGCTTTTCACATGTATCTAATTTTACGGTGAAGCCGACTCTGCGATGCACAAGTCACGCTTGACGCCACACGATATTTGATTGACAGGTCGTGTTTTGACAAGTATCTCCATAGGGTAATCATGTATGGCGTTGCGCGAGCAAGCGTTATGTTTTGAATGCTGTTTTTGCATTCGTGACTTTCACCTAGTCCTCTCAAACTTGTCAAATGTAATAAGCAATGATTAAATAGTGTTTTAGTATCATCTGTGTTAAAATTTTGTGTTTTATTCTTAAATTATAAATGCCCAAATCAATGTGTTTTTTGCTGTTTTTATGGCTTTATTTGTGATTTTCTTGAATTTCCTTCGATGAAATATTATGTTAGTGCCCCACCACCTACACTCACCCCCCCGGAGACAGCGTGTTACATTAAAGTCACAGTAAACACAGTAAATCACAGTTATTCACAATAAATTACAGTAAATCTCTTCTTCGCGTTATTTCTTTCAAAGTTTATTTAGGTTCAGCAATAGACATTGATTCGTTCCCTGCTTTCGATTGCTTTTCTAGGAGAGCAAAATACTAAATCCGGAGAAAGGTTTTACCGTTTTTCTAGAAGGTATCTATACAGAAATTCTTAAACCCTTAAGGTACTATTTGCTAATACCACTAATAAGCGAGGAGAAAGAACGAGAAAGGAAGAGTTCACATTACGAAGACTTCTATTAAATATTTACACAAGTGTCCAGTGCAAGTTCAAAGTTTTCGCCACTAAAACAAAAATAGCATCTGCTTAACCACTGCTTAACAACTTTCTAGTTGATAAAAGCTTATGATACTAACTTAACAATACAGTGCGTATTAGAATACACACGAACTACAACTTATGAGCTAATTCGATCAGAACATAAAAAATATCTACCGAGTATCCTTCAATTTAAACTATGTAAAAGTTCAAGGAAATTCAAACCATTGTGAGTAATTGGTACAACAAACACAGCAGATTTCATACATAGTGAAGTTATTCAGTAACTTATGTGACGAAGCTTCTATCATACAATATTGGGAGTAACTAAAAAGGAGTGCTGGTTGTTGAATGAAGTTCATTCAAAATCCGTGTCCATCTTCGCAATTCGTAGGTCTTCAACGTTCAGCTTTAGTTTATGACTTACGTAAACGTTTTTTTCTTTGGCATTTGAGGTTCGTTTCATTGCAAAGTTATTATTACACCAAACAAGATGAGGATAAAACAATGTAGTGGCATTTTTGTCTAATAAAGTTTCACCCAAACAAGGTTAGCTCCAAAACCAACCGTAACTCCGAGTCCACTCCACTTATTTATTCGCGTAACATTTAATCTCCTCCATCCTGGTAAAACTAATGTCACAGAGTATCTCCTTAGGATGATACAATAGAATCAGTACGTGATTCCCCATCAGGAATTGTTCTTGTTTGAGGCAAATTATTTCAGGAGCAAGGAACATCTGCAGTCTGTAACTTTTAACTGTAACTTGTGAATGGTAGCGGTTGGACAATAAAGCTTCTTGAGCCGTTCATGGTCAAGGGGCTAGCTAGCCTTTCAGTGGAAAACAAAACTTCATAGTTTCACTGAAAAGATAATTGTCTTCCGTGAAACATGTGATATTTTAACAGCTATAAAGGTGTCAACTTGGACCCTTCGACGAATCAGCGTTATACTCGACGCTCGGTGGACCAAACGTTATCAGAAACTATTTGTCTGAATGCCTCCTCGTTTAATCACTATCCTCGTCGCTGTCTTCTTCTCGTTCTTTGTGATCAGGGGGTGGTTCAAGCTTGGCAAGTTCCTGTTTCAGTAGCTCAGTATTCTGCTTCAGTGACTGCACGTGATGGGATATGGCACGGCCAACTGGCCTACCTGATAACAAGCTTTCCGTGTCCTTGATCCATCGTTCGCACTGTGCAAGGATTTCATCTTTCTTCAGGTAAAAGTGAGCTTGGATAACCTAAAGAAGTGAGTGGAAGGTTACATTCTGGGAACAGCGCATAGCACATCACTACACAGATTACAGGTTGAATGCTTCCAAACGCATCGAACACGAAAGTTGCGAAACTGTATATTGGAGGTGTTCTTGAACGAACGGAAACTTACATTGACGTTCTCTCGTGGTATTATGGACGGTTGATATATGTTATGGTACAGGAATGGTCAGAAATATTTGGATAATTTTCGGAAAATTCGAACGACCCTCAAAAATCGTTATGGACTTGGGGATTCTCCGAAACCGCTAACTTATTTTGTACTCGTACCACAACTTTATCGCCTGAAAGCTGCACCGCCCCTTTATTGAGAAATGTTTTATTGTCTTATTCACCTTGCAAACTTACCTGTTTGAAGCATGGTGACGCCTTCCTCAACTGTTCCAACATGGCCCAGCGTACAGTGGCTTGACAGATGTTTGCATCATACTCCCGCGAGTTCTGCTGGCCAGCGGGTGTCCCCCTTGATCTCTCATATCCAGGCTCATTGAAGTAAGGCTCGTGAACCAGAATCAGCGACTGAATTGACACCAAGACCTGAGTGTTGAAGGAAACAGTTTAGATTAAATGATATAAGCCTACCCTGAAGATAACGCACCCCATTATTTCCCATGTAACAGGATCTGCGTCAGGGGAGTCACACTCTTTCTCTCCGTAGCTACAATGGGTGACAAAAGACACTTGGCAGTAAAATTCGATTTTCATTTCCCCTCTCCCTTTCCACCTTAAAAGATGTTGTTTATTTATTTCTTAGACTGCACAGACCACGGCGCCTAATTGGGGGGCCGGGGTATCAGAGAATTAACGCTAGATGCAAATAAAATGGGAAAAGGGATTAAATATCGAAAATATCATTTTCCAAAAATGTCTGAACTACTTCTGCCGCCCACTGAAGGTTTGACTCTAGTAGACTGTTTTCAAAAAATGTCATGTATGTGTCTGTCAATGTTATATTTGTGTGTTTGATGATCTGTGCAGATAGTGTATATATTTGGATGTATTGACCATACTGTACCTCCAATGCAAACACTTGATTTGCTAACTCTTTATCTGGCTCTCTAAGGCATTTAATGCTTTTTGGTTATTTTAGGATGCTGATACCCTTTAATTATGATAACTGATATCTGCTTGTAACGCATCTAAAGACAGTTCTGAAAGTGTTGCTAATAGAAAAGCTCGATATAAATGGCTCGGTGTGGGTGGGGGCCTAAACACAGGCTATAAAAAGCAGCCTGCGAAGAGAACAATTGTCACCTGAAGGAAGCTTGAATTCTGTGGATTCCATTTCTCTTCTGGTCTGCCGTGCCACGTGTTTAAAATACTAAGGCACACCTGTTTATAAAACACCTCAGTAAGCTCACAGCTGAAACATATATATTTTCATCACATTTACTTTCTAACTGTAAGGAAATTCAAAACATATCAACATTCTGCAGTGAGTTACTACATCTACGAAACCTCTATTTATCACTGCCACCTTTTTCTTAGCACTAAGGAACTTTTTGCCACAAGACATGCCAACGGCATTCCACTTCGCAGTAGTCCCATTTTGTCAACCTGTACCATAACACTCTTTACTATCCAACAATTCTTCGTAGAGTACAAATAACGCGCGAAACGAGTACAAGTATCACACGATATTTGTACTCGTCTCATTCCCCCGACCGCGTGAAAGATTAAAAACCTTGGTAAGTCAGTATTTTGGGGAAACGAAGACGTTGGATAATAAATCTCTTATTAGACATTTTAGTGTGTAGTATCGCTGTAAATTTTTACTCATCACTTGTATTTTGATTCGCCCTTCGGGCTCGCCAAAGTACTGCATGACTCGTAAAAATATACAGCGATACTACACACTAAAACGTCTAATAAGATATATGAATTGTACTCCACTCAGTCATATTATTACATATATTAGTTGCCTTTGTTAGGAAACATGAATGGCACGAGAAAGGTGATCTTTTCATATCAAGGTTCAGAACCGGACTGATTTTCAGTCAAAATAACTTGTAACGTTACTTTCTAAAACCGTTGCTAAATTGCAGATTTCGCGAAGAAGGAAATTAGATTCCATCTTCAACATATAGAACTAGGAATAGTTACCACTACAGCTGCCCCCGCTGTTAATCTGTTCTTTTAATCGTATCCGTTACTACAGTCAATG
>OMLO01005645.1_pt1 | contig 10513 bp, 6 predicted proteins | sample 1674811 | NCBI WGS metagenome assembly OMLO01 (sample SAMN06265003, study PRJEB25207) | coral metagenome | isolation source: Coral host | place: Mexico:La Bocana,Puerto Morelos, Mexico | collected 2008-11-13
TTTGTATTTGTGTTGTGAAAACTTGTATTCGTGTTGTGGAATTTGTATTTGTGTTGAGCCTTCTGGGCCACCGTAGTTTTCCCGTACTTTTCTCTATCTTTGCCCCCCTTCTAGTTCCTGAATCCGGGAACATCCATCAGGCTCCAATACCAATTGGGTTGTAGGGTGAAAAACAGAAAGCGAGCGGAGCATGCAAGCCGGGGGTTTTCTACTGAAATGGTGAAGGGGAAGGCCCTGGGGACGAGGATGGAAATGACTAAATTTTAGGCTCATCCTCGTGGCAAAATCCTGTGAAACTCACCAGTGACGTAAAACAAAGAACGAGCAAGACAACAAAGAGCACCGAAACAATATAGAGCACAAAAACAATAAAGAAAAAATTCACAGGTTTTTACACCGAGGTACGTAAACCCAAATAAATTTTACGTCGCCTTGAGACTGAGAACGACGATGGCTATTTTTTTAAAGTTTATATTCCGAATTTATATAGTATCGCTGTGTTCCATATTCAATTATTTCGGTATAGTTTTGACGGTGAAAAACAAAAATAATGTTTAGATTATCGCGAGATTCCTAAGTACAACGACGACGGGAGGGATCACCAGGCTTGGTTGCATGTTATCGTCCGGTCTCGTCAGACGTGGCAAAGGAAGGTGTTTAGTTGATTTCACTTTGGTAAACACTTTTGGATTACTGGCGGCGCGAATACGCTTTATGGGATCGGAAACTGAACTCTATATCATTAGATAACGCAAAGAAGTATTTTTTCAACGAAGGATTGCGATACTGTTACGCTTGAAACAGAATTCGACAGAATGATGCGTTTTTATTAAATTCGTTCAGATGTGCTTCGTTTATAATCTGCATAGATATATTTCTTTGGCAGAAGGACTCCAGAAGTCACTGGAAAGATCGTCGACAGTGTCACGTTCCCTCACTCTGACGTGCATGAAGGCCACATATGCTCTAGACTAAAGTAATCTTCATATCAGAAAATTATTTTAACCAAAGAACAGAATTTATCAAATGACTACATCGGTACCAATACGTTTGAAAATCGAGATGGATAGTGAACGTCGCAAATCATCAGACGGCGGATTTCAGTGGCCAGAGGAAAGTAAAAAACATTGGATAGTTGCTATGTTTTGTGGCACTTTGTTATTGTACGCTACGAGATCAGCAGTCCCCTTGTGTCTGGCAGCTATGAGTTCTGATATGAATTGGGACAAGGAGATTGATGTAAGTCTTTATTATCTTCCAGCGGTCGATAGCCAGTTCGTCTGGACTGATGGCTTCTTCAAGTGAAAAAATCAACGTTATAGGCATTAGAAAAGTACAAAGCATGCGATATTTCTAATTACAAATCTTTCTCGTTAGATTTGTTCTTTTTTCTTCTACTGACCATGCCACTGATCTAACAGTCCGCACGAACCGACAGTCAGTCCAGACGAACGTACAGTAATTTCCTTGCGAACGTCGGGCGAAGCGACTGTAATTCGGTAGATGTATAAATTGTATTAGTTGTGATGAGCAGTTCTGATTCTTTTGAAAATCTCTTTCATCGTTTATTCACAATTAATCTTCATATGTGTATACAAACTTTATACAACTTTGTCAGCAAGAGTCCTAAAGTAATCATTCGAAGCAAGCAAGGCCTTGCTGTTTACCTTTTGGCATGTGGAGAGGAGAAAGTAAATTACCTAAATTTTTAGCTGGGTAGTATGTTGATTAGACTCGGGATCTATGTGTGCATTCTGGCACTAGTACTGTGTGGGGTCACTATTTTGTGTTCTTGGAATAGACAGTGCCATGCCCCACTCAAGAGTACAGATGAATACTGAAGCAAAGTTGGGGCCATACACCTGTAAAATGCTGAATAAAGTACCATGCCGAGAAGAGTATGACACATACATTATGTAAAATTATGTAGTTATGCAATGTAATAGTCGAGACCTTTTTTGCATTTTGCGTGCTTCATTCGGTGTTAAATAATCTCTGGTGTAATGTTACTTAGTAAACTTTCAGGAGATAACTAGGCAAACTGTAAATTACCAAGAGAAAATTAAATCACACGTATAAAACCGCTCGTATGCGTGTGGAATAGAGCACAACTTGTCATACAAAACAGAGTTCAAGAGTTTCGTCATGGTGCTACTGTGGTATTTGGAGTAAAATGCACTACGAAAAAGCCTGCAGTGAGATGCTATTACTTGTTATCACAAGGAAAACGCTTAATATGCTTTCATAAAGAACATCAGATTGAAATGTTTAAAAAAACCATTAATCATCACCTGTCTTCACTCTCCGGGTGCTATGGGCCCCAATGATGTAAACACCCCCAATGATGTAAACAATTTTGGATGACTTCAGCTATAATTCCTTCCTATGGTCCATCTGTAAATATTTTGGAGCACCTTCATCTTAGTAGAAAAAATTGTGCATCATGGAATGGACTTCATTTGCGGATTTTGTTTTAGTTGGAAACAGCCAGTAAAACTTAGAAAAGCTTTGATGACTAAGTTATATTTTGGCGATACTGACTCTGTTATTTGTCATGAACAACCGCTTTTTGCCTGGAGCCATGTCAATGATATCAGCTTTCAATATCTTGAAAGGCCCAAAAGTTCTAATTGGACGAGGTAGTGTGGCAACAGTTGGAAACGGCTTATGCCGTTGGCAGTCAGGACATGATTTCAAGAATCCTTTGGCCAGTGTTTTAATTATTGCAAAAGAATTTAAGAGAAAACTGTTTAACAAGGCTGTTCACACCAACCACTTAACAGCCACCTTCAGATGACCCGGGATGAACAAATACACGTTCGATTCATCATCTAGGGAAATGTTTTATCATCATCTAGGGAAATGTTTTATTTGTTTCATGAAATGACAGGTTCAGCTGAAGTAGCAAAGTCTTTGTTCCTTGAATGTGAATGTAAGATTACGCATTTAAATGTACGTGAATTGCGCTACAACAGTTTTTGAGTATGAAATTAAACCCTACTCCCTGTAAATGTGACCCTGGAATGTCTTGCTGACACTTGCATCCACATGCTCTAGCATAATTTTACATAATTCATGTGTCATAATCTTCTCGGCATGATACTCTATTCGGCATTTTACAGGTGTAGGCCATGTATCAAAAAGCTGGTGGTAGACAAGATGCATTGCCTAAAATGGTAACTGGTCGTTTTGCCAATGTGTCCGTTCACCAAAGACCGTTCACCAACATTTGAAGTAGATTCCCCAACACTTAATGTCAGTTTGCCAGCGTCCAAAATACTTTTTGAAAAGGTCTGAAATGTGGTTACAAATTACAAGAGGAAGAAAATGTCACCTTTGATGTATGACCTCATGGTTTGTGCACTTGACTCTGGATGGAGTGCTGAGGGTTTGCGTCTTGGCCAGGGACATTGTGTTGTGTTCTTGGGCAAGACATAGTACTCTCACGGTGCCTCTCTCCACTCAGGTGTATAAATGGGTACTGGCAAATTTACTGCGGGAGAGTAACCCTGCGATGGACTAGCATCCCATCCAGAGGGGAACAGAAATACTCCTAGTCACTTCATGCTACTGAAACTGGGATAAGCTCCTGCCCGATCAGCCACTTGGCTCATTTTCAGACTTAAGCTTGATGTAAGATGAATCGTTTTGGATTGAAACGTTTCACCCTCCCCAATCTTTCTCTCCCTACACCATAGTTGATTGATGGTCATTCATTTTTGAAAATGTCATAAACCATCCATGGCTTTTATCTGTAGAGTATGAATCGCTTGTAAAATCTTTTTATTTTACATTTGCCTAGTTTTAAGAGCCATCAAGTCTTAATATATTTGTTTGATTACTTGTGTAGAAATGTTGTTCATTGCATTCACTTGTGTGTTAACAAAGACTAACAAACTCTGTTGAGCGAATGATGGCCGATTGGTTTTGAAAACTCATGGCTTTCATTTGTATGCTTAAATGTCAGTTTGTCAACATTGAACCAAAATAATGTTTTTGGTTGAAAATAATTGTCACGTAGATAACATGTGTGATAACTGATAACTTACAATTCACTTTCCAAAAAAAATTATGGATGTTATTTCTTTCCTGATTGTGTTACAAACCACTGTATTTGTTATTGCATCATTGTTTTGGCTTGAAAATATCCGTTTAACTCTCCCCAAGCTCTCACTCACCAGGCCATGTTAATAATAGGCTAGTTGATTGATGGCTGATGATGTTTAAATATTTTATATACCAACCACGGCTTTTGTCTGTAGAATATGAACTGCTTGTAAAATCTTTTTATTTAACGTTTGCTTAGTCTAAAGAGGCATTGAATCTAGTAATAATCAATAGCTTAATAATCTGATACCTTGCAGATAAAAGCCATGTTATAAAGTTTTCAAATACAATCGGTTGATCACCAGACTTTGTTAGACTTTGTTGCTATGCAAGTGAATGCAGTGAGGAATACTTCTATGTGCGTAATCAAACAAATATATTAAGACTCTATAGCTCCGTGAATGATAAATAAAAAGATTTAACTAGCGGTTGTCACTCTACAGATAAAAGCAGTGGATGGTTCATAACATTTTCAAATATGATCAGCCATCAATCAACTAGTGTATTATCACCATGGCGTGGGGAGAGTGAAACTAACATAAATTTTCTAAGCAAAACAAACGATTCATCTTACATCTTCTTCCTCTGGTAATTTGTAACTACATTTTAGACCTTTTTCAAATAGTATTTTGGACCTTGGCGAACTGACAAGTGTTGGTGTACTGTAATTTGGCATTGGCAAATCGACTTCCTATATTGGCAAGCAACACGCAGTGTTTCGTGTGATTTCTCTCATAACAGCACTTTACTTTAAGATACCTAAAGGTTTTACTTTGCTACTCAAACTAAATTGATTAACAATCAAAGTTAAGTTAAGTTGATGAAGGTTAATCAAAGGACCTGGCTGACTGAGTTCAGCATTTGTACATATTAATTGAACTGTCACACAAAATTGAGTTTGATAATGTTCCACAGTTGAGTTTGGAATGCATTTCATTAAAAATGAAAGATATTTAAAAAAGTGTGAATGTTTTGCTAAATGCTTCTTTTTTTCTAGGGTGTCTTACAAAGTACTACTGAACTTTGTGTAGGAGAATGTTGCTATATTGGAGTTTAACAAAAAATGACTTAAACCATGACTTGTTTCTGTTTTTTCCAGGGAACTATAATGTCTGCATTCTTCTGGGGATACATGCCGGCACAGGTTGTTGGTGGATATTTAAGTGATAAGTACGGTGGTGAATTCATCTTGGGGCTTGCAGGAGTTGTCTGGTCCTTATTAACTCTGGCTGTTCCATTTCTTCCGGAGTATCCAATACTCTTTGTTTCTCCTACTATGATCATAATAGCTGCAAGGATGTGCACTGGACTTTCACAAGGTTTGTGGCTCAAGATGTATCAGTCTTTCATTTGGGATAACATAGAATCTTTGAAAAATCGCAGGTGCAAATTCAGAATAAATGAACCAATTTTGAAAACAATGGGTATCAAAGGTGCAGGCTTTTAGTGAGGTTTAGGGCTATGATCTCCAAGGAATTGTTTTAGATTGACTTTTGAAGTGTATATGCTAGATATTTTTTTATTCCCATTTTAGAATCTACACAAGATTGAACCAAACAAATAGAAATATACTAGAAAAAGGCAATCAAGTGTTCAATATTGTGAATATTTATGAAACTATTGTAGTCTCGGCTCATATCCCCTCATGGTTCAGATGGCTGAGGCCTGGTGCTTTCCATTGCATGATCTCATGTAGATTCCATCAAATAAATAAAAATACAATGTATATATATTTCATATACACATTAACCCCCTAAAGTCCCTTTTCTTGGATTTCTGAGTCATTTGTGAAAATCTGACTGATTTCAATAAATCAATGGAAACTGTAATGGATCTGCACCTGGATTGGCAGTTTTTGTGAACAAACATTTGAAAGTGTAGCCTGTTTTAGAAGACATGTGATTTATTGATGGCAATTAAGTACTAATATTAACAGCAAGAGACCCTTTATATCTACATAAAGTTTCCTGAATCATTTCAGGATTGCATTATCCATCATTAACAAACATCATTGCTAGAAGAATTCCTATAAAAGACAGAACATTCTTTACAAGTACAATATTTGCTGGTGGCCCAGTGGGGTAAGTTTGTTTTCTTTTTTACAGTTGTCTGTTCAGTGACCTGGCCTTTGAATGGCAGTGAAAGTGCTTGTGACCTTCTTTCTCTAAAGACCTTACTGCATTGCTGTGTAAATCAAGTTGTTCTTATGCTAACTAGTTGACATTTAAATGGTCTGTATCAAAGCAAGGTCACCTCTAGCCTCCCTTGCATTCATAGTTAACTTCGTGTAATTAAGTGTACAACTTTAAAATGGCCTTTTATTGCAAAAAGTGCCCTTTGTCTCTTTATTTTATCTTTATCTCCATATTCTATTACATGTGTGTACTTGTTTATTCATTTATTTCTTTATCGATCGATCTGCTCTTGTTAACAAGCTACAATTCATTTGTTCTTTCCATAGTACGTTGTTCATGGGAAGCGTAGGCTCAATATTTCTCTCTCAATTTGGCTGGCATAGCGTCTTCATCTTTCATGGCATTGTGGCACTATTATGGGCCTATCTTTGGAAATTTCATATAGTTTTACCTGAGCAACTTCAAAAGCGAGAACAGTTTGCACTTGGTAACATTAAAATGGTGGAGGCAAGCAGTTCTGAGAGAGCACACATGCTTAATGTTCCCTGGAGAGCATTTTCAAAACATCCAGCTGTGTGGTAAGGGTGTTTGTTATTTTGTTTCCTTCTTGAAATGCTGGGTCCTGACTATATGACAGGTCAAGATCCATGCAGTTAAACATTAAATAAAAGCCCCAGGTAATTATTCATTCCTTGGCTGGCATATAATTGAGGTCTGGCTTTTGTTTTAATCCCATATTTGTGAGCCATAACAGTTTACCAGTTCTGTGTACTTTGCTCTACGTTTTGTGTAAAAGATATTTGTAGACACACACATACCAGACCCAATGAGTACACATGAAGTTGGTAAATACATCTTCTAGTGCAAGAACTGTTCGATCAGCAAAACCTTTGGTGATAACTCAACTTTTGACCTACCTGACAGCCTCCTCAGGTGGCCATTCCATACCCTGCATACATTGTCCTTGGTTTTTGGTTTTATTGATTCAACATGCTGTGTTTATTTGAGTGTATTAATATTTTTCCTTATTTTAATTTCATTACTTATTATTGTTTGTTCCAGGGCTCTTGTCATTACACATTTCTGTCAGGGATGTGCCTTCTGGAATGTGTTTGCTTGGCTCCCCATGTATTTTGAGGAACGTTATCCTGGAAACAAAGTGAGTCACTATGTTTGAAGCTACTGATTTTACAGACATTTCTGTGTCATTAATTTTTACCATCCGACTCGAAAAAAAATTGTTAATTCTCTTGAGTGGCCTATGCCACAATATATTGGGTTATGTTTGACATGTGTAGTTAGTTAGCTTAAAAACTAACAATTCAAAAATAGATGAACACCAGTTATGTAATAGTATGCCAAAGGCAACAGGTATGTCTAAAAATGGGAAAATTGACTTGGTTTACGACGAAAAAATTAAATGATGTAGGTATAATATGTTACAAAACTCATTTAAAAATTTAAGTGTTTTGGTCTTTCTTATTGATACTGAAAATTTGCCATCTTTAGCCATGACACCAGGAACTTTTGTATGATTGTGTGATCTGTTTCCTTTTAGAAATGGGTATTTAATGTTCTTCCCTGGCTGCTGTACTTTCCAGTTGCGTTGTTTGCGGGGCGCTTGGCTGATCACATGATTAGAAAAGGTTTGTGACTGGATACAAATCCTCTGTGTTCTTCAAAATGTTGTGTTTTGCTATACAGACATACAGGGGAAATACAGTGGTGAGAAAGCTTGCCTTGCACCAATTTGGCCCATGTTTGATTCCAGCCTGGTGCAACATATTGTGGGTTGAGTTTGTTATTGGTTCTTAGCCCCCCCCCCCTCTAACAAAAACAAACATCTCGTAATTCCAGTTCTACCAGGATAAAGAACATGTACCTTCACGAAAACCAGCTAAGGCTGATAAGGCTTCCTCTCTAAATAATTATTTTGATTTAATGTGATGATTCTCACTCCAATGAAAGAGGTTTCTTCTTACACACATCTAACTCTTAGCTGGAATTTGTTATGTGGTTAGATGTAATTTAAGCTAAGTTAAATGCGAAACAATGCTGGTCAGCAGTCGTCCCCTGTTTTGGTCATGCGCAGTGGTGTGGGGTCTGCTGGGGGCCATGTAGTTTTACAGCGTGGCTTTTGAGGTCAAATCATTCTCACATGCATTTGTGCTGTTTCAACTGTGCTTGGTGATTTTGTTCCCTGCCCTCCCTCCCTCTCTGGTAAATATGAGGTAAGTATCATGGTTCCACTGTTTTTGCAGTGTGACGGTGCCTGGTGGTTGCCGCTCACAGGGTTGTCATGGTTGCCCTACAACTCGGCTCTTGTGCACAGGGTTGTCATGGTTACCCTACGCGCTCGGTTTTTGTGCTCGAGGCTCCACTATCTTTCCAGGCACCTTCCCCAAGTTCATCTACTGTTGATGAGTTCAATGTGTATATGAAGTTTTTGGTCTTTATTCCAGTGTGATGGTTATGTGAAATGACTACTACTTTTAAATGTAACTTTTTCAAGTATCTGTCTGCAATTAACAAACATTCTAGTTGGTTTCAAACTTTTTGGGAGACTAGGACTAGTTCACCCTAGGTAACCCTATTTGTCTCTTGGAGTGTACCATTTATATACTTAATTAATCTGAATTGTTGGGTACGTAGTCAAGAAACATTATGATTTGCATATGCATTGACGAAAGTGAAGTGCCCAAGATCAGGACAGTCTTGTTCAACTACAGACAGCAATTAATGGGATTTGTTTCTTATTTAATTCATTAAATGCTCTGTTTGTTTGTTTCATAGGGTCCTCTGTAACATTTGCTAGGAAATTTTTTCAGGTAAAGCAAATTGAGTGGAAACATTGTTTTAACCCTCTTGAACAGTTGCATGAAGCAACAAGGAGTACTCCCATGCCCTGACAGTTTTTGGGGGTTATCCCAAAATATTTTTTGACTGGTTCCTTGGTCTGCAAGAAATTTGAGAATAGCAATAATTCAGTTAGTACATACCACACAAGTGAATCGTGCTTATCTCGCATTCTGATCGGGTAGCTCGGAGGTGATTAGCCAAGTACTACTCACCTCCGAGCAGCCGGAGAAAATAAAATGGCTTCACGTTTCAAATAAAGTTACTCTTAAACAAGTAAAGTTGCCCTTTGGTCCACTAGTTTTATTCAGGTTGTGTGGTATATACTAAAACAATTATTCACCCCAGTGTCGGTGAAAGTGGTGGATATTTACCTCCACTTCAGTGAATAATCGTTAATTACTATTTAAAGTGTATTCTCAAGAATAAAATACAATGACCTTGGAGGGATTCGAAACACTAGTGAAGCATGGTAACCATGAAACCAACCACACGGTGGAGATTTGTATGAAATTTTGTTATAGAGAAAACATGAAGACGTGAGTTGCTTTATAACTCAAGACTTCATAACTCGAGAGTCTTAATTGTTTTACTTTTAGTAAATCATACCCTCCATTTCTAACTCCTCCTCCACTGGTTGCAGAAAACAAAACTGTAGACTTGCCCAGAAGTTGAGCTGTGAAAGCCGGGCTTGGAAAAGCGAAAAATTACAGCGACACACTAGCGACTACCTATAATCGCAAAGGACTTTGAGAAAGTCTAACTAAGATCTGTTTGTTTCGTTTCAGTCTGTATCCATGTGCGGTGGAGCACTATTCATGATACTTATCAACAAGTCTTATACGTTCAGTCAGGCTCTCTTCTGTATGATGATGGCTATGAGTCTAAACGCGCTGGGTAACTCGGGCGTGGCCGTCGCTCCACAAGACATGTCACCCAAATATGCCGGGACACTGTTTGGTGAGATATTATAAATGTTAATAACTTGAAATTTGTGTTGTTGAATTTCGATTATTGATCACTGATGTTCTGTCTGTTGCTGGTTCTAGGTATAATGAATTCTGCAGGGGCATTTTCAGGTAGGTTCAACAAACAGAAATTCACTTAATAGCAACAGGAAAGACGAGAATTTAGTTGTCCGGTACCCGCGTGTGATAAAGAAAATCTGAGTCCTTTTCATGCAGTCCAGTCAAAGACCTATACCCGGGTTGTATACTCCAACCACTGAGGCTCATGACGAGTTAGTAATATTAGTTAGTTTGCTTGCAGTTTTGGGAATATCAAATTTCCTTGGGGCAACTATCCGCCGATTGTTCCTCCCAGAAACACTCTATTGTTTAATTATCATCAATATACAAGGCCAAATAACAAACTGCCCTCATAAAAACGCGCGCCTAGCGGGCGAAAATGAATTT
>OMLO01005646.1_pt1 | contig 10513 bp, 8 predicted proteins | sample 1674811 | NCBI WGS metagenome assembly OMLO01 (sample SAMN06265003, study PRJEB25207) | coral metagenome | isolation source: Coral host | place: Mexico:La Bocana,Puerto Morelos, Mexico | collected 2008-11-13
CATCTAACATCTGAAAAGCTGTACAGAATGCCAGGAAGTGCAAACCTGCTTCTATTTCTTCAGATCTTTCCAGCACGTCACAATCACCAAGTAGGCGGACTGGCTATACCATGAATTGCGGCTGCTTTATTTCTGAATATACAGTAGCTAATAGTAGCTGCATTGGCCTGAAAGCTCCATCACTTCTTCATACTTCACATATTTAACATCCTGGACTGCCCTTCTGTCAGTTCCAGTTCTTCGACATCCTCATCCCCATCTGTGAAGCAACCGAAGCGTTAGCGACCTGGAGCTGACTTCGAATTACACACTTCCTGAAACACCATGAAGCTTCCTACTTGTACATGTCCCAAAGGTCGAAGGCAGCAAGTGGCACAAAAGCCTGAGGGACAACTCAATCAGAGGATTGAGGAGACATTTTATCATGTTGTGTCATTGTCGGTCATCTTGGAGCTTTTCTAAATTGGCTGCATTTTGGCATGCATCTGGCAGGAGCTTTGTGCTGATTTACAGGCAGTTTGCTGACCTCGGAGTTGTGCACATTGGAAAAACATGGAGAAGCCTTTTGCGCCCGGATGGATCGACAGACGAGCGGATACAGTAGACGTTGCGATTTGATGCGATATTGCCAATGGTGCGAATCCTGCATACTTTAGCAACGTCTATTCAGAGCAACGTCTTAGAAAGTAAAAATACCTTCATGTCTCTCTATCAGGCTTTCCATATCAGGGTGTTGATGGGTCGGGAAATCATGTGCAATCATCGTGTCCTGGAGCTTGCGACTGATGTCTCATGCACCGTGCGCCCATGGAGTTCTTGCAAGAATCTTTGAGACTTTTGAGATTTCCAGCAACTGCTGCTCATGGGTGTGGGGTAGGCCGTGCGGTCTTCAGCAAGAGCAGACCATCCAAAGGCCTGGCTACGCATTGTTCTTCAGACTTTTCAGGCTAATCCGTTTCATCACGTTTCCATCATTCATCATCATTCCAACTGAAACTAATCCAACTCCCGTGTCGTGCGACGTTGCAAGGCTCTGCCTACGCTCGTGGAGTTGGTGAAGCTCGAAAATGAGCAGAGGCAAGAGACTGACAAGAGACTGACCACCGAACGAGTGAGCGACCATACGTTTGCCGAGCTGCTCAACTCAGGATCGATGCGAGCAGACAAAGAAGGCCCGAGGGTGGAATTGAAAGAGTTCTGACACAGTTCTTTCGAACATGAAGTCAAAAGCTCCGAAGACTGATTAGTTCTAGAACGTTCACAGCTCTTGCTAAACGAAAAGAAGTGGCCAACGAAAGTTGCCGGTGTGAAGAACTGCTCCTTTCAGATACAATCGCCACATCTAGAACAGAATCCTATTTGCCAGTAGATATGAGGATATAATTTTTGAGGATATAATTTTTCATTATAAGATCTTAATCTTATACAGTAATTATAAAGTTTATGATTATGAAATAGATGATGTGCGACCAACTTATAATTGAATTATCTGATGCAAGATGACCCATTTGGCCAAGGCTTTTGGGCGAACTGAACAAAGCGTGGTGGCGGCGTGAGGTCGTCTTCAGACATTTCCGACCTTTTTTGCCTAACTTCCTCTTTAGACAAGCTTATGCAGAATCAATCGAAGCTGTCGGATCATATTGGAATGATGCTTGTCTGTTATCAATTGTCACCTTGATCAAGAAGGATCAAGACGGAGGTTTGGTGATGTGCGGTGTGTTGGTGTATGCTCTTGTGCTGTCTTGTTTTTGTGCTTTTACGAGATGTTTTAAGGCTCAGGCACTTTCGTCCCATGGGAGCCGAACAGAGCTGCTGCCAAGGTGCAGGTCCTTCCCATGCCCCAGAGGTGGTCCAAGCACAAAATGTACAGCCGGTGCAGTTCTCCAAGACCAAGTGCCTAGCAGGCGCACCTTGGGCACCAGCTTCTGAGAATGATGATGAGCAGAACCTCCAAACTGCCCAAAGTCTTTCTGAGCGCACTCCTACTGTCCTAATTGCTGAGTCTAACGGCAGCAGCTCTCGGCAAGTGCCAGCCGTGCCAGCCGGGAGTTCATTCGGCATTGAAAAGATAGAAAAGATGAACCACTTGGAGGTTGATCAAGATATTCTGAGGGGCATCGCCCTGCATCGTATACTTCGGGAGTACGAGCTTTGGAAGTCCCCAGAGGCAGTAAGGCAAGGAAATCGAGCTGAGAAAGTGTGGGCACTTTCCAGAGAGGTAGCAGCCATTGACACTTTCATCTCGCATTCATGGCGCACAAAGGGAAGATGGAAAGTACTGTCTTTGCTGATGCAATCAGGATGGCCTCATGCATTTGTTGGATGGTTTCTTGGAGTGGCGATAGCCCTTTCTTTGACGGCAACCGAAGTCCTTGATCCGCCTCTAGAGGCCACTATCAACGTTGCTGGCACAATACAGACCGTTCCTTTTGGTCCATGGACATTGATTTTTGGCTGTGTTATGATGCTCGTTGGCTTTCTGGCATCTCCGTTTTTGCCATGTCAAGATCGCTTATGTTTCCTCGACGTAGCATGTATTCATCAAGGTGACACGGAATTGCTTGAGCGTGGCATTTATGGCATCGGTGGATTCCTGTCGGTCTCTAGGGAGCTCCGTGTTTTGTATTCACGGCCATATTTGTCCAGCCTGTGGTGTATCTTGTTTGCAAGACGTTATGCAGTATACATAAGTATACCGTATGCCTTATGTGATCTTATGTGTTTATATATTTTATATTTCATTCAAGACAAGCAGTTAGCAGGCTTGCAGGTTTTGTGCACATGCTTTTCCTTCCCTTCTGTGGCGAGGTGTCTTTGAGCTTGTGGCTTTCTACAAAGCCAATCCCAATGGAAGGGTTACTTTCTCGCCCATCTGGATCGAGCGCTCTGTAATGTTTTTGAGCTTGGTTTTTTGGAGCTTATCACTTGCCGCCATCTTCCTTGCTGGCTATACATCATATGACTTTCGAAAACACAATTTCCATGTCTTCTTGCTCATTATCTTTTCTGCCCCCTATGTTCTACTTGTCCATTTTCTGCGAAGGAGCTACCGAGACAAAAGGGAGCTAATATCTGATCTGAGCAATTTTGAGCTTGGCCACGCTTCGTGCGCCACTGAATTTGATCGTGCTTTCATTCTCAGTGCAATCGAAGATTGGTATGGCAACCAAGCTGCTTTCAGGGAGTTTGTTCGAGGGCCACTTCGTGAAAAACTGCTCAACATGATTCCATCGCCTCGCATTCCTTGGTGCTATACAGTCTTGCTACTCACGAGTCCAACTTCTTGTCTTCTAGAGTTTTCTTTGGGCCTCCAAAGCTCTGGAGCAGATGGCCACACAATGTTGATATTTTTCCTCTCTTGGTGGCCATTTTGTATTTGTTGGTTTTGGGCTGGCTACAATGCAATCTTCTACCTGAGTGACAAAACAGCTCGGTACGGTGGCAATTGTTTTTATGATTGGATGAAGACCTTGGTGACTTGCGTGGGCACCTTGCTATGGCTTTCAGTTGGTGGAGGTGTTGTTGTCGCAGTAGCTCGATCTCCGAGCATCATAGCAGGGGTCTGTTACACCTTTGCCTCAATCATCATGATGCTCTGGAATTTGGAGCTTTTGAAAATCAGTTGCATCAGTTGCCTGTGAGACACAAGCGTGTTAGGGCAACGTGTTGCCGTGCCACATGCACGGGCTTAGCGGCTTAGCATTGATGGCAAATTCAATAGTTTCACCATGCTTCATCAATGTCCAGGCCAGCCCCACTTCTCCAAGAGACGTGCGAACGGCCGGAATCCTGGGAAAGCTCAATACTCCCGCCGCTCCCCTTTGATTCTAATTGGAGCTACGGATCACCGTGGATGCTTCTACAAAAAGTTCAGCTCGTGCTCTGACTGCTCTGATGGCTGTGATCTAGCATGAGGTAATGACACTGCAGTGTGAGACGTCAAGAATGTGAATGGGTGCACACCAGGTGCATGGAAGGGTTGCATGGCATGCTTCCTCACTTGTATTGAAGCCTGGGCCTAAGAACAGTCTGGCCCTGGAAGTCTTCCAGGATCTTCATTAGCTGATAAGTATTTGACGATATATGAAATATATCATACATACTGTAATTATGAAATGTACTGTTTAGATTTAATAGTACGTATACGTACTTCATACATGCATGCATGCACGCATACATACATCATCAACGTAAAGAACTATATTCCAGAGTCTAGAGGATCCAGAGCATTCCAATGTTTCATGAGTGTTGGCTTTGCAGGGTTGGAGAAGCCCTTTTGCTTTTGACTGGAGAATGCTTTGTCTAGGACAACTAGCTTTTGCTTAAAGGTACCTGTTTACCGTTCGAAAGAGGCGCAACCTTACCCTATGTCCGACGTCCGACTCGTTTTGCAGGTTCATTTTCGTTCATTTCCGGATGTAGCTGTGACTCCGTTGCCTTTGAACCGAGGTGGACTGCTCGTCGTGAAGCGGCCAAAAGCACCTGCAGTTCGTGTTGACTCATCGGGGAGTCTTCATGTTTGGCTGCGGAGTGGATGCAAATTGAGAGCGCATCTCAAAGAGCATGTTTGCTGGGACGGCAAAGGATCCTTTGCATATCTTTGTATTCTTGATGATTCCTTCATCCACGTCCATATTTGTGCATCTTTCCAAGTGCTGCAATCAACCGGCAGCCTGCTTGTGAACTCGCAGCCGTTCTTTTTTGCCACCGATAGCGGCCTTGTCGTGTCCTATCATATTTGATTTGTCTTCAAGTCCTGCAATCCTGTAGGGCAGATGTCGGACGCATTGAAATATTCTGCGTGTTTGAAACTTAACCAGATCGAAATCTTAGTGACGAACATGTTAGTGATGTTAGAGTGTTAGGCTAACGGCTAACACGTTATATACTAAATTACAATAAATATCTAAATGACTGAAATGTACGTATACATGATTATACATGTCAGTGTAGCATGTTCTAAGCTACTGTTTCGAGTTGCGAATGATTGTGTCCAAGCATCTTCCTACGCGAATTTAAGAGGCCCAGCCGGTATCTGCGATGTGCAAAAAGTGTGGACAGTGGTTGATGAGAATGAAGCAGTGTCAGGAATCTCCCAATCAACTTTCTGGACTTTGAAAAACCGTTCGTTGGATGGGAGAGCATGAATCTCTGAATCTCCGCAACAAACATTTAAGCATTTGCTGTATGTCGTTGTGTTGGCTTTGAAGGTAGGAGCAAATCAAAATGTCACCAGTCCCTTCTTTTTGGATTACTTTACATTCAACAGTTGGACATGACGATGTATGATGGCATGGCTGGAACATGCTGGGAATTTCCTGCTTAATGTGCACAGGAAGACCTTCCATCTTACTTGCCTAGGGGATGGCCTGCCCCCGCGACTGTTCGCCACTTCCAAGCTGATGGCATTGGTCGTTTCGATTTTTCGCGAGCGTCGAGGCGTGACAATCAGAAGCAGATTGAATAAACAAGTTTTTCAGACATCGGACTTAATAAAAACTCAGGACATGCTGCCCAAACTTGACTTACATGGCGGCAGAGGTGCTCAATTTGACAAGGACATGCGGATGTGGCGTCATAATGCGTCATATTCAGACGAATTCTACATGCGAGTTGCCTTGGCAAGGATCCGTCCAAAACGAATGCCAGTGAGGTGGGCAAAATTTTGAGTTTTTGAACATTGAATGTCCTACGCAGTTTTATAGGTATATATATTGCCTGTATTTGTCTGTACTGTAATATGTACATTTAGTCTGCGTGTATACCATTGGCAATGGCGTGTCCTTCAATCACAATCATGTTGTGGAAATCTGTGGAACATGCAACTGTTTTCTTTTCGTTTGGTAGCCCAACATCTTCCTATATCAATATAGTAATCATATATTTGTATTGTGCAGCAATCTATATAAGTTATATACAAGGACACAATTCATGGGCTTAAGAGCTTCAAGGTTTGGTGATCAAATTTTGGTGCACGTATCGTGTGAGCAGAAATCCGTCCGTACTCTGTATCTAGCCACAATGGAATCATGCTGCAATAGTGCAAGTTGGGTTGGAGATTATTTGAGACAAAGGTAAACAAACTTTGAGGTGTTAAATTTCAGGTCAATTATTGTATAAAGATTTGAGCCATGTGCTTGCGACCGTCCATGCCTCAAGTTCCTTTTTGTACCTTTTCCTCTCAATGATTGCTTGCACTCCAGATGGTTTGCTAGGATTTGATTGCTGAATTTATTTTGTTGCACGTACGAATAACGCACATATAGAGAATTGCTTTTCATGATTCACTTGTTCCGCCGATCTGACCAGCACGGCAAATGTCGCTATATTTACTCGCAAGCAAAGTAAACAGCAGCAGATGTCATGGTAGATGCGATGTGCAATATCGTGAAGTGATATGCAGTGACTCAACCGCTTTTGCCAGAAATTGTTTATGCATGTGCAATATCCGTGCTTGTAGCAGGCAGTGGTTTCTCTTCCACGCCTCCGTTTATTGCGCCAGGCTAGTCCAACCCAGAAGACATAAGCCACACGAGGCAAACCCAGTCCGACAATCAAGATGATTGCAGGTGACCAGCCGGGATGAACAGACTCAGGGCAAACATGGCATCGAACTCAGAGTTGTTGAGAGTAGCTCCAGCTTGCTGATGATCTATGTACCAAATCCGCGTCATGTTTTATTTTCTTCTCCAACCAGATTGCCTTGAGGGCATCATTTCCATGCTTCGCCACGCAGTCCTTTAAATTCGGACTCTGATGCGCCTTGCTAGCAGGAAGGGACAAGGACCGTCAAGTTGTCCAGGTGTTTGCTGTATCAATGTGTGAATGTAGATGAGGTAGAACAGGTCGGGAGATAGGCTTGGAGAGACCATGGACACCGAAATTGAAAGAATGGAGCACGACAGAGCTCAACACAAACAGATTGAAGATTTGAAGATAATTGAATTAGGTGTGGTATTTGCGTGTTGTTTTCCTTGTCTTGTGCTTTTTTGATCTTTTTTGTCATTGATACGCTCCCTAGACTGAGTGACTGAGGTTCGGCGGGGCCGCGGCATGGTGCGGCCCGTGCGAGACAAGGCTGACAGTCAAGTAGCGAAGTAAAGAAAGTCTCGGAGGCGAACATAATGAGAATGGCATTGCCGCCGTGTTTTTTCACTTCAAAACATCATCAAGCGATCAATCAATGTCAATACAAGTGTAAGTAGATACGGAGTGGATCACCTCGAGTTTGAACTCTAAAGTACCAAGCCCGTACAGTATCAACAGTGCACTCCCTAAGCTGCCTGAGTTTTCATTCGTGATTATGCCTCCAGAGCATTTGCATGTCACCACTGGGAATGCATGTTGCAGTAGTTTATGAGCTGTCTTGACTGTTCTGGATACTTTTGTTTACAGGTCTACAGTATTCTTAAATTTGTTGGGGTGTTTTCTTGCTCTGCAGGGCCGTTCGCCATCTCCCATGCGGCACCGGCACTTAACCGAGGATCAATAGATGTCAGTAGTGACAATGTAAGGACACTATTGAAGTAGTTCCATATGCAACAGGTGAGATGGAAGTTCCAAATGTGGACCTTTAGGGGAGGCTCCAGGATTGATTGAAGATTTTGATTGTACAGGCTTGCCATTTCTCAGGAGCAAAACAATTACATGCCTCAGCATGATGCCCAGCAGCGAGTTCGGCAACACATGCGGCAGAAACGCAGGCCTGCCCACAAATTCACTCACGCTCTTGCTCATACACGCGGGCACGGATGAGTGACCCACTACTCAGGCTGTCAGGGATACTCAAGCAAAGAGAATGAGATGTTTTGGCTTTTGCTAGGAAGGCAAAAGAAGAAGAAGAGCTCCGCGTTTTTGAGGAGAAGGACTGCAATGTAGTGCATGTAGGAGTCCCGCAGGCACTGCTCACAGACATCCACAGTCTCAACAACTCAGACTACATTGTCGAACTGTTAAAAATTGACAGACAACAAGGCTGGAGAACGTATGGGATTTGGATTCTAGTTCTCCTTTATCAACAGATTAATGAAAGAATGAACGATGGGTAATATAAATATATTTCATCATATCTATCTGCATTACATAGCTCTTTATTTTTGAATCTTGTTTGCAGAAATTGTGGTTGGTGTGCACTTCTAATACCAGCTGCTTGTGAGACGCATGGATTGGAAAGTAGACAACAAATCCTCAGCCCACGCTGTCCCATGTTCGCGCATGCTATGAATCGCCGCTTATATTTTTGGCAGGAGCGACAGGAACGAATGCAGAAGTCAATGCCGCAAGTTGAGGTGCATGGTTGGCAAAATGGTACAGTTTAGCACAAGACATGATTACACATATTTATACGTATTTGTAGCTATGACAGGCTGAGACATGTCTTTTCTAAGTCAGGGTTTAGGCCGCGGACATCGGGGTCTTCGGGGACATCGACTCTTCAAGCGCTGTCTCAATGTGTAGTCACGTTCTATTTGAGGCTTACCGTCGAGAACTTGCACGGAAAGCTGCAGAACTTCATCGACGGGAGAAGGTAGAGAAGGAGAAAGTTGTGTTTGAAAGACTATTGAAAGACCTTGTGAGAACTTTTTTGCCTTTTTCATCCTTTTTCTTTGTTTTGTATTTTGACAAAGAACAAAAGGCTTGAACAAATTCCCAGTCTGAATACACCAGAGGAGATTGCAGCCGTGGAGCAGGACAGCCGCAGCCTGGGACGGTCACATCGCAGACACGTGAGACAAAATCTCAGAACTCTCAATCTCAGGCATTCAAATGCATTTAACTAGAGATTATCAGCATCCCAAACACCATCTTTGAGTTTACCTGTTTGCCCAGCTTTGATGGACTATTTCGAATGTGAAGGCATGCTACAAAGATTAACTGCACAAACATGATGCGCACCACAGACAGATGCAGAAGAATGCACGCACAGCGTTCAGCGTTCAGGAGAGATGGTCACATGACGCAATCTACGGGAACTGAGATACTAACATGATCTATAAAACAGCAAACTGTAGCTACAGTCTGCTGTAGCTACAGCAGACCCGGTTTCAAAAAAATCGGAAAAGCTTGCTTCATGGTCTAGGAGCAGTTGGCCTCTGCCCGCAAAGAACGAGTGAACAGGTGCAGAATTCCCACATTGTACAAGTAAGCTGCAATGTAATTAGATAATGAGTGTCATGTACATGCTGCACTGCAGGGTGCACGATTCCATGGCAATTCTTGCAAGAGCAGTTGTGGCGTTGAAGAATCCCATTCAGCGTGATTGTAGAGGTATATTCGGCCTGATGCCATCAACGAGCATTTGCGAAGGCAACGTTTCTTGGACTTCCGTTGTCATGTTGTGTATCCTTTTAAGGCCACTTCCCGTCCAACACAGGTTCGACAACAGCACAGAGATGTCCCAGTCTGTTGGGGAGGACTTGAGCGATCGTATAGGGTCTGGATGGATTGAGCAGCATTGAACAGTATGGGCTTTTCAGGGCATTTTGGGTGCGAAAGCAAAAGAGCTTCAAGCTTCAGAGCTGCGACATAAGAGAGTGAGTTTCATGTTATGACTGCAGTTTCAGAACCCAACTATGTTCCTAATGAAGCAAGTAGAGTGAGATGCAATCACAATGTGATTAGGTGTTGAAGTAAAGAAGGTGCATGAGACAACGCACAAATTTTGCTTGTTCAAGCTTGTACTCGTACATGCTGGTGAGAATTGGAAAGGATTAATTTGGCGGGTGGAAAACCGCGCTGTGAAGCAGACCATAAGCTCACAGCTAATTCCCACTTTTCTGACCTAAACTAGGCCCTTGATATAGTCAGAAAATTGGAGACATCATTAGTCGAGGAGCGCCGTCCAGCTGGATCTTCAGTGCGTGCATGACTCAGCTTCAAAGTTCATTGCCACATCAAGCAATCACGAAAGCTAGCCTTTAGGCTACAGCTTGAGTTATTCTTTAGAAAATCTTCCAGGGGTCTGGGGGTGGTCTGGGCACCAATTGCCATCTGTGGGTGGTTTCTGTTGTAGACTTCGTTTGCGTGCACAGTGCCCTGTGTGGAGCTTTTTTCGGTGCACGGTGTGCCTTTTTGGGGTCGTTTTTGGTGTGCGGTCCGCCGTTTTTGGGCTCCATTTTGGTGCACGGTGTGTGGAGCGCCGATCTTGGGGCCGATTTCGGTGCACGGTGCGCCTTTTTGGGTTCGATTTTGGTGCGTTGCCTTTTAGGGATCGATTTTGGTGCGTGGTGCGCTGATGTTGGGGTCGATCACAGCCAGCGGGCAACAAGATCTATCAAGATTGGAGAGGACCTGGGGGGAATCGAGCCCGAGACCTGTCGAATATGGGGCCTTGGTCCTGGCGCATGATGCCCTTTCGGGTGGATTTTGGTGCGAGGTGCGCCTTTTCGGGCTCGGTTTTGGTGTGCGGTGCGCCGTTTTTGGGGTGGATTTTGGTGCGCGGTGCGCCGTTTTTGGGCTGGATTTTGGTGCGCGGTATGTGGTGCGCCGATTTTGGGGCCGATTTCGGTGC